>SMTZ1_10034194_pt1 | contig 10395 bp, 12 predicted proteins | sample DeeMarSWOR136_30_FD_25667 | JGI IMG/M metagenome (IMG submission 25667) | reverse complement strand
TGCATGGGGGCTTTCCAAGAAATACTCTGAATATAATTGGGCAAGGATTGATGGGAGGGAGACTAAAACCTCGAAGCGTTATTGTGACCTATGTTGGAAACTTACACAAGCCGGCGACTACGCGGCGGCTCAACTGGCAATTGAGCAAGCCATGAAGTATCTTAAACCTCTCGGCTGAATAGACAAATTACCGAAATTCTGGTCACCAGCCTTGCGAATGTAAGCGTCTGGTAAGCGCCGATATGACCCTAGGTAGGCAAGATTCTGTAGAATCTGAATGGGCATTACATCATGGCATGCGCGCACTGAGAAGTTATTTAACTTTCTAAGACAATCAAGATATGTGGAAAAGATGAAGTCATTCCATGTTGGGCTGGCAGGTCTCATCGAAAAGAATGATAAATTCCTTGTGCTCAGAAGATCTGCAGACAAAGACTTTGCACCAGACAGTTGGGAACCTGTAACTGGAAGATTGGAAGCGGAGGAAAATCCAAAAGATGGAATTCTAAGGGAGATTGAAGAGGAGACAAGGATCAAAGCTCAAGTTGTAATGCCTGTTGATACATGGTTCCTTTTCAGAGCTAGTAAGGAATTTCCAATGATCTTTATAGCTTTTTGGTGTAAACATGTTAAAGGAAAAGTAAAGCTAAGTTGGGAACACTCTGAACACAAGTGGATTACATTAAGCGAAGCCATTGGAGAACCTGCGCTTCAACATTTCCATCGATGTTTCAAACGTATAAAGAAAATAAAACAGCACCTGCCTAAAGATTTCGTTCTCTAAATAAACACAAAGAATTATGCGTGCGTATATACTTTTTTCTGGGGATTTTTTATACGGTTATTTGCTATGATTTGTTGGCTGTTCGTGTAGATCATTACATCGAAATCTCCGGTCTTCGGAAGCGAATGAAATTCTTCCCTTCATCTGGGTGTCCAGCACGCGCTCATACGCAAAGATATTTACCATTCCATCGACCATTAGTGTTTGTGGTGTTACTAGATTGGTGAAATGGGAGTACAAAGTGATGCCGCTAAAGACAAAGGTTCGCATAGATAGAAAGCGTCCAAGACGAGTTAAACGTCTTAGGCAAAGATGGATGGGAATTAGTAAGCGTTCAAAATATCCGCCTAGAAGATGGCAGACTATTTACTGTTGCCTATCTTAAACGGCAAAAACCATAACTGACAGTTCTGTGCGCGAGCGTGACTTTCTAGACGTAGTATCGTTGGTCTTGCGTCTTCTTTACTTTGCTTAGGAAACCTCCAACAATATAGCCTAACCATTGTTGTTCCTGCAAGTCAAGTTTTGCTTCTTCAGTTGTCACGGCCTTTTGTATCGTCGTGGCTCCAGCTTTCTCGAGTTTGTTGACAATTCTTTGACGCATTTTAAATTGAATTCCAGAGAGAGTCAAATCATAAACCCTCCTTATATGTTAATTTCACACACCTACGTTTTTAGTAGAATAGTCAAATGTAAAAGACAAAATGCGTTGAAATCCATCTTGCCAATTATTCTTAATGAAAATTCTACCCATATTATAATGAACTCGGTCACATATTAAGGTATGTGCACGTGCAAGATGTGTGATCCAGACTATTGCACAACAAAAAAAGGGTTGCACGGCTCATCTTGGCCGTTTCGCTTTTCATACGTGCGGATAAAACGCGCGTACATGAACATTGTTTAGATCAGGCTTGCACTAGTTCTCCAGTCGCGAACCTACTTCCAACTCTAGTTATTTTGAACTTCACGTGTTCTCCTCGCTTAGTGTTTGCAACAAATATTATGAAGCCTTCGATTTTTGCGATACCGTCGCCTCTCCTGCTTATATCCTATACCGTCGCCTCTCCTGCTTATATCCTCGATGTCTGCTTCGTATTCCTTGTCAAGTTCAACTGGTTTCTTCACGTTGAATCTAGGTCCGCTGTTTCCAAATCCATATGACATTTTATCACCTCGGCTGAATTGTCAGCTAGAATCATCCTGAAAAACGTAAAACCGAAATAACCGTTCTACCCTCTTCGGAAAACACCTAACTGCTTCACAACCGATATACAAGCGCGCCTTATTAACCTTCGCACAGGTGTCTAAAACGCGCGTGCTAATACCTCGGCTTTTCCTCTTAGGGGGCAATAAATAGCCGTCCGCGCATGATACCATATGAGGTTGAGTGGTAAAATGGGAAGCAAGATGTCGACCTGCCTTTATCTGGATTAAGAAGTCGTCGAAACCGCGAGGCAATTGGGCCTTAACATTTCAAAGGTGTCCGAAAACGCCTTGATCGAGGCGATAGGGCGGCTGCGATGCTCGGAACCAGCAGATGGCCTCAGGAGCCGAGCTGACCTTGAGGGCCGGGACCGGGATTCGAACCCGGGCGCCGGGCTCCACAGGCCCGTAGGCTAACCAGACTACCTCATCCCGGCCACTTTTTGACTGATCCCGTCTACTTTTCACGTTTCCTCGCTATTTACGTTTTCTATTCGTCCTTCTGGCAGACGTATTCAAAGCCCACTTCAAGTAGCTGTTTTGAGCTGCACCATGTTTTAGCGTTTGGCAGCTTACCGTTTTAGCTTTAAAAACATGGGTTCGAGTACGCCTAAGATGAAAAAATGGGAGTTTGCGGGCGATATCTCCGCTAGGTTTCAGGTTGATTTAAGGTTTCCTAAGCTTGCCTCATTTCCTAATGAATTATGAAACAGTAAGCAGAGAGGTCATTTTGGGTTCTTCCCTTTTTCATGTTAGCAGAGCCTGTTAGATTTTAATATCTCGTGTGTTCAATCGTATTTCGGCGAGTCTCATGTCAAAGGAATCCACTGTGCTTGACCTAGCCGTGATTGAGTCGCAGCTGAAAGGAAAAACTCTCTTAGTATATTGGCATATGCTGCGGTCTCTACACTCCAAGATGGGAGTTAGGGAAATTCAGCGTTCTCTTGGGTTTTCAAGTCCAAGCATAGCTGCTCATCATTTAGATAAGCTTCTCTCGCTTGGTTTGATAGAGAAAACTGGAACTGGAGAGTACTTCTTAGCGCAGGAGGTTAAAATTGGCTTGCTCAGATTCTTCACAAGGCTTGGTCGGTTTCTTGTTCCTCGATACCTTTTCTATTCGGTATGGTTTTCCACCATGCTGGCGGTTTACATAATCTTCTACGGACACACTTTCAGCATCCACAACATAGTAGCTTTAATTTTCGGTTTTGCAGCTTCACTCGTTCTATGGTTTGAAACCGCTAGGCTTTGGAGGGAAAAACCGTTTTGATTCCGCAAGCGAGTGTTCTAAAACGTGGACTTAAAAGCTACACATTGATTCAAATCTTAATGGGAGCATCGCAACAATGAAAAAGATTCTAGGCTACGCTCTGGTCGCAGTTCTCTTAGGCGTAGTCACGATGCTATCTCCCTTTTCCCTATTCGTGAATGAAATTGATATAAGTGAAGTAGATACGCAAGACGAACAGTTCAATTCTCCTACGCCGGAAAATATGCGAACATTGTCGACAGAAACGGAACAAACACGAGGAATCACATCCGTAGCCTTCTTCCCCGACATTCTATTTATTGCATTCATGCTTACGCTAAGTCTTGTTATTGCTTTAGGCGTCATACGTCATTTCAGGAGAAAAACCCTTATTTAACACCCTTTTATTGACAGTTCTCTTTTTCTTGTTTCACGTCTGCGGACCAAACAATTAACAACATCTTAAATGTTATATAGTAGTCTAAAACCTAACATAAAGCCAATGCTTAGGAGAAGAAACACATGAAAAGAAAAGCATTTGCAATTACGGCGATATTGCTTCTAGCAGTTTTTGTTTCGTTACAAATGTTGAATCAGGTTCAAGCAGAGTCTTTCACTGCAACATGGGCTGGATACACATTTCGCGGCACTGACTTCTTCTACAAAGAGACAGTTGTTGCTTACGAGTCCGAATCTACCGCAGTTCTTTACGTGAGTGTGACACATGACTACCCAGCTCATTCGGGTAAGCAGATAAATGTTTCAACGGTTGGAATCAGCCTAAACTGGGGTGACACGTTTAATTCAACTCAAGCTAACCAAACTAATCCAGTTTCATTGAAAGAGGGAGAATCGCGAATCTTCACCATCACTTTCGTGGTTCCAGACACAGCGAATATGTCTAATTTGTTCCGATGGGACTATGAAATACACGTAGAGCATGTTGACGCTACCGGTGACGTTGTTGACATAGACATTGAAACTAGAGAGAATCTTGGATTGCCATATTTTGTAGTGTATTCTGCAGAACAAGCCAGATCTAAACAGATATCTGAGACAATTGATGGGATAACGCCCCTAGAGTGGAATAGCTCTAAAGCTGAAATACTCTGGAGAAAAGCAATGAACGAAACCAGCGTTGCAGAATACTTCTATGAGTTAGGAGATTTCTCCAACGCAGCCACACATTACGAAAACGCGCTAAGTCTAATTGATGGAGCATTCACGGCTGAAGAAACCAAAGGAACGCGCTGGGAAGATATCGAGATAACGCTTTTAGAATCTCAGGTGGAGTGGTTTGAGGGTTTGTCTAATTTTTACAATGGTCTAACTAACATGTGGACGCTAATCGGTGTAGCCTTAGTGCTCTTTGCAATCGGGTACATCATTCGTGGACTTGTAATGCTACGAAAGACGTCAGCTTCTACATAGCCTCTCTTTTTTCAATAGTTGTGAATTTGAACTGGCTGTTCTGCTTTAGGTTCTTTGGGTTACGCGTTGTAAGAGTTCAATGTTCGTTTAATTACCTCTATATTTAATGAACAACGGAAAATTTCAATGTTCAAAAAGTGCTTTTCGAGCAGATGTGACATAGCCCGTGTGTGCAGTCATTAGAGTTTCTGGTCGAGTTTTTCCACGCGCTATTTGCATTCTTCGAATTAAACACTCTATGGTTTCGATGTCAACGAATCCATTTTCTTGCATGGCTTCTACGGTTTTTACGACTTGATCGATGGTTGGACTGAACGAGACCAGAGCGCCGCTTCCTTTTAGGGCTGAGTGGGCATGGGAGATAACGAGCCATGGAGTTGCCAAGTCCAGTATTACGGCATCTAATTCTTTTTCATCTATGCCTTGAGTAATGTCTCTGTTTTTGATTTCAACATATTCGGCAAGACTCGCTCGCTTCAAATTCTTAAGCGCTGTTTCAACAAACTCGCTTCGAACCTCGTAGCTGTACACGTGTCCAGTAGGCTTAACATAGAAAGCCAGGGCGCTTGTTAGAGCACCTGTTCCAGTTCCAGCCTCCACAATTCGGCTACCCGGTCCAATTCCGCTGAACATAACAACGAGGGCTATATCTTTTGGATAGGTTATCTGAGTTTTTCTGAGCATTTTGAAAATGTGGTCGCGTATGCTTGGTTTTAAAGCTACAAACTCGGTTCCCAGGCTACTTTTCAAGCGGGCTCCATATTGCTTGCCGATTAAGTTTTCAAGCTGAATATATCCCTTATGAGTGTGAAAGCTTTTGCCCGGTTCCACTTTCACCAGATACGTTCTTCTCTGGCTAAGAAATATGACGCCTAAGGCGTGTATTTGAAAGGATGTTTAGAGCGGTCCTTGTTTTCCAAAATTTCTTCAGTGGTCGGTCTGCCTTCCATTGCTCTGCGTATGGCGTGGCGCATCGCCTTATAGTTGTTAATATAGATTCGTTGGCGATCTACAGCGGATGGATGGACAAAAACATTCGAAATAATGATTAAATCGTCAACTGCCTCTTTTGGCAAGATTCCGTCAGCGAGACTGTCTGCTACTGCCTTGGCTACAGCCGCTTGTGCTGGACCGTATATCATGCTGGCTTGTCTCATGCTTTTGATGGTAACAGTGGGAACAATCAGCGTTATGGGTTTAACCATGAGATTCGGCTCTAATATGGCTACGAGAGGCTCATGTCCAGGCGTTGGAGTAGCCTTAGCCTTAGCATAAGCCTCGCCGACTGGTCCATTCTTCTTGCCGATGAGCAAGTCTATGTGGGCAACTTCAGGCTCATTTCCAGCCAATGCCTCGCCTACGCGGAGATGGAAATCCCGAATGGTTTCAGGCGTAATCTCGATTGCGGCAAACCGTTCTTTTAGGATTTTCTTTTCAATTTCAAATTTAATGGGCTTAGGAGTTATCTTTCCGATTTTCTCTAAGTCAAGGCGGAGTTCCTCCCGATGTTCGTAGGTCTGCTTCTTTGGTTCCAACTGCACCACTTTTCACGATGATTCTGGCTATTTTCTGAACTTTGTACTGAATTTCGCGTGCTGTTTTGAGGTCGCCTTTTTCGATTGCGTTGAAGATTTTGATCCAAAAGTCTGGCATGAAGTTGGCACTGGCTAAGATTGCACCTGAGCAGCCAGCGGCAAGGGCAGCGACAACCACTTCGTCGTGACCACACATGACGTTGATTTTGTCTCTAACTTTCTCTAAGACAGCCAGTATGAAGCCGAGTTGTCCGCTGCTGTCCTTTAAGCCGACTATGTTGGGAATTTGAGCTAAATCTTCAACCATCTGCCATGGCAATTGAACACCAGTAACTTGTGGAATGTTATAGAGAACAATAGGCAATTCGATCTGACTGGCAATTGTGTCAAAATGCTCGTAAATACCGCGGTTAGTCGGCTTCAAATAAAAAGGAGTCACAATCAAAGCTGCATCAGCACCCGCATCCTTCGCATAGCGTGTCATCTCCAAAGCTTGCTCGGTTCCACTAGCGCCAGTTCCAGCGATGACCTTGACTTTCCCATTAACCTCGTCTACAACTATGTCGATGACTTTTCTTTTTTCTTCAACCGTGAGATTGACGAACTCGCCAGTTGTGCCGCAAGGAACAACACCACTCACACCTAAGTCGATACAACGACTAACCAGGCTTCGCAATGCTTCTTCGTTCAGTTGCTTTCCATTTTTAGAAAAGGGCGTAACCAAAGCAGGAAGAATCCCTTGAGGTTTAAACATGACTTATTCCCTCATTTATTTCTCCTGTTTTCAGTGTTTTCTCATACTATTTGAATTCTGTTCAACTTATATTTGAAGCCTATAGTCGACCAAGTCTAGAGCGTGTGTGCATTTCTGTGTGTCAAGCTTAACTAATCTTCAAAAAAAGCTGAAAAGTTTGTGTTACGTCCCTTTTGGTATGGCGAGGTCTTTTGCGCCCATTTTAGACAATTTAGCCTCTGGATAATTTTTCTCGATAATACCTATGATAGTTTCCGCTGTTTTCACTTTCTCTCTTACTATAAATGCCAAAGTATCCGGGCTCACCCAAGGCTTATAGAGCGAACCCATACTTACTCCCGGCTCTATTTTATAGTAACAAGGTGCGGTTATCCTCGTTATCTCCGGAGCTTCCCAAATTCGGTTGAAACCTCCAAAAGAATCGAAAAGAAGAACATGAACGTCGATTGGTATGTCAATTGCCTTTCTTATTGCCGCCAACATTGGAAGAGTCAAATCCGCAACCGGGTTGAAAGTGTCTGCACCTAGCATTTCAAGAACCTTGGCTCCAGCAGGATTGGCATGACCAGCCAAAATCGAAACCTTGAAAACCACGTCTTTGGGTATGTCACCAGCTTTTCTCATCTCGTTCAAAAGCCATAATAGGCCTTCGTCTACTACTAGGAAGCCTCTGAAACCGAATTCTATGGCTCTTTTTATGTCAGCAATCACATAGGCAAGGTTGTCGCTTCCTCTAAAGCGTATTCCAGAAAGTGCACCTTCAGCTGTTCGAACTTGTCCGCCTAGATCCCAAAGCGTGCGGGGACCAGGAGTAACAATCACTTCAAGTTTGGCGTCTTTAGCCATTCTTGCAAATTGTTCCATTTCGTCGTCTGAAAGCAGTGTTGCTCCCATGACCATAGAAATTAATCTGTGAACCGGCACATCACGCTTTTCCATTTCGTCGATTAGAGCTTCAAGCGTAGATGGACGTTCAACCCCTGAAATCTCTATGCGATAATGGCATTTGTCAAGAAACCTCTTCTTAGATGTGGGTAAATCATAAAGATCTCTTCTTGGCACACCATGCTTCTCCATAATCTTCCAAACCTTTTCCAAGCTTTTCACCCTCAAAGATTCTAAATGATATGCTTTCTGCCGATATAAAAATTGGTGTATGCTGCGCAACTTATTGGGTTTTTTGGTCATCTTCGCTTTTGGGGGTCCCTTTGCCTACAGGAAATTTAGAAGACCATTAAGTTTTTTCATCAAGCATTATAAGAAAGAGTTAGCTACTATTTGCAATTCCAAGTGAAGCTGCCAATTTAAAGGGTCAATCATGCAGGAAGTTAACTCTCTCTTCGAGCCTGAAAGCACCGTTCTCATAGGCTCAAGCAAAATTCATGAAAAAGTCGGGATGACCTCTCCCCAAATGTTTGAAAGCGTAATCCACAACATGACCAGATTTTTCAAAGGAGAAACATACATTTTAGATATTGAAGGAAAAAGAGCTAATAAGACGCTTAAGGAACTGCCTATAACTCCAGAGCTTGCTGTTATTATGCTTCCTCCAAGGCTTTCTTTAAAGCAGGCGGAAAAATGTGCAAAAAAGGGAGTCAAGGTTTCCGTAATACTCACTGGCGGATACAAAACTCATCAGCGCCAACAACTATCCCAACTCAAAAAGGAATATGCCCTGCGCATTCTCGGTCCAAACACCATAATGGGCGTAATAAACACAGCTAACGGACTAAACACAACCTTTGAACGCGACGTTATGCCACCAAGAGGTGACATATCCATAATTTCGCAAAGCGGAGGAGTAGGCGCCTGTCTTCTCGACTGGGCGTGTTACCATGGAATCGGCGTGGCCAAGTTTGCCTTTATGGGAGACAAAGCTGACTTGGATGATGTAGACCTACTTCGATATTTTGCCAAAGACCCCGAAACCAAAGTGATATGCCTCTACATGGAAGGAATCGAAAAAGGACGAGAATTCATAGAAACAGCAAGCAAAATCACGCAAACAAAACCTATACTAGCACTAAAAGGCGGAGCAACCAAAGAAGCAGCCCGAAGAGCACGATCTCACACAGCCTCAATAGCCGGTTCAGACACCATATTCGACGCAGCTTTCAAAAAAGCTGGTGTCATCCGCGTCAGCGACATGGAAGAACTCCTCGATGCAGCAGTGGCGTTGTCAAAACAGCCTCCCATGCGCGGAGACAACATCGTAATAGTCAGCAATGTAGGTGGACCAGCCATACTGGCAGCAGACGCCATAGCCAAAAGCGAACTAAAACTTGCGACGCTATCAGAAAAGACCAGACGAGAAATTGAACAACGTTACCCAGGCGTTGAAGCGATAAACCCAATAGACCTGATCGCTGACGCTCGAGCAGAAAGATACTCCTACGTTTTAGATAAAGTCCTATCAGACCCTAATACAGATGGAGTCATGGTCATAAACATGCTTAAATCATGCTATTTCAAACCAGAAGACGCCTTAGCCATCGCAGAGACAGCAAGGAAACATGTGAATAAACCGATAGTTGATATTCCTGCTGGTGGAGAAGATTTCGAACTTGTCTATGCAATTTTGCGAGACACTAGTATACCTGTCTATAACCTGCCTGAAAAAGGTGCAAAGGCATTAAGAGCACTGCGAGCATACTGTAAGATAGTGAGAAATATCTCGAAAACTTGTTTCTAAGCCTTTGCTCTTGAACTTTACTCTTCTGCTATTCTCTTTCCGCATTTCTCACAAAATGCAGCGTCCGTTCTATTCTCTGTTCCGCAGTATCTGCAGTATTTCTTTTCCACTGGGACTGAGACAGTAGGCGCTGGTGCGGGCGCTGGTGCAGGCGTAGTTGTTGGCGGAGGCGTGGTTGCAGGTGTTGGACCTGTCGGTATTTTGATTGAGAAGAATCCTACCGCAGCCAGTATCCAAGCAATGAACTGCAATATTGTACCTACTAGGATTATGGTCAAGATGGCACCTATGAGTAACAGCAAACCTGCAGTGTCAAACATTTTCTCTCCGGACTTATCTGAAAGTATCGTGAACGAATTCCTGTAGAATACAGCCTGAAGCAAAAAGAATACGAACATAATAACTAGACCCATAATGACCCATGGAACAAAAAAGAAAAATGTGAAGATTCCAATGAACAACACAGCTACAAAGGCTGCGATACCTATTATGCCAAAGATAAACCCATAAAGCGCGTTCTCAAATATTCTCTTTTCATTGTAGTATTCTGCTAAACCTTTCATAGCTATCAGCACAAGTATTATGCCTACAATATTCAGAACTGGGATGGCAAGCAATATAGCCCCTATGCCACCCAAGGTTTTGTTAGATTCTAAGCTCATCTGAGAAGACCTCAATGCAGCGTTTGCACATCTTTAAGATAAAAAGTTTTCTGCAGTGTCAGGAGAGGAATGGCAAAAGCCT
>SMTZ1_10008276_pt1 | contig 10395 bp, 9 predicted proteins | sample DeeMarSWOR136_30_FD_25667 | JGI IMG/M metagenome (IMG submission 25667) | reverse complement strand
ATTGCTGATGTTGCCACCAGCTCCATGACGCAACAGGTACTTCATGAGGCTGTTGGTAAGCTTAATCCCATTATTGTTATATATCAACAACCAGGAGATAAAAAAATACTTGCAGCGGTTGGCTATGTGATGAGCTATTACGAGATCGTGGAAGAAGAATGGAATAGGCTCAATGATGATGAATGGAAGCAACGCTTAATAGATAATCCACCAGAGAGACCTTCTTGGACGGGTGGCTATATTTACGAATAATACCTATCTTGTAGTTTCGGTATATTACAAAAAACCGTAAACCACTGCTATACTTACCAACAAATAAAAAGCCGAAATATTTAACACTACGGTTTGTATGTTACATAAATATCCGATAAATACGAGCGGTTGCTTTTTGCAAGTATCTTACACTTTTTTCTTCCTCACGAGCACTCCAATATTTAGTGGTAATATACCCACCAGAGAGTTTTAATGGCATACAATATTACATTTGGCGTCATTAAACACTTTTGCTATTTACAGTGGAGGGCTTCTGTGGTTTAATTTAAATATCAACTGAATATTATTTGGGATGTTCAAATGAAACCAACTTTTGACATAACCCCACTTAATTTCAGGTCGGATGCTGAGAAGGTGGGGTTTTGTTTTAACAATTCATCTCAAGAAAGGAGGACACTATGAAAAATAAAATTTTTAGGATTTTGTGGGGAATAATGTTTTTGATTAGTTGTGGTAGCTGTGCGGTCATCATTGTGGATATACCACCAGAGCTAATTCAATTGGATCCATTTGATTTGGAAGGAATTGAGATTGTGGAGGATACTATTACTTTGAATGTTACTTATAGTGGTGGGTGTAAAGATCACTACTTCTCTTTGTTTATGAGTCCTGCTGCGTTTCTTGAATCATACCCTGTACAAGCCAATCTCTATCTGTGGCACAACAGCAATGGAGACGCATGTGAAGCATTGATTAATGAAGATATATCTTTTAACTTACGTCCTGTTGCTGAATTATACAAGTCTACATATGGACAATTCGATGAGATAATAATCAATGTTTTTGAATACAAATCAAACAACAAAATCAGTGCAAGTTATTTCCCAGAGTAGAAAGAGGACGTATTGGAGAATGAGGATTTGATTTACTGGAACTTGCTTTTAAAATGGCGTGGTCTATTACAAACCACGTCTTTCTTTTTTTTCAATCATAAAAAGCAAATTTATGGTGTGAATTTAATTATACTATGCCATAAGTTCTATAGATGAGAACCATTGAATTTACCAATAGCCCCCATTTGTAAACGTTGGGGGCTTTTAATCTGCTGTGTTGTAGATACTAAGTGTTGTGGTGCCTTTGAATAAGCTGAAAATTCAATACTACATGCTTCTCAATTATTGAAAGGTCGAAAAAATTACTACTACCAAATGTAACATACGCAAACCCAACTTTTAATCATTCTTGCCAGAATCGACAGTTGCCATCAGATAAATTCCAGTGTGACTTACACCTTATAACATCAACAAATTTAGCTTTTAACTACTGACCACGCTCACCAGCACATCTTGTAATCATGTTTTGGTTGACATATCAGAGGAGTTTCCTTATACTTATATAATAAAAAAAGTTCTTACTAATTTTATTTTATACAAGTTGTTTTATCATCTCTACTGTTGCCTTTGGGATAACAACATTTTTATATATCCATTTCGTAAGAAAAGAATGTATGACCATACGTGAAGATAAAGTGAAGAAATTAATCATTGGTTGGTATTGGAATGAATTAAGGCAAAAATTAATCGATCTTGCTAGAAATTTGAGAATTGACTGTAAAACAAAGAGAGTAATTGAAGAATATTTGAAAGATTAATTTAAATTATATCCAGTATAATCCCTTAAATATGCTAGGGCATTTCTTGCAGTTCCAAAGTTCACGCTTAAGGTTTCTAAGGGCAACAGAATGAAAAATTTCATAATATTTAATACTGAAAAAGAAGGCTCATGTGCACTTGTCCAGACGTTAGATAATTTTAATGAAATCAATATTATCTCTGATTTTATCGAACCATTTGACAAGCACATGTTTATTAACAAGCAGAATGGTTTAGGAAAAGATATTTCAAAAGAAGATTTTCTAAAATGCCTCTCGCTTATCTATGATTCATCAAATAATTATCTTGAAGAACTCAACGTGATCTATTCTAAATATAATAATCAATGTCACTTCACGTTCTCTAAAGACAAGAGTCATGGATTCAAGATGAGGCTAAGGCGCCAATGGAAAGCTGAACTCTTTTCACTCCTTAAACAATTTCATGTTACTGCTTTTGTCCTAATCAGGCAAGATGTTCTTAGATGGGCATTGTCAAAGTATCATGGTGATGGTACTGGGAGAAAGGGACATTTACAATTTGATCATGTCAATATTAAGGATTTGCCTAAAATCAAAGTTAACTGGAGACTGCTTAAGAAAAAAATCGAAAGGTGTCAAAGAAGAATTGAGGATAAGGAAAGGCTTCTAAAAGACTTACGAGCCTCTGGAGTGGAGGCATTTCCCTTGTTTTATGAAGATTTCTGTAATAAAAAATTTGATTACTTCAAGCACCTTCTAAGAAGACTGGATACCAAGATGACAGATAGAGAAATCCAGCAAGTAATCAGCAATGATTGCCATTTCAGAAAAGTTCATCCTGATGACATAGGTGAATTTGTTAAAAATCATGAAAAAATCACAAAAAAGTTTGGAGAATATATGATGCAGAAAAAGGTTTCCCACCGTCATTTCATTTTCAGCATACCCAAAATTATTAGCCGATCATTCCTCTGACCAAAGTCTTCTCTAGGAGAGATATTTACTACTTCCCGGAGGTATGGTGAAGAGTACGTGAAGTTGCTCTTTTATAGGGCAGAGCATTGATACAACATATGGGGGTACCTATAAATATCAAAAAAAGTTCACATTGCTCGCCAGATTCTTCACTCGCTTTCAGATAAAATTTAGTGTGACGTCGAGTAGAGTGGGGTAGTTTTACCCCCACCCCCTCATAGAACCGGACGTGCGCCTCTCGACTCATCCGGCTCCTATCGTCCAGCCGAATAATCGACTTTGCTCTATCCAATAGATTCCTCCCATTTCTGGTTGATCTACCAGATACAGCTGGACGATCCAACCTCTTCACTCCCTCCCCATTACAGGAACTTCATCACTACTACGGGTTGGTCCGCCCCTGTGCCCCGCCTTGGTACTCTCACTCTCGTGGGTCCTCCACTTGAGTTTCTCCCTTTGCATCGGGACGACAGATTCCCACGTTCCACACAAGAGTCTGATTCAGGTTCACGCCATCTCTATGCCGAAGACACCGCCCAAGCAGTACGCAGGTTCCCCCTGGACTTATCCTGGAGTTATCAAAGCCTCCAGTTTTGACGTCATCTATTACCTTTCGACACCTCATAAGTGGTTCGCTTGCGCTCGTCTCCCTGAACCTCACCTGCCATGATCTTTTGTCATGACTTTTCCTTAACGCTCACCACCATGGCTCTTTACCCATGCAGCTTAAGGTGGTTTGGAACCAACTCTTGCAGGCCAGTTCCGAGAGGACCTCCCTCATTTCTCGTACAGCATCGTGGCGCACCTTGATATGGTAATTTTGAGTAAATTAATCGTTGTCATGACTCAATACTAATAGATACTATGAAGGGTTTCCTGAGTCACAGCCTTTTTATTGATTTTTTTCCTGATAGAAGTTAATATAAATTATTACACCAAGAAGATTATAGAAGATAAAGACATCCTCATGGAGGAGAAAAATGAAGCTTAAGGTAGAAAGTGAAAAGATTATTAAAGCTGTAAAGGAACTGGACGGTATTGAACTTGTATTGGAGAATGCTGATGATGTCAAAGAGGCGCTGGATCTCATCTTAAGAAAGACAGGATTATTCAAGGGTGATGACTATGGGAAGATTAGAGATGTGAAGGTTACCTCTTTTCAGAAATATGAGACATCTGCCGTAGACTATAAGATGATAATCCTGTTGGAATTTTTGTTTGTTGAGGATGCCTCTTTAGATAATAAAGTTCATGTCATCAAAGAATTACAGGAATTCTTCGCAAAGATCTGATCCCCTTCATACAAATTTCAGTGTGACTTCATCTGGTAGTTTAGTTTTGTTTATAAGTCCGTTTCGATTAAAACTCTTTCAAAATACCTGTCATATTAAGTATAGATTTTTACAACTCATTCAATCCACTTAATCTTATCGAGCCTGCTTTTCCAGAAAGCTAGTTTAGATCGTTGAGATATGTCTTCAAGAAATGCTATCCGTTCTTCATAAGTTCCTAAAAAAATGATTGCTTCCGGCTTAAGTGACTCAATGATTTTCAATCTGCTATAAAAAGAGTTCTCTCCTAGCTTAAAAATATCACTGAAGACAATGTCTACTTTTTCATCTTTGAGTCTCTGAGAAAAAAGTTTGTATATATCAGAACTATATGCGTCATCCGCATTATATAATATGGCTATCTCATCAGCCCTCTTTTCCTTTAACCAATTTGTCAAAGCCTTCACCTCTTTTTTATACCCTTCCCTTTTGCAAAAATCCTTGAATTCATTATTTTGTAATTGAAATCTTTTTGATTCTTTAACCAAAACATATTCGGGACAAACCTGAGTTTTTAGCAGGAAATAGCCTATTGATAACCCAAGGAGCAAGCCAATTGTTAAAACGACACCAGATTTAAATATGGTGTCCCCACTTGGACTAGCCGTTTCTCTTGAATACTCACTTTTTAATGACCTTTTTTTATCTCTAAGAATATAGATGATCAAAAGGGTAAAAGAAATAATAGGGATGAAGACCCTTACGAGGAACTCCATACTATCTGACTTGAGAGCAGGATAACCCTCAACAATATAACCAAACCACCTTCCAGGAAACCATACCATACTGGTGAGAAGGAGTAAGGTCAGCCAGATAATGCATAACTGCTTCTTGTTCATGTTTTAGTCTATCTCATTTTCTCGATTAGTCTATCATAATGGGTAACGTTCGCTCTCAATTGATCAATCTGTTTCTGATGCATTTCAATCTCATCCCTTCGTATCTCAATATGCCGATTAAGTCTTTCCAAATTCTCTTCAAGTCTCTCTATTTTTCTTTTCTTACTGGAATCAGACGAAATATCGGAACTCTCAAAACGAGTTCTATCCAGAGTTCCCTTCAGAATGGACTCGACTTTTGCTCTCTTCTCCTCAATTAACTGAATATCTGATTTTATCTGTTTGATGATATTTTCCTTCGCCTTAATAGCTATCTCGATTTGGTCAATTGAATTTTCTAATTCTGCTATGGTATGCGTTTTCTCTTCCCTAACTGAAGGGGATTCACTCTCTTTTACTAAATCCTTTCTCTCTAGAATCAATTGACCGTCATTAGCATCAATGCTTACCTCAAACTCATTTAAGAAATTCATACCAAGAAGCCTCACATTCCCTACAGCGACCTCTATATTATCGACCTCTGCATCCCCAACACGGATAGAAGAGAGGATTACTTTTGGAAACTCCACCATACTCCCATTCGCGATATAACCTTTAAATGTGGGCTTGTTATCCGGATCGATACCTAAAGCTAACACATCTTGCCTTGTAATCATGGTACTGGTTGCTCCAGTATCCAGATGAAAGATCACTGGAAGTTTCCAATTAAGAATTGCATTAACAAATATGGCATTATCCTCGCGCTCAAAATGAACCACCACACGTTGAGGTGTATCTTTAGAGAGTGTTTTTAACTCCTTTTCTTTTCCATAGTTACTCTGAGATACGTCATTTCTATACCTCTCTGGAACGTTAAAATAGTTATCGGTAAAGTGAATATTCCCTTGTTCATCTCTCCACTTATAGTAACCCGCATCGAGTAAGGAAGGGAGAAGTAAGGAGCATAATAATATAACTATTGGTATGGTCTTCAAGCAGGTTAAGGGGACGTTTTGACGAACCATGGCTTATAGCAAAAAGACTAAATTCTTATAACGTACGTTCCTACAATTTTATCGTGCCACGCCTGTTTATTCTTATCCCAGGCAGCCCATAAAAATCCCAGACAAAAAATAAAACTTGAGATTATATAGCCAATCCACCTTAGAAAGGCTTTACCATACCCCAATGGTTCTCCATTTAGGCGAACTACTTTGAGCCTGCAAATCATCTTACCAGGTGTCTGCCCCGTGCTGCCATGAAAATAGGTATAGTAGACAATAGTAATAATAGTATTGAATATATAGAAAGGTACTAGAAAACTAAAAATTCTTTCTCCTTTTAGTTCATCAAATCCAGAAGAGCCTAGACCTAAAGCAATTAAACCTATAACTATTAAAACGAAAGAAAGAATATTAAGTATTATATTATCCATTGTGATAGCAATAAATCGTATCCAAAATCCACCTTTTCTCACTGTCGAGAGATTAAAGCTCGCATCAGGGTGCTCTGATGGATATTCAGGTTCAGAGCTTTCTGGTTCTTCTTCAATCTGTTTCAGTTCTTTTCCCATACGCTCTAGTTCTTCCCTAAGCTTTTCTGTTGTTTCATCAGACACACCTGGTTTCTCATCTTCGAATCTTATTTCTTCTTTCTTTTCTCCTTCCTCACCAGCTAAATCACCACTATCGAGATTCAATGTATCACTTGATAGCGATACGCTTTCCTTCCAATCAATCTCATCGAAGGCAGGGAATTTCTTACTTTCCTCAACAGAGGTATCACTATTCTGGTGTTGAACGCCACCACATTCAATCTTATCTGACTTCTCTTTAGACAAATTTTTGTTGTCTTCATGTTCATCAGTCTCTATTTCATTCAAAGACGCTTGTATCGAGGCAACTGTTTTTGATACATCAGGTGGTCTTTTTGCCTGATCAAGCTCCTCCCCTCCAGTTTTACTATCAGAAAGAGGAGATTTGAAAGATACCAGTGTTTCAGAACTCCTACTCTTTTTAAACACAAATCCACACTTTTTACAGCTCGTTAAATGGTCAAAACTTATATAGTCACATTTAGGACACTTCATTTTCCCTCCTCATGTAAAGATTAAATCTTCACCACAGAGAAAACACAGAGAATCTAATAAAGAACTTCGTTTACAAATCAGGGAATTTAGGGATTCAAGAATTTTTGAGACAGCCATTCTTCAAATTTCTTGTAATTCATAATTCCTCAATTCCCAATTCCTAAATTTTAATCACCCCAGGTCTCCCCACTCATATTGTAAAATACTTAATAAGCACATTCCCGCAGTCTCAGTCCGCAATATATACCTTCCTAAACCGACCGTCTGGAAACCGGCATGCCTTGCTATTTCTACTTCATCTGGAGTAAATCCACCTTCAGGCCCCACAAGGAAAATGATCTTCGAGAAAGGTTGAGTTTTTTTTAGTACATCTTTGAGCGTAATACTCTTTTCGTCTTCCCAAAGCATTATCTTAAGTGGATTATCATTCCATTTCTCCAAAACCTTTTTAAATGATACTATAGCCTCTATGTGAGGTACAAACAATCTCCCGCACTGTTTTGTGGCTTCCAAGGCAATTTTTTGCCAGCGGATACGTTTCCTCTGTGAACGTTCATCATCCAGTGATGAAACAGAACGGGTGGAAAAGAAGGGAATAATGGTTGTCACTCCTAATTCAGCTGCCTTCTGTACAATGTAGTCCATTTTTTGAGCCTTAGGTAATGACTGCCCTAAAGCAATTGTTATTGAAGTGTCTTCTCGCGGAGGGCATTTTGTTAATATTTCTACCTCTACTATTTTAGAACTTTTAGAAGCTATAATGGCTTGATACTCCCACCCATCTTCATCAAGAAGATAGAGGGTATCCCCCACACCCAGTCTAAGCACCTTCCCAACATGCCTTGCCTCATTTCCATTTATAATTGCCCTGCCCTTCTCTATCCTTTTTCTCTCTAAAAAAAAGCGTCTCATGATAATCCTTTACCAACATTACTCATATAGTTATTTTAAACGTCACACCAAAAGATGTCAATTATTTACAGGGTTCGGGGTTTAAATAGTCTATAGTTCACAGTCAACGTTCATCTGACAATAGTCAACTAATTATTGACGTTTACATGGCATTAAGGATATATTATAGTTAAACTGAAACAATTATCATGGTATGTAAGGGAAATGAGATTTCTCATTAAGCTTTAAATGACACTCTCTTTAAGGCGTTGACCGTAACACAAGGGATATCCTAAAAAATCACCTTGTAGGAAGTAACTGATGAATAAAATTAAACCACAGATTCCAAAAGGATTTAGAGATTTCCTCCCTTCCCAAAAAGTCATGCGCCAGCAAGTTATTGACACCATTCGAAATATCTTTGAGGTCTTTGGTTTTGAGCCCTTAGAAACACCTGCGCTAGAGTACGCTTCTGTATTAGAAGGTAAATACGGTGAGGAGGGAGAAAAACTTATCTACAAATTCGAAGATCGGGGAGGACGTCAGGTTGCTTTGAGATATGACCTCACCATCCCCCTTTCCCGTGTTATTGCCATGTATCCCACATTACCTAAGCCTTTCAAATGTTACCAGATTTCTCCGGTGTGGAGGGCAGATAAACCTCAGAGGGGACGATTCAGGGAGTTCTGGCAGTGCGATGCTGATATCGTGGGAAGTGAGAGCATGTGTGCAGATGCCGAAGTGATTGCTACTATCTACTACATATTGAAGGGTCTCCATTTCAAGCAGTTTAAAATAAGGATCAATAATAGAAAAATTTTAAATGGTATTGCACAAACTTCAGGCATTGAAGGAGATACTATTCCTCTACTCTTGAGGATTATTGATAAGCTTGAACAAAAAGGTATGCAAGGAATAAAAGATGAGATGCGTGAAAAAGGATTCAAGAAAGAATATGTTAAGAAAATACTTGAGCTATATCAATTAAATAATGGAAATATAATTGATTTATTTACCTTAAAAAATAGATTTGCAGATTCCAAACTTGTGCTAGAAGGGATTAAAGAACTAGAAGAAATATTTTCTTATCTTTCTTCTCAGGGAGTCGATTCACAATGCTACTGCTTTGACCTCTCTTTAGCAAGAGGTTTAGATTACTATACGGGTCCTGTTTTTGAGACCACTGTAGATGAACCAAAAATTGGAAGTATTACCGGTGGCGGAAGATACGACACACTGATAGGAATGTTCAGCGATGCTGATTTACCTGCAACGGGCTCTTCTTTTGGTCTGGAACGAATTATTACAGTAATGGAGGAATTAAATATTGCTCCTTCACTTAGTACCATTACAGAGGTACTTGTAACGGTATTCAGTCCTGAGATGCAGATAGATTCCTTAAGGATAGCCTCGGCACTAAGGTCTGCCGGTGTAAAAACGGAGGTTTACTTCAAACACGATACACTGAAGAAGCAGCTCACCTACGCCAGCAATAAAGGGATTCCCTTCGTTACCATCTTAGGTCCTGATGAACAAAATAATAACAACATAATCATACGTAATATGACGAAAGGAAGTCAAAAAGCTGTTTGCTGCGATGAGCTGGTATATACCTTAAAAAAAGAATTGAGCGAGATATGAAGTACGAGGGAGTAATAATACGTCCACCCAGTGAGGCACACAGTCTTGTCCTGCAAGTAACTGTTGGTTGTTCCCATAATAAGTGTATTTTCTGTCCCGCTTATAAGGCAAAAAGTTTCCGTATCAAAAGCTTTAATGAGATTAAGGAAGACATAGATGAAGCACGCACCTATGCCCTGCATCTAAGGAGGGTTTTTCTCACAGACGGTGATGCTTTGATCATTCCTCAAGCAAGGCTTTTAGAAATCCTCATTTACCTCAATGAAAAGTTCCCCAAACTACAAAGAATTGGCATCTATGGCAATGCAAAAAGCGTCCTCAGAAAGAGTGTTGATGAGCTGAGAGAACTGAAGGGGAAAAAGCTTGGTATTATCTACCTAGGAATTGAGTCGGGAGATGAAGAAACCTTAAAAAGTGTTCACAAAGGCGTAACATACCAAAAGATGGCTGAGGCAGCCAGAAGGGTAAAAGAGGCAGGGATAAAACTTTCTGTTACGGTGCTATTGGGTGTAGCTGGTGCAACGAGGAGTATGATCCATGCTGAAGAAACAGCAAGGATATTAACTGATATTCAACCTGATTACGTCGGGGCTTTAACCTTGATGATTATACCTGAAGCACCTCTTTACAAAATGTTAGAAGAAGGTACATTTACCCTACCCTCACCTTTCGGATTATTAAAAGAGCTGAGAACCATGATTGCAGAGTCAAATTTACACAACTGCCTCTTCTTCTCCAACCATGCCTCAAACTACCTTCCCATCAGGGCAAGGCTCCCCAAAGACAAAGAATCAAGCCTGAAGC
>SMTZ1_10008601_pt1 | contig 10396 bp, 9 predicted proteins | sample DeeMarSWOR136_30_FD_25667 | JGI IMG/M metagenome (IMG submission 25667) | reverse complement strand
GATGCCACAATAACCAACGATTTACTCAATGTCAATAGATATGGCCAAAAATAGGGTGCGTCCCTATTAATATATCAGCGTTAATCTGCGTCTGCTTTTTCCTTCCGCTCAGCTTCTAAGAGCTCTTTATTATAAACATAAACTGCAATCTCTTGCTCGGAGATTTCTTCCCCTTCAAAAACAACCGTAATAAAATGTATACCCATATCCTTATTAATTTCATACGTGAAGGATAAGGTTTTCTTAAGGAAACGCGGCACTTCCTCGGAGGGTTAATCTCTATCATATATATGTCGTCGTATGATTCTCTGTCAGAAGGGTCTTTAATTTCCAGGAGAACCTTTCCCTCTTCATCAGCTTCGACTTGCATCGCAAGTAATTCCAATGCTCTTTTTTTTGCACTCATAAGACAAGGCAAAAGTATGCTCATTAATAAGATGATAATGGATATTACGATCAGGAGTTCAAGAAGAGTAAAACCTTTTCGTTGCACTTTCTATCCCTTTTAATAATGCAATGTCTTTCACGTTAGATATATGCCACTCACTTCAGTTCATTCTACGCTTTCCCTCCCCAAGAGACAAGGAAAAGCCGTTGCGAGAAACGTTCAGGATTGGTGTGAACAGCCTACTTTATGGCAAATTACGCCACCTTGAGGGGCTCGTGCGGGTTCGACTCCAGTCCCGGGCACTTCTAATTTACGATTTTCGATTTATGATCCGTTCGACCTTGCTCAGGACAGGTTTGAAAAAGCAAACCCAATCAAAGCCAATCTCGTGCCCCCCTGCCCAGAGCAGCCGGAACGGTTTGACGGAAATGGACGCTCAGCAATGGTCGGGAAATTATGTGCCTCTTTGGTTGTTCCAGAGCAAGACCTGGAGGCGCTGGGAGAAGGCAAAGCCAACGAGCTTGCACATATCGGCCACCGCCGGTGATTTCGCCAGCAACTCCTCGCGGGTAGCCGCTTGCGGCATCAACATCACCTTCCCAGCGTCAAGATCGCCGACCCTATCGAGGATTTCCTGAATTTCCGTCAGGTCATTGGCGGAGTCAACGACGAATTTGAGCTGATGATTGTAATGGGCAATCAATTCTCCAAGAACCGCGAGGTCGAGTCTCGAATCCTCATGCGACGCCGCCAATTTCGCATCCTCCGGCACCGAATTGCTCAACTTCGGGCTGATGCTCATCAGATCGCACGGCATATCGGGAATATAGGCGATGCCGGCGGTCTCGATGGTGATGTGCTTGCCGGCGGCTTTGAGCTCTCGTACCAACTTCGGCAAATCCGGCTGGATCATCGGCTCGCCGCCGGTGATGACGACGTGTTTGCACCGCTTTTTTTGAACAGACTGGACGACGTCATTCACGGTGTGCTGCCGCCCCGCTTCGTCGGCCCAGGCGTATTTGGTGTCGCACCACCGGCAGCGCAAGGGACAACCGGCCAGGCGCACAAACACGCTGGGCACGCCGGCCAGGAAACCTTCGCCTTGCAGAGAATAGAATATTTCGTTCACTATCATTGTACGTCGTATGTCGTGTGTCGTACGTCGTATTGCGTACGTCGTATATCGTACTTGTGTTGACCATCCCCAAAGCCTCCGGCTTTGAGGCTGCCACCCACCGCTTGCGCGGGAATGACAGAAGGAGTACTCCTATTGTTTCACATATTCAATTGGATCTTGCAGGCCTGCCTCGGCGAAGCCTTTGAGTCTCAGTCGGCACGAGTCGCATCGGCCGCAGCTTCTGCCCCGCTCATCAGGATCGTAGCAGCTATGCGTCAGAGAATAATCGACACCGAGTTCCGTGCCGGCGCGGATGATCTGAGCCTTGGTCATATCGATGACCGGCGTATGGATGCGATACCGGCCCCTGCCCTCGGTGGCGGCGGCAGTGGCGAGGTTGGCGGTTCTTTCAAAGGCGGCGATGAACTCGGCCCGGCAATCGGGATAGCCGCTGTAGTCGGCCGAATTAACGCCGATGAAGATATCGAACGCGCCGAGCACCTCTGCCCAGGCAAGAGCGTAACTCAAGAATATCGTGTTGCGGGCAGGCACATAAGTCACCGGAATCTCGCGCGGGTTGCCCAAATTGGCACGGTCTTTGGGCACGTCGATGGCTGCGTCCGTCAGCGCCGAACCGCCGAAGGCAGCCAGATCAATATGGCTGATGCGGTGTTCGGCTGCGCCGAGCGATTCGGCGACTTTCGTCGCGGCCTCGATCTCGCGTCTGTGCCGTTGGCCGTACGCGAAAGTCAGGGCGTAACAGCGAAAGCCTTCGCTGCCGGCCAATGCCAGTGTCGTCGCCGAATCAAGGCCCCCGCTCAACAAAACGACCGCTTTCTTATCCGGCACTGTTCATTCTCCGTGAAATAGCAGCGAGTTAGTACGACTCCGTGTTAGAAAAGTCACGGCCCCGGTCTCAGGGGCTCATTTGTTCTTCGGCCATGGGTATGCGTTTGAACCGGCCAGCTCCTCCACCGGACCGGCCGGCAACGTCCCGTGCCAATGCAGCAGCTTTGCGGAGAGTCGTCGCACGACATCCGGATTCTGAACGGCCACGTTGTCCAACTCTGTCGGATCAGCGGGAATATCATAGAGTTCGACGCGGCTGCTGTCGGGGTTCATCAGCAGTTTCCAGTTGCCGTCCCGGATGGCCAGGCTTGGGCTCTTGTGGACCATGTCGCCGAAGATTCGAAATCGCCATTCCCACATCAGCGGTTTCGTCCGGCGTTTCGGCTTGCCGAGAATCACCTGGGACATGTCTTCGCCATCGGGTTCGAGGTCACCGGGCAATTTCACATCGGCCAGGCCGCAAACGATCAAGAGCCAATCGACGCCTGCAAGGACTGTCGTGTCATCCACGCGACCGGCCGGCGTGTGACCGGGCCAGCGAACGATGAACGGCATTCGGATGCCGCCTTCGTACAGGCTGCGCTTTCGTCCGCGAAACGGGCCGGCACTGCCGATACCGCTATGAACCGCGTTTCCGATATCGAAGTCCTCCGGACCGTTGTCACTCGAAAAGGCGATGACGGTATTATCCGCCAAACCGAGTTCATCGATCTTCTTAATCAGTCGACCGATTTGGCGGTCCAGGTCGGAGACGGAGGCGTAGTATATCTGCTTGGCACCCTTATAGGGGACGCCCCGGGGTGCGTATTTCTGGTAAGGCTTCATCTGCTCATCGGTGGGATGGAGCGTGGCGTGCGGGAGAAGCGTCCAAACGTTCACATAGAAAGGTCGGCTCTTGTTCTTTTCGATGAATCGGATGGTCTTGTCGACGATCTGGGCCGTGGACTTGGCGCGGAAATACGGATCGCCGGTGCCGTCAAGCTGCGGGCCGCTGGAGGACCTGGTGCAATGGTCGTCGATACCGTAGTCGCCCGGGCTGGGCGCTCCCTCTCCGGAGCCCAAGTGCCATTTGCCGAAATGTCCGGTGGCGTAGCCCGCCTTCTGGAGCAGTCCGGTGACCGTACTGACCTTGGGATCGAGCCAGTTGGGCATTCCGCGAGCCTTGTTCTGCGCATGAGTCGCGAAGTGCCCGTGGACGCGATGACGAGCAGGAAAATGGCTGGTCATAATCGACGTTCGCGAAGGCGAGCAGACGGAGCCGTTGACATAGAACTGTGTGAACAGCGTGCCCGTTTTGGCGAGTTCATCCAGGTTGGGCGTCTTAATCTGGCGATTGCCGTAACAACCCAAGTCCCCCCAGCCCAGATCGTCGGCGAAAATGAAGACAAAATTGGGCCTGTTGGCTTTTGAGGCGGCGTCAGCGGCCACGCTGCAGGACGACCACGCCAGTGAGGCCACCGCCGTGCCGAAAGACGCCAAAAACTGTCGCCTGTTTAGTAACTCTCTGCTGGATTTCACTTGAACCTCTCCATATCATGGACACCTTCGGTCACGCAGCAAAATTGGTTTCAGGACGCTCACAGGGATATTCTACCGATTTCGACAGACATTGTCAAAAGCCGAGAAACACGAATTCGTTGGCCACACGCCGGACAGCACTTTTTATCCCATAGTATTGATTCCTGCTTGTGTCGGGCGAACACTTGGATTATACTATCAAACAAGGGTTTCTTACAAGGAGCCGGCAATGAGTGAACGGGCAGAAATAGAGTTATTTGACAATCCCCGACCCGAGCGAGATTACTGTGTTACAATCCGGTGTCCGGAATTTACGAGTGTTTGCCCTCGAACGGGCCAGCCGGACTTCGGTCAGATCGTCATCGAATATTGTCCCGACAGATTGTGCATAGAGCTCAAGAGCCTGAAGTTCTATATGCAGAGTTACCGCAACAAAGGAATTTTTTACGAGACGCTCACGAATGATATCCTGGACGATTTGGCCGGGGTGTGTAAGCCGCGATGGATGAAGGTGACCTCTCGATTTACGCCGCGCGGCGGCATCACCACTGAGGTGGTGGCGGAGCATAAAGCAGAGAAATAGATCAAGGTTTCATCAGAGGTGAGAAAATGGGGATCGTATTTCATTGCGAGCATTGTGGCAAAGAGATTAGAGCGGCTGACAGTGCGGGCGGCAAATGGGGCAAGTGCCCAGCCTGTCACAACAGACTCTATGTTCCCAGTCAGGACTCCGGTGAAGAGTTGAAACTTGCACCGCTTGATACGGACTTTTTGGAAAAGGAAAGGCAGCTCATGGCCGAGACGTACAAGCTCACGCAAGACATACTCCAGGAGAAAGAAATCCCAGAGGGCCCCCCCAGGCCCGTCGGCGCAGCCTATGAGATGAGCGAAAAGGAGTTAAAGGAAAACGTCATCCTCTATCTGCGACAAATGGCGTCCAGCGAGCTCGACGAAGCCGAGAGAACGGCGGCATTGATCGCGCCGTTTGCCGCCCGGGTGGTACGTATCGTCGATCAAATCGGGCTGAGCGAGATGCCCGAACCGGAATTGGCCGATATCCCGCCGCAGATGCTCTCAGGCTCGATACGGGCCCTGCGAGAGAGAATGAGCTGATTCGCGGAAGCATCGACAGCCGCACCAGATGCGTCCTAAAAAACACCCGCAGTCTGCGAACCTCGCCCGGCTTTTTCGGTCCACACACGAGGACGGCTGATCGCATCCCTCCAAGTTTGGCCACACTGAAACTGTTTTCTATATTTTACGTAGAAACAGGGGCAACCAACCCGATCGAATTTCAGGTGAGAGCTTGGAGGGAGACTTGTTATGGCCAGCAATACAACCGCAGTACATGTCACCCATGAAACCGTGGGCAAAGTCGGCGGCATTGGGGCTGTTCTGGAGGGCTTTTTCACCAGCAGGTGTTATCTCGACGCTGTTGGGCGCTCAATACTCGTCGGCCCGTTGTTCACAACCGAAGGTTCGGCATCAGAGCGGCTCGGCGAAGACGGCGAGGTGCTCTACTCCTCGATAGACGGCTTCGTGAACACCGGGTACGCGCCCACCTTCCGGAAAATCGAAGATCACTACAACACAGGTATCGTCTACGGCAGACGAACATTTGTCGATGAACAGACGGGCATAACGAGCTCTCCCGAAGTCGTCCTCGTCGATGTCAGACACATGGACAAGGACCCTCTCAACGGATTCAAGAGACGCCTGTTCGAGGAGTTTGGGATCCGCAGTCACTTGTACGAGAATCTCTGGGAATACGAGCAATATGTCAGATTGGCGCCGGTAGCCATTGACGTGCTCAAGGTGATCGGTGCGGCGAACGATTCGACAGTCGTGATGTCGCACGAGTTTATGGGCATGCCCACGGCCTTGGCGGCGATTCTGGAGCCGGAGTGCCGGTTCAGAACGATTTTCTATGCCCATGAAGTCGCCACAATGCGTTACATTGTAGAAGGACACCCCGGACACGATACCATGTTTTATAACGTCATCCGGCAGGCCCATAAGGATGGACTCCACGTCAATGACGTATTCGGCGACCAGAGTTCTTATTTCAAGCATTCGCTCGTCGAAGCCTCAAAATACTGCGACCGCATATCGGCGGTGGGTGATCATGTTGTGGACGAGATGCGCTTCCTCGCACCGGAATTCGAGACGGCCGACATCGATATCGTGTACAACGGCATCCCCGCGTATCAAATCGGCGTTACCGAGAAGCTTGCCTCAAAAGAGAAGCTGCAGCGATACTGTGAAAACCTGTTGGGCTACAGACCGGATTTCGTTTTCACGCACGTCACAAGGCTCGTCCGGAGCAAGGGAATGTGGCGCGATCTGCGCGTGCTGGAACACATAGAGAGAGAGTTCAGAACGCAGGGCAAAACCGGGGTCTTGTTTGTCCTTTCAACCGAGGTGTCACAGCGGCGCAGCGGGGACATCTACAATATGGAGTCGGCCTATAACTGGCCCGTGGCTCACCGTGAAGGCTGGCCCGATCTGTCCGGAGGAGAGGCCGCTTACTATACGGCGGTGCAGGAATTCAACGCGAAGTGCAGAAATATCAAGATCATCTTCATCAATCAATTCGGCTTCGAGTCCAAAAGATGTGGCCACCGGATGCCGCACGACATGGAGTTTATGGACATCCGCAAGGGAAGCGACGTCGAGTTCGGTCAGAGCATCTATGAGCCGTTCGGAATCGCCCAGCTTGAACCGCTGACGTTTGGCGGGATATGCGTTTTCAGCAGCGTCTGTGGATGCCTGGGCTTCTTGCGGGATGTGAGCGGTGCCGAAGACGTCAAGAACGTTATCGTCGCCGACTACACCAACCTGGAAACACACACGTTCCTGGATATCGAAGACCTCCTGCAAATCGAGCGGTCGATGCGAAACCAGATAGAGGCAGCTCAGGGCGCGAAGGTCGCGATGCAAATATGCTCCCGTTTGCCGAAAAACGAATCGGAAGTCGCGAGCATGATTCAGAGCGGCTACGAACTGGCAAAAAATATGAGCTGGGATATGGTCGTGAAGAACTATCTGCTCAAAAGCTTACAGGCCATCCCAGATAGAATCAGTGTCTCGTGAACGCCGCGGGGCACGCCACATCACACAAACACGGTGCGGATCGTACGCATAGGGGATCCACGCACGCGTTCCGGGGCGCATCGCAGCAGGATGACTTGACCGCCGTCCACAGAGCGGTTAGATTCATCGGCTGTGGGCAACATCGGCGAAAAACCAATAATAGGCATATTGGGCGGTATTGCGTCGGGCAAGAGCACTGTGGCCGCCGAGTTTGCGAAGAGGGGCTGCGAGGTCATCGACGCCGACGCGATCGCACACGATCTGCTCGACAAGAAAGCCGTGAGGGCAAAGATCGTGGCCTCATTCGGCCGGGAGATTTTGGATTCCGCCGGGAAGATTGATCGTAAGGAATTGGCCAGGATCGTCTTTGCCCATCCCGATAAGCTCTCGTCGCTAAACGAGATACTGCATCCTCTTGTCCTCGAGCGTGCTGAGGCGCTGATCGAGCGGTATGCTCGCGAAGACCGGATCAAGGCGATCGTGCTGGACATGCCGTTATTGGTGGAAGTCGGGTGGGCCGAGCGATGCGATAGACTCATTTATGTCGATTGCAGGCAAAAAACGAGGGTGGACAGGGCAAAAGAGATGGGTTTGGACAGAAATCGGCTCAAAATCCGAGAAAATTTTCAGATTTCTCTGGACAAGAAGGCCCGCCTCGCCGATAATACGATTGTAAACAATTCTGACTTCTCGGCATTGGTCAGACAGATCGCTGATATTTTCTCTGATATTATGGATAATGGGTAAGCCGGGTCTTTTGAGGATGGATCGCGTTCGGTTTTGCTCGTTCTTGACAATATAGGTTCTGTTTCTACTATTCAAAGTTCAAATCTTATTGAATTCCTTCGGGAAGGTTATTCTGCGGAATGACGTCTCTCACGTCTGCTTCTTGGCAGGCACACGTTCCACAAGGGTAACGGCAGTATTTCCAACTTGGAAAAGGAGTAATGATGGCTAAAGCTGTAAAAGGCACAACCAAGAAGCGCAAGAGCACAAAGAAGAAGGCCGCTCCAGAAGAGCCGGCTGTCGCCGAACAGGAAGAGCAAACACTGCCAGAGGGCGAGGTAACGACCGCTACGGCGACTGCTGAGGAAACCGCCGGCGTCGAGGTCGAGGCTGAGGCCGAGGACGAGGCACTGAAGGCCAAGAGAGAGGAAGAAGAATCCACTCACGCCAAATACGAACGTATCAAGAAAGGCAACCTGTATTTGACGGACCTGCAGAAGCTGACCGTTGCCGAATTGCATGATATTGCGAAAAACGAGAGCATTACAGAATACAGTGCTCTCAAGAAGCAGGATCTGATCTTCAGGATTCTCAAGGAACGGATTCGGCAGAATGGACTCATGTACGGCGAAGGCGTCCTGGAGGTGTTGCCGGATGGATACGGTTTCTTGCGGAATCCGGATTACAACTATTTGTCATCATCCGACGACATCTATGTCTCACCATCTCAAATCCGGCGTTTCGGGCTGCGAACCGGGAATATCGTCTCCGGGCAGATCCGGCCGCCGAAGGATTCTGAGAAATATTTCGCTCTCCTACGTGTTGAAGCGATCAACTTCGAGGACCCTGACAATCTTGCAGAAAAGGTCGTGTTCAGCGACCTGACACCGTTGCACCCCGAGGACCGCTTCATACTCGAGACAACGGCCGAAGAGTTGAATATGCGTATCATCGATCTGGTCACGCCGGTGGGCAAAGGGCAGCGCGGCTTGATCGTGGCGCCGCCGAGGACCGGCAAGACCATTCTGTTGCAGAAGATCGCAAACGCCCTGAGCACCAACCATTCCGACGTCAAACTGATCGTGCTACTGATTGACGAGCGGCCCGAAGAAGTGACGGAAATGGAGAGGAAGACCGCAGACGACGTCGAGGTTATAAGTTCTACGTTCGATGAGCCGGCCGCACGTCACTGCCAGGTGGCGGAAGTCGTGATCGAAAAAGCCAAGCGACTTATCGAGTACGGCGAAGATGTGGTCATCCTGCTGGACTCAATAACACGACTTGCACGCGCCTACAACACCGAGATGCCACACTCGGGCAGGATCTTAACTGGTGGTGTTGATGCGGGTGCTATGCAGATGCCGAAGAAGTTTTTCGGCGCCGCGCGAAACATCGAGGAAGGCGGCTCGCTGACTATTTTCGCGACGGCACTGATCGACACCGGCTCGAAGATGGACGAGGTCATCTTTGAAGAATTCAAGGCCACCGGAAATATGGAGCTGCATCTGGACAGGCGTCTCGTCGACCGGAGGACCTGGCCGGCCATTGATATCAGCCGAAGCGGGACCAGACGGGAAGAGTTGCTGCTCGATCCGAAGGAGCTTCAGCTTGTCTACCGGCTCCGCAGGGTCCTGAGCGAATTGAATCCGGTCGAAGCCGTGGAGCTGCTCAAGAGTCGACTGGCCAAGACCCGAACCAACGCAGAGTTTCTGATGACGATGAACCTCGATTAGCACCGGCGCGTGCGCGGAACCACCGCCAGCAAAAGCAGACAGTGAGACGGGATTGCGTGCCGAATTGTTTGCTTTACATTATTGTTTGTTGCGATTAGGATAATATTCCGGCGACTGTATTGTGCCGGAATTTTTTATAGTGCTTGTCAAAAGTGGGTACGTTATGGGCGAGCAACTCTCGAAAACATATGAGCCCAGGACGATAGAGCAGCAGGCGAACACGCTGTGGTCCTCGCATCCGTACTTTCACGCCGTACCCCAGGCGGGCGGCGGAGAGAGGAGAAGCTACACGATCGTCATCCCGCCGCCCAACGTTACAGCCCCACTGCACCTCGGCCATGCGCTGAACAATACCCTGCAGGACGTTCTGATTCGTTTCCGCCGGATGCAAAACTATAATACCCTGTGGATGCCGGGCACGGACCACGCGGGTATCGCCACGCAAACGGTCGTTGAGAAGCGAATACTCTCGGAAGAAGGAAAACGCCGGACCGACTTCGAGCGGGAAGAATTCGTGGCGCGCGTTCAGGCGTGGAAAGACGAATATGAAGCCTGCATTATCAGTCAATTGAAAGCAATGGGCTGCTCGTGCGACTGGGCGCGAACGCGGTTCACGATGGATGACGTGTGTGTCAAGGCGGTTCGCAGCGCGTTCTTCAAACTCTTCAAGGACGGTCTCATCTATCGCGGCAAAAGGCTGGTCAACTGGGACCCGGCCACGCAGACGGTACTGGCCGACGACGAAGTCGAACATGAAACCGTACAGGGACATTTCTGGTACTTGCGGTATCCGCTCCTCGAGCCGGTCACCTGTGGCGAGGGCGTCCCGCCCTTGCGTCCCGAGAGCGTCGACAGTGGCGAGGGCGTCTCGCCCTTGTGTCCCGAGAGCGTCCCGCTCTCGGAGCCAACCGACCAAATTTACCAGCGCCGGGGCCATAACCTACCCCACTGGACAAAGTCCGGGGCCACGTA
>SMTZ1_10008274_pt1 | contig 10396 bp, 9 predicted proteins | sample DeeMarSWOR136_30_FD_25667 | JGI IMG/M metagenome (IMG submission 25667) | reverse complement strand
AGGGGGGTGGCATACTGTAAACGGTTAATCCCCTGAATTTCCGTTTCAAGGGGGTACGAACTATGGGCAAAGGTATCAGGGCAAGATCATCATAGCGCAAAAGCCCCCCATTCTCTCGCATATCCGCATCGATTTGCCTGGCAATATCTCCTAAGTAGAACTCGTCTACCCCTTTTTCAGCAATCCTTTTTAGCACTCCAGCCAAATAGGGTTGACGGAATATCTCTGCAGGAGCATAGGGTTTTCCATCTTTTAAAAAGTGTCTCTTGCCGGATTTTGACGGAACCTTTTCGAAATTCTCTAACTCCCTATTTTGGAGACGATTCTGTAAAGGTGTAATCTTATATCCATTCTCCGCAAGATAAATAGCCGGTTCCAGGACTTGCTTCCAGGGCAGCTTCCCGTAATGTCTATTTACATACCAGAGCGTGGCAGGTGTACTGGGCACAGTAGAAGCTCGGTAGCCGTACGAGCGATCTCCTTTGTAAATTGCGCTCACGTGGGCCAGTGAGGGGGCCCTGGAGGAACCGTCAATTGCCAACACTTTCCTGCCCACGCTGATAAGCATCATGGTCTGTCCCCCAAGACCGCTGGACTGCGGCTCACAAACGCTCAGGGCGAATGCTGATGCAACAGCAGCGTCCACCGCATTACCGCCCTGTTTCAACATCTCAACGCCGGCCTGGGTTGCATCAGGAAATGCGGTTGCCACCATTCCGTTGGGGGCCTGGGCACACTTCCCATCCTCCGTAGATAGAAATCCCGATTCAATCACCTTGAAATCCATCTATGATTTCCTCTGCCGCAAATCATTCAAAAACGACGCCAACAAAACTGATCTGTCCAGTATGCTATGTCTCAATATATACTCATCATCATCATGAGGAGCATCACCAATGGGTCCCAGACCGTCAATTCTTGGCTTACCCTGATTTACCAAACAAATGTCGGATGAGCTCCACCTGTGTTCCTCAACAATCCTGATGTCCAGCTTCTTACTGGTATCTCTTATCTGAACATAGAGATCTTCCACTTCCGGGGTGCGCACCATAGGAGGTCGACGAATTTTTCCACTGACCTGAAAACGGCTTTTCCCGCATTTCGTTCTTTTCACAAGCTGGTATATCTTTTGATCAAGCACTGCCGCCTGCCCGGAATCATTGAATCTGACGCTGAGCTGTGCCTCACCATGGGCAAACAGGGTTGCGATGCTGGATTTCATCCTTACGTCTCTTAAACTCACAACAGCCCTCTCGGATTCAGAGGAGAGTTTTGCCAGAGAGGCCAGAAGATGATTAAAACAAGCATTTGCCTCGGCTACATCCTCCTCCCTATCGGCATTTACCAGATTCATCTGGCAATCATAGACAGCAGCTCCCGAACGGGAGGTGATCACAGACCCCCTTAAAGAGGAACCGCTTAAACCTATCACAGCTTTGGCTCTGCTTGAAATCTCAGTAATAGTATCCTTCGTAATCCTGTTCTGCAGGGTATTGTCAGTGGTCAATAATATCCCAATTTTCAGCTTGCGCAAGAGACGCACAAATCGCAGTGCCCGCAGTGCGCCAATCATTACCGCCAATCCACCTTTGCTTTCCCATATGGCAGTTCCGTAAAGTTTATGCTCAGTTTCACGGTAATGCATCTGCCTGGTAAACGGGACTTCGTTGTCCAAATGGCTGAGAAACAGAGCATCATATTCACCCTCAGGCGCATTGCTGAACAAAAGAGCGTTTCCCACTTCCACCTGGAGAAAAGCTTGATGCGTGAAACCCAGTGGACTCAGATTTTTCCAGAGCAATTTGCCCAGAGTATTAACCCCTTCCACATTGCGTACGTATGAATTTGCGTTCACCATTCTGGCAAGCAGCTTTTCAATCTGGTCCTGTTTACTCCTCAAAAACCCGCGAAAACGAACTGGCAAAGGCAATTTGACCCTGGTCAAAGAACCTCTATCCTCTTGCACCAGGATGTTCTCAGAAAAATATCTGACTGCAGCAACTTCAAGCATCTTGTTCACCATTCGAGCGTAATCATATCCAGCCACTCCTGCAGCGTGGACATAAGAGCCGGTCAGACCCAGACTGGCCATGGAATTTATTTCCAAGAGGTAAATGTTCTCTTCCATGTCCATACGAATGTCCACCCGGGCAAAATCCCTCAATCCCAGAGCTCTAAAAGTATTCTTACTCAACCTGACCATCTCATCTGCCAGTCTTTGAGGAATATTTGCTGGGCATATCTTCCTGAACGGTTTTTTCAGTTTGTCAAATTCAGTCTGAATGGCATTCCGGTCATTCCCCAGGTCTATTTCCAGAACCGGAAATGCCTCAGGATCTCCATTGCCCAGCAGCCCAACGCAGAATTCCCTCCCTGGAATAAATTGTTCCACCAGAGCCGGTTGTCCAAATTCTGATATTATATATCTTACCGCCTTCCGTAAATCACCATCATTATCAACGATCCTTATACCCTGGGAGACCGCCTCCATTTTGGGCTTCACGATAGCCGGGTACTGCACCCCGCTCATCTCCTCATCGCCGCTCGAAAATACCCGGAAATTGGGGGGGGGTATATTATATCTTTGCAGGATTATCTTGGTAATGACCTTGTCTAAGGCCAATGCGTGTCCCCCGGGCCCCGAGCCCACATAAGGGATGCCCAGCATCTCCAACATGGAGGGAATATGCATATAGCGGCTTTCTCCTTGAATTCCATAAGCCATGTTGAAGACCATTCCCATTCTCTCCCCCTCAATTACTTTGGGCATAAACTCCTGCAACCTTTCAATAAAATGCATATTCCCGTCAATGACCTGAACGTTGTGCCCACCTTTCTCTAAGGCTTCAGCCACCCTTTTGACAGTCTGCGGATTGTATATCTCCTTGTTCTGGATCCCAAAAGGATTGATTACAGCAGTCAGATCCTTGTTGTAGATTATGGCAACTTTCATAAGTCTATGTCTTTTGTTCCGTTTTCCGATTCACGAAATCTGTATTGATTATGTTGGGACTCGCCTCCGTGCTTTCCAGATTGAGATTCCTGAAGCTCTGGGACATCAATAAGTTCGATTCACTCTTTAGAACAATTAAAGGTTTCTCCATATCATTGTCTCAAGATATCGCCGAAGGTGACCTGCAGTACGGAATTTGCGTGTGATCAGCGAACGTTTCAAACCGGAACAGATACTTTTAATCTCCTGTGGATGCTTTGCATAGAGTCGAGATCCACCAATAACATCATAGAAGATACGGATAATATTACAGACATCATCACGGATATTTTCCGCCTGAGGTGTCCCCCACTTGTAAATATCAACCAGTTTAACAGAGAATGATATCCCCTGACGGCGGATGATAATATTCTCGTCGTGTAAGTCTCCATGGTACTCCCGGGCCTGGTGGATGCTCTCCAACCCGGCTGCCAGAGCGTGGAGAAGGTGTAGTCCCTCAAATGGGGTGAGACGTTTTCCCGGCTGGCGTGCAATAAATCTACTCAGTAGTTCACCTTCTACATACTCCGAAACCAAGAAGGTGATCGGCACTTTCTGGCGAACTATGCACTCCTGAGTGTGGTATTGGATCAGGATGGGGCAGTGCCGTAGTTTGTGAAGTTTCCGGGCGTAGAATTTGGTGGCCCGATTGTGGCGGTTGCGGTGCGGAAAGAAAAATTTGGCCGCGCGTTCTACTCCAGTAGCTTTTTCACGAACCAGATAGACCTCCCCTTCCCATCCTTTGCCCAACTGTGACAGAATCTCATACTTCTTTGCAACTATAGTCCCGGGCTCGAAGCCAAAGTTGAGAAATTTCTTTTCGCCACGCTTATTCATCAGCAAAGTCTCACTTCCCTGCACCAGGACATCACCACTGGGGCATCAAAAAAGGGTGATTCCAAAGTTAGCATCACACCTCCAACATGTCAAGCTCTTTGTTTTTGAAATAGCTGCACTGCTAAATTGAATTCTGCCAACAGGATACGGTAAGTCAATGGCGATTTTCCCGCCCCTGAACCCCAACTGAGCCCTGCCTATTTATTCTTTCGCTGCTGCTTCATTTTCGTGGGACAGATGGGATTTCGCAACTTTTTTCTATGTTGCCGTCTCACTATTTCTTCTGTCACACCTGTCATATGTTCGTGAGCTCATATCTCCAAAAAAACCTAAAACATCTGGATTAAAAGAACACAGTAGCAATCTTAGCACCTCTTCAGGTCTTCTCGAAAAAACTTCAAGACCGTATCTATGTTTCTTGTGTGTTTCCGCTCGTTAAAAGCTATTTTTTTTAATTGACATTTACTATTCAAAGCCTCTTTTACTTTTTCATCTTCCAGACCGGAGGTCATAAGCTTTTTTGATTCTGCTATTAAACAATTCCAGTATTCAATCAATTTCCGAACCATAGACTTATCGCAGGTGATGCCGTGACCCGGGATTATAATCTGCACATCCATCTCTTCAATTTTTCGCAACGATTGTACAAGCTCCAGAGGGCTTAAATCAATGGAAAGCTGAGTGGGATAAAGATCGCTGAAAACTAAATCTCCTGAGAACAAAAGCTTGTAATCCGGGAAAAAAGCTATAGAGGAATCCTGAGTATGCCCGCCAATTCTTTGAAATATCACTTTGATACCTTGAAAATCGTAGGATAGTCTCTCTTTGAAAGTTCTATTTGGCAAAGTGATCTTAAGGTCTTTCCATCCCTCTTTCAGCTCGGGATCCTCCTCCATTGCCTCCCTTATCTCCTCTGGGGTCCAGTGAGTGGAGAGGTTTCTTTGCATTATCTTCTTACACTGCTCAGCAGATAGTATGGGACAGTCAAATGACTGGTTTCCAAAGGTATGATCTGAATGATAATGGGTATTGAACAAAAGCTCAATTTTGCAGCCCAGCTTTTCCTGCAGTATCCTTTTGACTTCTGCACTTCTTTTGGGTAAATAACCTGAATCTATTATGAGTGCGGAATTGTCTTTGACACATGCTCCCATGTTAGCTCCCGCAGCCTGTTGAATAACATAAAACCTATCTTTTATTTTCTCAACGTGGAAATCATTCCATTTCATAGTTAATCTCCCATTTGTTATCTTAAGGTTCTGAGAGAAAGGATGTGTACGGTAACGCAAAGTGCTATGACTATCAAAATGATTCTCACTAAGGTAACATCAGTTGCAAAAATAGCCGAAAGTATTATTGTGATCCAAAGTAAAGAAATGGTGAAGATTTTGACCTTAAGGGGAATGCTTCTTCTCTCTTTGTAATCCCTGATATAGCTGCCAAACAGTTTGTTGTTTAAAAGCCAGTGGTAAAATCTTTTTGAGCTTCTGGCATAACAGGCAGCGGCAAGCAACAAAAAGGGCGTGGTTGGCAAAATGGGCAAGAACATGCCCAGGATTCCCAATCCCACGAAAAGAGTTCCCAAAAAGATCAATAATTTAGTCAAAAATCTGTCAGATTGACCTTCCCTGTCACCTCTCATAAAGACTCCGTTTTCCAGTTAAATACGATGAATATCTTATGGAATAACTTAGATTGCCTTCATGGCGACAACCATAATCTCAATTTCATCCAGATCGATCTTGCGTCTCCCCCAGTTGCCTGCCGTTCCGCCCCAGATGTTTTCGACTTTAAACCCTGCCTGGTCAAAGATTATCGCAAGCTCGGTGGGTATGAAACCCCGCTCTTTTACCCATACTTTCTTCTTGCCCTCAGGAGTATCATATTCCTGAGAGGAAGCCTCAACCAGAGTAATTGGATCAAACTTTCCGCTTTCCACATCTTCTCGTGAATGGTCTCGAATCATTTTAAGCCCATTCAGCACGGTTAATATCAGTTTTTTATCCGCTTTAAGAGCGTCATTTATATTACGAAGTATGGACAGTTCGTGTTCCAGAGGATCATCATCCTTACCTAAAAGCCCAAATGCTCCCTCACATAAACAGATGGCTGCGTCAAATGACCTTGGGGACGTAAACTTGCTCGCATCAGCCTGTATCCATTCAACCTTGACGCCAGCTTTTTTGGCTGCCTTCTTTGCCTCAGCCAGCATGCCAGAGGAGATGTCAACTCCCGTCACGTGATACCCTCTTTTGGCAAGCTCAACAGCGTGTCGCCCGGTCCCGCACCCCACATCTAAAATATGGCTTCCTGGGGGGAGCTTGAGCTCTTCAAGAACGAAGTCTACCTCCTCCAGTGTGTTTTTTGTAAAGGGATTCTCCATATAAACCGGGGCATGGGCATCAAAGAAAATCTCCCACTCATTTTTTCTCGTCATTTTAATCGCTCCAGTATTCTATCGATACTTCTTAAATACCTACTTTCTCTTATCTTCAAATGGCTGAAATCTCTTAAACCAGTTGAATCCGAATTCCTCCATAAGCTGCAGATATGTATCATTACCTTCCGGCATAGAATCAGCACAATAGTGAAGTCCAAAATAACGCTGTACCGGATTAATATACCCGTTTTCTTTGATTTTTCCAATGCACTTCCCGGCGAATTCCTCTCCATGAACCTCCCGGCAGACTCTTGAAATTCTTTCCAGTCGTTCTTTGGTTATCTCAACTCTTATGTCAGGATATTTCTTATTAAAAGCATCCAGAATTTCATCATCTCCCATTTCTTGATATCTTTCCTCATGAACTATAACATCCAGAGCCAGCTTTTTACGGGATGTGAGTCTGGTCTTGGGGTAACCAAGGGAAAGCAGGACAACGGGAAACAAAGCTTCTGGCAGATGAAACATATCTCGAAGTTCTCTGAAACACTCCAGCACGCTGCCAATGTAAACCGAACCTAATCCCATTGAATCTGCGGCAGTGCAGATGTTTTGGGCTGCGATAACAGTATCCTGAAAGGATATCCAGAAATGTCGAAAACTGCTGGTAGCAGTGAAGGGAGCAGTTTCAAGCTCTGCCCACCTATGAATGCGGTGCCAATCAATACAGAACAACAAATTAATCGGCGCCTGAGCTATGAAATATTGCCTTTCACAAAGCTTTGCCAGTTTCTGTTTTGTTTCATCTTCCTCGATTTTGATAATGGAAAAAGGCTGCAGGTTCCCACCAGAAGGCGCCCTGATGCCTGCTTCAAGAATTAGCCCCATCACATCTGGAGGGATTTTCTTATCCGAGAAACTCCTGCAGCTGGCTCGCTGGATAAGAAGTTTTAAGGTCTGATTCGGATATTTGCCTTCAAGGTGATCTTCTTTTCCGTGATGAGATGGCATTTTATAATTCCTCATATAAAAAGTTCTACCTTATTTTTGATTTAAACTCTCAGATTTTGGTACGATTTTCCTTCTGCTAACAAAGTAGCAAGACGTACTGAACTAAGTTTAAGGACGTTATCCGCTCTACTGAAACAAGTTATTTAGAATCGGACCTGCGCTTTACTTTTTTATCAAGCAATTTGAGCAACCCTTCCGGATACAAGGGGGCTTTGCCCTCTCTGAACTCGCTTAAGGGTTTCCACAGGGCATCAAACTCTTCACCGTTATTCCGACATCTGATCGAATCCACTTCATACATCTTGTTATCAACGAAATCTGCTCGATAAACCAAAACGATCTCATGGCCTGGTTTGCCATCGTAAACAAAGATGTTTTCTATCACACCCAGATAAGTCAAATCCTTGATTTCCCTTGCCAACTCCTCGTGGATTTCACGGACAACACAATCCCGACCGTATTCACCAAACTCAACGGCGCCTCCCAGGGGCCGATAGAAAATCTCTTTTTTCGAAGGGTCGTAGTGCTTCCCCACAAAAATCCTGTCTTGATCTCTTATTACACAGATAGCTATTGGCCTAACGTGACCTGATTTCATAGGTCAGTTTCCCTTATGAAAAAGGAGCGTGCTATTTGAAGAAGGAAACAGATACGCTCCTGGTCCCCAGTAAAAAATTATTTTCACTAAAAATCTTTATGACTTCTTTACCAAGTCCTTGCCACAGCAAGAGAAAGTGCAGGCGTCAGCTTTAGGATGGCAGCTGCACTCCTCTGCAGGAGTATCTACATCCTTGCACTCCTTCACCACCTGCAGCTCAAGGCCGCAATCCTCACAAACGTAGATCTCCCCCTTTTTCATATTGTGACAACTCAACATAGGATCTCCTCCTTTCCTTTTTTAAAGACAATCACATTCAAAGAGCTCAGGATGATTATCCACAAAAAAGCTAACTTTTTAATTTAAACCCTGTATTAGCTATTGTCAAGGGAAAACCAGCTCAGAGACGTTTTAAGTGGATTTCTATCACACTTACAATCACCTCTTAGAAAGACCATCTGCCGGACTCATTCCCCCCCGTTTCAAAAGTCGTATGTAAGTCTCCTTTAGTTATCCCTTCTACAAATTGCCTGAGTAGATACTCTTATTTGAGCTTGTCCTCTAAATATTATCGTATGTCTCTTGAGTTCTTTTGCGAGCCTCAGGGGCAGCAGTTTCAGTTAGTATGATCTTTTCTAACCGTCCGCTGCAGTTATTCCACTGCCATAGAACGGGGTCTTTGAAATCTCCGTTTTGATTTTTTTCTATGAGAATTAAGCAAAATTGAACTTTGTCCTTCAGTTTTTCCCGAAGATTGATCATTGGAATCCAGGTTCCTGAATTGAAATAAGAACAGCTCTTATACTTGCGCTGATCTGGACTATGAAAGTGCCCCAGGATCACGTGAGTCAGCCCGGGATACTGAGTGGTTATCTTGCTTATTGCGGGAGTAACAAGATCTTTCCTCGTGAGCGTGGGAAGAATAAATGGTAAAACCGCAAAGATTGCGGAAATGACACCTCCAACCTTAATATCGGCCAGGTATTTTCCCACAAAAGGTATGGCAGAGAGCCACTCTCTGAATGGGGAATATATGGATGGGAGTGAAACAAGAAAAATCAAAACTAAAGGAAACATGGAATATTTTACAATCTTCCTTATGAAGTTCCATGTCTTCAGACGGTATCCTTTTTTCTGCAACATCTCCCAAGTGAGGGGGACATATTTGAGTACGGTCTTGATCGAACGGAGGGGATAGTTCTTGAATGTCGCATCGAGGTAAGCTGTAACCGGCTTGATATTGTCAAGATATGGAGCTACTAGTTCTGCTTTATTGAGAAAATACCGATTTATTAACGATCCCCAGGGGAGAGTTAACTCATCATTTTTGTCCTGCTCCAAGGTGGACTTTTCAATTCTGGTCGTGTCTTCATACTGGTGGCCATGCTCAATATAGATTTTTCGCTCCAGGATGTAGGCCCGATTGCAGAATTCAATACTCCCTGTAATCCTTCTTGCTTCAGGATCTGAGTAATTCAGGTTTAACTGTTTTAGGATAAGATGCTTCAGTTCAAACCTGACCTTCTCCCAGTAAAATTCTGCATCATGATTACCTTTAATGATCACCAATCTGTTGCCCTTGTCAATGAATTGAGCTAATGCTTTGAAAAACTTGGAATGGGCCTTGCCAATGAAGTCCATTTTCCAGACTGACTTGTATTCGTGAGTTTTAAGCCCCAGATCCCTCTCTCGATCAGACACTTTGAACTCGTCAATCTTCATGTTGATGCCAACATCTTTAAGAATATTCTCCCAATCTCCGTATTCTTCGGGTTCAGGACATACTGTCAACCTGATGAAATCAATGAAATCGCCGTTTATGATAAGCTTCCAGGGTTTTTCTTCCTGGTTCTTTTCCAGATAGTTGAGGAGATTGGCAAATTCATCATCATAGAAAAAGTTTTCAGTGGCACGATATTTACCGTCCTCCGGGTGCTGCCCACCTGATAGATGAAGGTCACCCACAACAATAACTCGATTATCCTCATAATCCACTTTTAATACATCAGGAAAATCCTCGCTGACAGCATCGGATACCCGATTCTCTTTCATAATTTTTCCTCTCCGGATTATTCAAATCATTTAGTTCTATCTGCTCCACAAGATTATGTCCAGAAAGACATTGAGCAGCCAGTGTGCAAAGATAATGGGCCATATGGATCTAACCCTTAAGGCAACAGCTGCCACGCCCACACCCCAGAAGACTGCACCAATGGCTTCTGGCATTGGCTTATAAACGTGCCACATGGTGTAAGCCAACATCTGAATCAAGATGGCATACAAACCAAAAACAAGGGGCCCTTTTATACCTTTGACACCTCTTAAAGCTTCAATATCCTTTATTCCATAAAGACCGAAAAGGAGATACCCCCGGAAGATAAACTCGATGGCAAAGAAAAATAGGAAATAGACCAGCTCGTAGATGATGAAAGTTCCCCAGGTGGTAATGGCTCCTTTTCCGAATAATGGATATTCCTTTTGCATTTCTGCATCAAAACTTCCAAACCAGAAAAGAGGCAGAGCAATAGCCAGTGTCACCACAAATGCCAGCAGTCCAAGTTTTACTCTTTCTTTTGGC
>SMTZ1_10008273_pt1 | contig 10396 bp, 8 predicted proteins | sample DeeMarSWOR136_30_FD_25667 | JGI IMG/M metagenome (IMG submission 25667) | reverse complement strand
CTTCAGAATTCTCTATTGTTCCTTTCCCCATAAATATACCTGAACTAATAAAATACTATGTACCTATGGATGCGATATTTTTTCTAACTATATATGATGACTGGGGGAAAAAAAAGAAAGAATATCTTAAATCTCTTGGGGTGAAAATTCATGTGCTTTGGGAGGTTCCATTTGAAGAAAAAGGACTAAGCTCAGATGATATACGCAAATTCATGATAACTGGAGCAACTTGGGAACATTTAGTTCCTCCTACTGTGGCTAAACTCATGAAAAAATGGGATGTTCCACGTAGATTGAAAAATTTAAGTTCCTAATGGAATAACTTCTGTTTCTCCTAAATTCCTTACTTTTATCTCCTCCATGAGAGAAAAAAACCAAGCTGTTAAAATTTAATTTTTATGAAATTATGAGAATGTGTAATTTTTTACATCTTATGATCTTCGAACTGTAATAAAAATAAACACTTTTCAAGTAATTATAAAGGCGTTTGAAAAGGTTTAATAAAACTATTTTAAGTCTTTTAAAAATCTTTTAAAAAAATTTTTCTAAATATTAAAATTAATAGTTAGTTAATTAATTCATTTTAAAGCTAAAAGAAGATAATATTTTATGTAAGGAAAAACAATATTTTAACTAGAAAAAATCAAATTTATTAATATTGGTGAAAATTTAACACGATATTTCAGGTTGATCAATTTAATCTTCCGAGACTGATATTAGTTTACGTTGTTCAAGGGTGTGTTGCTCTTTATTTTTCGATAATTGCTTATCGAATTTTAAAGAGAAAAAGACAACGACTAACTCTCATGTTTAGCGGATTTTTTATAAGTGTATCGATTGGTAATATTTTAAATATGATTTATGCAGTAATGCTTGATGCTACAGTTATTTTAGTTCTACATTTTTTAACTCTTTTCTTCATGTTTTTTGGAATAGTATTTGTTTTTATTGTAAATATGATAATACTAGAATCGACTCTAGTTTTCTCGGTAAAAAGACAAAATAGGTATATTTTGTTTTATGGGATCTTACTTTTTGTTGGTATGCTAATATTAGTAATACTTGGTAAAATATTTGGAAAAGTAATTCATGAAAACACAAAGATGGACCCATTTTTAGGAGTTAAAATATCTGATGGTGTTCCACAATGGGGTCCAATTTTCTTTATTTATTTAGTGTTAATTATAACAGGTTTTACTATTATCCCAATAATTTATACAAATTTCAAAATATATTTTCGGTTTGAAAGAAAAGCACTAAAAAGAAAATGGGCTTGTTATTTAATCGGTTCGCTAGGTGTAATTGCAATAATGTATTCGTTAATGATAAATAACCTGTTAAATAACCTTGTGCATGATGAAGAATATAGATCAATTATAAGATCAATTATAAGTATAGCAGGAATTTCCATAATACTTTGGGTTTCTTTAATGTATTATGGAATTGGCACTAAATTAAAAAAATAACACACTTATTTCTTATTTTCTTAAAGTAAATAAAATAATAATAAATTTTTTTAAAAAACTTAGTTAGATATTTTTCTTATATATTACGCTTTTTATAGGTCTGCTAGGATTTGTATTATTAGAATTAAGAAATTAACATCCCAAACATGTTATTTATCCCTTATGGGGGGCTATAATTAAAAAAGTTTTGAAACTAGGATACCATAAGAATAATTAAAGAATTATGGACATGGGACTAGATTAAAAAAATAAACGCTTTTCAGCGATTTATAAATATGATTAATAATTTATTTTTAACATTTTTTAAGAGGTTTAAAAATTTTTTACTAAAACCTATTAATTTGTTCATTTTTTTTGAAATTTGTTTCATATAGAACTTGACAATATTTTCATTTTTTTCATGTGAAAAAAGCGAAATTTTATAAATCCTTCTAGAGAGTATTAATTAGCTTTTTGAAAAAATGTTCAATAAGGCGATTTAATTGGCAATATTAAGTAAGGAAAAATTAATCCTTCAAGAGGATGATGTATATTTTCAAAAATTTTTATCTAAAAATGGAGAAGAATATGGATTAAGGTTTGCAACGCCTAAAGACGCAAAAAATATCTCAACTATGTTCAGAGAAATTTATAATTTTGACTATATTAATCCAATAGTTTATAACATCAAACTTCTAAAAAAAGAAATTTCAAGTCCAAATAAATTTTGGATTGTTGGCGATTATATAGAAAAAAAGGAACCTGCAGGAGTTGCTTTAGTTGAAAAGGAGAGATACATTGCCCATGCGGGTAGTTTGATTACGAGGAAAAAGTTCCAAGGATTAGGTATTACTACAAAAATAGCTGCAGCAGGGCTTATAACCGTTACAAAAATGCCTCAATTCAAAGAAGTTTTAAGACTTGATTCAGAGGTACGAGGTCCTCAGATTAAAGTTCAAGCTGTTGCTCAAAATGCAGGGCAAGTTCCCTATAGTATAATTCCTGGTTATATTAATTTTGGAGATAAGAGAGAATTTGAAGTAAATGATCATAATCCATGTCCTCCACAACATGAAGAAACTGCGATTATATTTTCTATGATCTTTAGAAATCTGTGGAAAAAAAGGTATAAAAATGTGTTTTTATTAGATCATGAGGATTTAGTTTTTTTCTATAAATACATGAAAAGTAAGTGTAAGGGAATGAAGGATGATGTATTATATCTTGAAAAAGGAAAAATAGATGAAGGAAACGAGCTCTATGGTGTCTCTAAAGATTATTACAATGCTATCGTAAAAATTTATGGCTATATTAAAGCAAAATCTCTAAAAAATTTATTAAAAGTATATAAAAATTGGAGAATAATAATCTGCAAAATTCCAGCTACTCAAAATGGAATACATTCAATGAAACTTGCCTTAGAAAAGGGATTTAAAGTAGTAGGATATGATATAGGTTTTTATAATGATAAATGGACATTATTTGATTCAATAATTCTAGCTTATTATCCTAATGGAAATCACAATTTATTTGATGTGAATTGTTTGGATAGTATAAAACCACTTTATAATAGAATTAAAAATCAGTTTCAACATTAGAATTCTAAAATTCTTCTCTTTTTTTATTTTCATTAACTAGAAATAGAGTTTAAGAAGAAAAAGAAAAATTAATCAAAATCAAACAAAAGAATGAAAGTTCTTTTTGAGGGGAATATAATAGAAAAATTTAGTCAAGGTTACAATAACAACTTTATAGAATCAGAATTTAGAAGCTTGGAGCGATTATTAAAAAATGGTGCTAAAGATATAAGATTGAAGAAAAAACTATTAAAAAAATTGAAACATGTTTTAGTAATTGCTGATGGAATGAGAAGATATGCATATAAAAATAAAATAAAATTTGGTGAATCCTATTATTTAGCTACTAGAAAGATTGTTGAAATAAGTTTTTGGCTACTAAAAAAATTTGATATCGAGGAATTAACGATATATGCATTAGCTTATAACAACCTATTGTATCGTGACCCTTCAGAATTGGAACCATTATATGAAATCATTGATACAGCGGTTCAAGTTTGGATAAACACTAAACCCTTCATAGATTTAGTAAAAATCAAGTATTTTGGTTTTATAGATGTTATGCCTGATTCAGTTAAGAATAACATTGAATTACTTGAAAATTTAACAAAAAATAATAAAAAAAAATTAAATATTTTATGGAATTATTCTGGACAACGGGAAATATTAGAAGCAATAAAAACTTTGAATATCACCAAGAACAATTTGAATACATTAACACCTGAAAGTTTTATGAATTTTTTAATGCTTAAATCCCCTATAGATTATATAATTAGGACTGGTGGTGATTTAAGAATTTCGGATGCACCTCTATATCAAACTAGTTACGCTGAATTTTATTCAATTAAGAAATTATTCCCTGAAACAACTGAAAAGGATATTATTGAAGCTCTTCGGGATTTTAATATACGAGAAAGGAGGTTTAGCCATTGAATATTGATGCAATAGAAAAATTAATACTAGAAAGACTCAGAGGAATTAATCTTTCTGCTGATCATGATTTTTCTCATGCGCTTAGAGTTGTAAATTACGCATCATTCTTAGCAGAAAAGCTAAAAGCAGATAAGGAGATTGTCAGTATTGCGGGATACTTACATGATATTGGACGTACCGAAAATAAAAGTGAAGAAAAACATTCATTAAAAAGTGTGGAACTTGCAGCATCTATTCTGAAAGAATTAAATATAGAACAAATTAAGTCTCAAGCAATTCTTGAAGTAATAAAAGTTCATTCCATTGATGAAATAGGTAAATTAGAAAGTTTTTCGAAAGAAGCTTTATGTATTTTTATAGCAGATAAAGTAGATGGACTTGGAGCTATTGGAATTTCTCGAATATTTTTGGAGGCAGGTAGAAAAGGAAGGGATATTAATAAGACTATTGATTATGTAAATGAGAAATATTTCTCTAAAGAAGAAAAATTAATGAAAATTGCGAAAAGGCTTAAATTAACGGAAGACATCGTAGGACAAAAAATTCTAAATCGGCTAGACTTTTCAAAAACATTTTTCAATCACTTAATTGAAGAATTAGAATTTTTTAATAAAACTATTCAGAATTAGATATGTAAACAATCTATGTAAGTAATGGTTTGGATTTTGGTTTAATTAGTTATGAATATGTCATAAAGGAGTGATATTCATTTTATTTGGTTTAATTATAATAAAAATCTTTACCTATATGAAAAATTATAATACAAATAATGATAAATCGATTAATTACGGTTTTAATTGATTTTTGATCTCAAAATAGTTAGAATTCTACTTGAAATTGGTTTAGGGATCTTGAAAGTCTGCCATAAAGCAATGCTCTTTCAATTGAACTATTATCAAATATATGAAAATATAAGGTAACAAATCTTCTAATAAAAATGAATAAATACCATAAAAACATTCAGATTTTAGCTAATAATGAAACAACTTTTTCCTCAAAAGTTAATGTTCCTGTTCCAAATAGCTTATTAAGCGTCTTTTTAAATTTCTCAAATTGATTCGCTTTTGTAAAGTTACAACCTTTAAATTGAGAAGTAAATCTTCTTAATAATTTCTCTAGTAACGGCATTATGGTCTTATATAAATACTTCTCAAGCCTTTCGTCTTTATCTATCACAAGAAAAGCAACGACTTCTTGAACGAGCGAGAAACAATCTTTAATCTTATCTTTCTTAAATATAATCGTATATTTGTTGCTTTCAAAATATTCTACTGGCTCCATCAAAGTTTCAGCAAAGGTTAAAAGTCCACTCATCAACCCGCTAGTACAAATTAAATTGATCTTTTCCTTACTAGCTCTATGATAACTTTTAAAAATTATGGGAAGCCCTTGGAATAATATACCTGCTTCACGAATCAACATTTTAATATACGATACAGTTCAGACTAAATCTGTTATATAATATATTCTTATTATGGTGCTCCAGATCAATACCGAAATTCATATATTTAAAGTTAATTGTTTTTGAAGATATTTCTTCATAATTGTAGAACATAATCATATTTAGAGAAGTGACCTAATTATGTCGAATAATCATCTCTATTAGAAAAAGATCAATTATATCCTCTTATTAAAATACTTCGATTCAATTATAATAGGTTATTAAAAGCTGATAATTTTTTATAGTTTTTTATCATAATATTTTTTATGAACAAATCAATTGAAAAAAAATTAGAAAAAAAGTACGAAACTTCTCTTAGAACCCGGATTGGATATGCATTCGGAACATTATCAGACAACTTAGCTCTTCAAAATTTTTTATTTTTAGGATTCAGCTTTTATTTCACTGTTGTAGGACTAAATGTATGGTTAGTAAGTCTAGGTTTTATTATATATTCTATTTGGGATGCTATTGATGATCCTCTTATTGGTGTAATATCAGATCGAACGAAAACAAAATGGGGACGAAGAAGACCTTGGATTTTTTTAGCAACTATTCCCCTATGCCTCCTCATAATATTTATTTGGACACCCCCTATGAACGATGAGATTTTAGCTTTTATCTATTATGTAATTATATTGATATTATTTGATCTTGTATTTACTACTTATACAGTCAACTTTAATGCTCTCTGGCCTGAAATGTTTCTTACTGATGCAGATCGTAGTTCAGTTGGTGTATGGAGGAGTATTTTCACTATTATTGGTCTTGTTTTTGCATTCCTCTTACCTGAAATTTTCATTGAAGATATCACAAATACCGAAGGCTATGCGCGAACACCTGGTCAATTTGTTCTTAATGGAGTTGTTGCTGCTGTTATTGTAGGGATATGCATCTTAGTAATGCTTAAGTTTGGATGTTTTGAGCGTAAGGAATTTTCAAAAGACGTAGAAGGTGCTCCTACATGGAAAACTTCTTATAAAGTGACTTTTAAAAATAAAGCATTTATGATTTATTGTGCTATTGCTTTGGGAGTATTTATCGTTTATGGTATACTTCCTATAATGATGCCGCTTTACGGTGAATATGTATTAAATATGAGTGATCCTGGTTTAATTCTTTTAGTAGGTTTATTAATTAGTGCACTTTCAACTCCTCTTTGGATGCACTTCCGTTATAAGTATGGCGTGCGTAAATCGTATATAATATCATTAGTATTCTGGGCGATTTCACTTTTGCTTTTCATGTTAGCTTTTGATGAAATTACTGGGTATATTTTAGTTATTCTAGTGGGTATAGGAGTTGGCGGGTCGATATATCTTTATGATCAAGGACTAGCAGAAGTAATTGATGATGATGAGATTCGATCTGGTTTAAATGTTCGAAGAGAAGGAGCTTATTATGGTGTAGTTGCTTTATTTAATCGATTATCTGGTGCAATAAATCTTTTAATTATAGCATTTGTTTTCAGTGGAACAGGTTGGGGAGAATACACTCCGAATCCGGGTGTGAATGTAAAAATGGGGCTAAGATTTCTAATAGGTATTTGGCCGGTTATTATTATTGTTATAGCACTTATCTTCTTGTATTTATGGCCTCTCTATGGAAAGCGATTAGACGAAAACAAAAGAATGCTTGAAGAACTCCACAATGAAAAGAAAGATAAAATATCATAAAAATAACTATATTTTCTTTTTTTTAAATTTCATAGTGATCTTTAAGAAAATAAATTCAATTTTGAATCCATATATTACAATTAATGTGAAAAATTTTATTTCTGGTGTAAATGATTCATTATTATTAAAGTAGGATTTGAAAGGAATTTAATATGTTAAAATGTGGATTATTTAAAAAAACTATTACTCCGCTCTCTGATATTGGAGACTTATATATTGCGGGGTATTTTACAATGATGGCTCCTAAAGTGAAAGGTGTGCATGATGATATCTGTGTTCGCACAATTGTATTATCAGACGAGAAAACTAAAATTGCCTTAATATCAGTTGAATGTATAGGAATATTAGCTGATTTCATTGATAGAGTAAGAGATAGACTAATCGCTTATAATTTTAAGGAAAAGAATGTATTTATTTTTTCGACTCATACACATGCAGCACCAGATACAATGGGTTTATGGGGACCTCTAATTGGTAAATCTGGGATTAATGGGAAATATTCGATATTTTTAATTGATTCAATTGTTACAAGTGTTATTGAAGCAGAAAAAAACCTTGAGGAAGTAGAGATTTTTTTATCGAAGTCAACTCTTGATAATCTTATTGAAAACTACCGTGTTGAAGGGACAATAAATGCTGACCTTTTACTCTTAAAATTCATCTCAAAAAAAGGTTTAATGGGAACTTTATGGACTTTTTCAGCCCAACCAGAGATGACTACAAGAGAAAATGTTTCTATATCCTCAGATTATCCTGGTCTTGTTTGTGACATGATTGAAAAAGAATTTGGTGGGATTTCTCTCTTTGGTTTAGGATTGTGTGGGGCTCAATCACCTATTTATTGTGAAGAAGGATTTGAAAAAATGGAATTATTCGCAACAGAAATTTTCAATGAAATAAGAAACATTTATGATGATGCTGAAAAATTAGAAGTAACAACTATTGAAATTAGACATAGAAAAATTAAAGTAAAAATTGAGAATTCTGACTTTTTATTATTATTTAGCATAGGAATATTTAACAGAGAACTACTAGATAATTATGCTACAACTACTATAAGTAAAATAAGGATTGGAAAGTTACATATGGTCCATATTCCTGGAGAACCATTCCCTGGTTTGTTCTCTAAAATTTTAGAAGAGAATAATGATATAGAAATTATGTTTATAAGCTTATCGAATGATGCAATTGGCTATTTAATCCCTTTAGATGAATTTAGATTGAAACCCAAAGTGTGGATTAACGATATTGAAAATGGAAAATTTATAGGGCATGAAACAGAATCTATTGGTTCTGATGCAGCCGAAGTAATAAGAAAGATAGTAAAAGAGTTATTTATATATAAAAATGTAATGGCTATAGGCGCTCATGCTGATGATCTTACCATATGGGCTGGTGGAACGTTAAAAATGCTATCAAGCGAAGGTAATAAATTAATTTGTGTCAGAATTACTGATGACTATGGTGATTGTGTAGGAATTACTAAGGAGCAAGGCATAAAACGAAATCGAAAAGAAGTAGAACGGGCATATAAAATCTTAGGAGCTGAGGAGATTGTTCATTTGGACTATCCTACAGACACATTAGCAGGAGAAGATTATTTAGAACTTCGTGGAAAACTTGTCTATTTAATTCGAAAATATAAACCCGATTTGGTAGTTTCTTTTGATTTGAATGGGACAGATGAAGAGAATATGGATCACATAATCACGGCACAAGCAGTTAATGAGGCTTGTTGGCAAAGCTCTTTTGATCTTTTTTATCCAGAACACTTTGAAGAAGGATTAGAAATTCATGCAGTAGGAGAGAGATATTTATTTGCTAGAAATCCAACGATCGTAAATTTTCATTTAGACATTACAGACTATGTTGAAGATAAAATTAAAGCGATAAATGAACAAAGAACGGTCCTGAAGAATTGGTTTTATCAAAACAAATTACTGGCGAGAGCAAATCGTTTATATATAGAATTACTTGAAGAAGATGTTCCAAATGCTATTAGAGTAAATTTACTCGTAAAAGTTGTCTATGGTGAAATAGGTGAAAAATATGGAGTAAGATACGCTGAAGAGTTTAATAAAATAGGGGCAGGATTCTTAGAGGACCTAGCTTCTGAATAGTTATAATTCTTCTAGAAATTTGACTATCTCTTCAATTTTAATTGCATTAAGTATTAATTTTGGAGAGTTATAAATTGAATATTGTAGATTTTCTTCTTTGACAAAATTCTGGATATTTCTTAGTGCATTTTTAATATTTAGAGAGGATATTTTTTGACGTTGGGGTTTAATTGTTATCTTTATATCCTTAAAGAATTGTTGTATTTCATCTATAGAAAATTCAGCATAATTCCCTTGTAATTCTAAACTAACTAAAATGGTCATTCCGATTAAATTTCCATGAATATAATGATCTCTCGTAATTGCTTCTATACAGTAAGCGAGAAAGTGTTCACTACCCTCCTCTGGTCGTGCATTACCCCAATCTTCACATAATTTTACTTCCCTATAAAATCCATTAACAATTGCATCAATCCCCTTTTTTGTGAGATCTCTAATATCATATCGAGCCTTCATTAGATCTGAAGCTATCTCTTTTGCCGAATCGAATATTTTTTGATCAAAATAACCATCCATCTCGTCCCTTTCAATTTTCCAGTCACCCAACGCTGAAGATATAGAAATTGTATCAGATACTCCTGCTCTATTTAAAAATTTTGGTGCCATTTTGATTAATTCATAGTCAATTAAAATCTCTTTTGGCTGGGTTTCACCAATATATCTTACTTTGTTATCCATTCTCACTGCAATTGATGAACATAAAAATGCGTCCACTGATATTATTGATGGAATTAAAATTAATTCTAAATTATAATTAGATTCTTCTTTAAATTTCCAAGAAAGGAATTTTGCCGTATCACATGCAGTTCCACCCCCCAATCCAACTATACTATATCCTTCTGATATTAAAGATTGCAAACCAAGAAATAAACGATTTAAGTGTTCAAAAGACATATTATCATTAAAAATTATACGGGAGGGTCGATTTGTAATCTTAGATTTTATTAATTTCCATGGTGTTTCCATTGAAATTAAAATGTATTCACCAAGAGAATCTAATGTGGAAATTGAAATCCAACTGCCAAAATGTGGTTTTACCACCATATATATAATAAAACGAAGGCTAAATTAAAAATAAAATTAAAAATTAATTTATTCTATAATTTTTAGTAATATTATAAATTTACAGCCTTTTGAAAAATCTCCCTTTACTCGATCCTCAACCTAAATTCTTCCATTATACTTATCCAATAGGTTTTTAACT
>SMTZ1_10008269_pt1 | contig 10397 bp, 7 predicted proteins | sample DeeMarSWOR136_30_FD_25667 | JGI IMG/M metagenome (IMG submission 25667) | reverse complement strand
TGATAAATAATATGAGAAAAATAATACCACCAAAGATATGCATCTTATCCAGAAGATTTGCATACGAAGATAGAAGAAATACAACAGTAACACCTAGAACAATTGGCATTTCTCTCTTTATTATACCTTTATTAATTTTTATTGGTTTAATAATTGCACTTAAACCTAATATTAACAAGAGATTAGCTATGCATGAACCAATTACGTTACCAAGTGATATACCTGAATCTTTTTGAATAGCAGCACCAACAGAGATAGCTAGTTCAGGGGCAGAGGTCCCAAATCCAACAAGTAAAACAGAGATTATTAAGGTAGAAACACCAAGTTTTGCTGCAGTTTTTGAAGTCCCAATTACAAGAATATCTGAACTTTTGAATAAAATGAGAACTCCACCGATAAATACTGGTATTGCGAGAAGTTCTAAACCTGACGGAATCATTGCTGAGCATAATTAAATTATCCTTTAAAAAACTAAGTAAGTGTCTAAAAAGGACTAATTCGATTTTTTATTTTCACTTTTTAAAATTTTATAAGAGTTGCTATTAGATAATAACAAACTTTTTTCTTTTAACTTTGATTATTGTTTTTTGGGATTACCATGACACAAGGAAGTCTAACTTTTATAGGCTTAGGATTATACGATGAAAAAGATATATCACTAAAAGGTCTGGAAGAAATTAAAAAATGCGATAAAGTATTTGCTGAATTTTATACCGCAAAACTAAATGGAACTGATATTAATAAAATTGAAAAAACCATTGGAAAACCTATAGAGGTTATAAACAGAGAGGAAACAGAGAAAGGAGATAGGATTCTTAACATAGCTAGAGAGAAAAATGTAATCTTTTTAACCTGCGGAGACCCAATGACTGCTACAACTCATGTTGATATCAGATTAAGAGCTGCCAAAATGGGAATCAAGACAAAAATTATACATGGTAGCAGCATTGTAACTGCCGTTCCAGGATTATTAGGACTACAAAATTATAAGTTTGGTAGGACAACAACTCTCGCATTTCCTGAAAAGGATTATTTTCCAACAAGTCCTTATATCATAATAAAGGAAAATAAAGAAATTGGTTTACACACCTTAGTACTTTTAGATATTCAAGCAGATGAAAAAAGATATATGACTGCAAATGAAGGGATCAATCTTCTTTTAAAAATGGAAGAAAAACATAAAGAAAATATCATTACAGAAAGAGATGTAGTCTGTGTTGTTGCTCGTGCAGGATCATCAGAACCTATAGTTATTGCAGATACAATTAAAGATATAATTAATAGAGATTTTGGACCACCTCTTCATACCTTAGTGATACCTGGAAAACTTCATTTTATGGAAGTTGAAGCTATACAAATACTTGCACTACTACCTGCACAACAGGTAGGAAAATTACAAAAACTATAATAACCATCTGGTGTATTATTCGAAATATCGGGGATATGTGATGCACCAGAAGGAAGGAACTGTTGGGTATATATATGGAGATGTAGGTTCAACTGAATTTAATTTTGCAGTAGATGGGCAAAATGTACGGAAATTTGATTATATTTTTGCTCCCCATAAAGAAGGGAATATGCTTGCTCAGGTTATGGATATAAGACAATATTCTGATCTTAATTTTAAGGATACAGATACGATTATTAGAGGAGGTGAGCTTCGTCCTATTAGCACTAGGCTTTCAGCTTTTGCAGGTGTTATTGGATATAGAGATAAAAAGGGATTGTTACAATCCCCACGATCTCCATTCAGTGCTGGAACTGCAATACTACGTGCCAATGAAGATCTTATAAGGAATGTTCTGGGTTTGAATGCTTCAAAACAAAACGGTGCCTATATTGGTCTTTTGAAAGGACATAATATCCGTGTTTATCTGAATATAGATGGTCTTGTTCAAAAACATATTTGTATTCTTGCTAAGACAGGTGGCGGAAAGAGTTACGCCTGTGGTGTACTCATCGAGGAGCTTTTAAAACATAAAATACCTATGGTAATAATCGATACTCATGGAGAGTATCATTCTTTGACCGAAGGGAATAAAAGCAAAAAAGATCAGAAAAACATGGAACGTTTCGGAATAAAGAAACATGGCTATGCTAATCAGATTAATGAATACTCACCTATTGGTGCAAGAGGAAAATTACAACATCTTACACTAAGCGGTATAAACCTTGAAGCTCGTGAGATTATCGATCTATTATCTGCTAAACTTTCAGGACCACAGATAGGTGTTTTATATCAAGCAATAAAAGAAATTAAGGAATACAAAAAGATGTGGACAATTAGAGATATCATCGATGCTGTAAATCGTAGTAAAAGTAATGCTCGCTGGAATGTTATAGCTTCTTTAGAATCACTAGATTCTATTGGTGTTTTTTCTGAAAATGGAACGCCAACAAATGATTTTGTAATCAAAGGGAAATGCTCTACGATTAATATGAAAGGTGTTCCACCTGATGTACAGGATGTTGTTGTTGCGCGTCTTACAAAGGAACTTTTTGATGATAGAAAAGCTGGTAAAATCCCGCCATTTCTATTGATAGTTGAAGAAGCACATAATTATTGCCCAGAGAGAGGATTTGGTAATGCTGTTTCATCAAACATACTACGTACTGTTGCCTCAGAAGGTAGAAAGTTTGGAATGGGGCTTTGTATTGTTAGTCAACGTCCTGCTAAGGTTGATAAAAACATTATCTCTCAATGTAATACTAATATTATTTTAAAGGTTACAAATCCTAATGATCTAAAAGCTATTATACAATCTGTGGAAGGTCTAACAACTCAGACATATGATGAGATACAACGTTTACCAATTGGGATTGCTCTTATCTCAGGTGCAGGTCTTCAAATCCCTATTATGTCAGAGATACGTACCCGTGAAACAAATCATGGAGGTAAATCAGTGGGTATATCAAAACCTGGAGGTGGAGAAGAAGAGATATATAAACCACCTAAAATGCCTATACCACCACCTCAACCAAAAATTCAGGCTCCTACGGTAGAATCACCAAAATCCCAAGAACGTAAACTGACAGATAAGGCTGAAAGTGTTGGTAGGGTTGCAAAGAGACTTGGCTGGGTAACCACAGATGATCCAGATGAAGCAATAAAAATCCTTTCAAAAGAAGCCGAAAAGATGAATGAAAATGTTTATAAATATCTTGAATCACTTGCTGGGCTTGCCAATAACTTTTGTTATGTAGAAAATCCAGTATGTATAAAATGTCCAATGAATCAGGGCTGCAAGTATCGATCAACTATTAAAAAAGAGAAAAAAGGATTATTTAGAAAATAATGAAAAAAAAAATTATTACTTTAGTTTTAATTCTTATTTTGCTAATATTGGCTTTATCTGGTTGTCTAGATTTTTTTTCTGAAAATATCACTATAACCTATGAATCACATGCAACCTCTGTTATGTACATAATATCTTACGGATATAAAGTAAATTGTACAGGTATTGGTAAATATAGAATTATTTACAATTGCGATTTACCCGAAGTAATAAACGGCCAAATTATAGATATTTTTATTCACAACAGTGAGTACCATGACGCATTATTAGCTACATGGAACAATGTAAAAAGTTGGGATATTAATAGTAGCTTAAATACAGAATATGATCTTGGAATTACTGCCACTGTTCAAGTTCAGAGTTTTATTGTATCTGATTTAAATGGAGGAAATGCCCTTACAATTCAAGAAATTAAGGATCAATACCCTGATCTAATGGCTCAATATACCAAGCCTCAATCAAATGATACAACAGTTTTTGTTAATCCCTATGATCCGAATATTGCTAACATTGCATCTCAAGTGTTAAATAGAGCAGGTACAAATAATGCATTTCTTGTTGCAAAGGAACTATTCAAATGGCTTAAACAATATACAACTTATGAGACTCATTTTGAAAATGATGTGGCTCAAACAGCAAGTTATACACTTCAGTGTAAGAAAGGAGACTGCGACGACCTTTCATTTTTATATATTTCTCTTTGTAGATCTTTAGAAATACCTGCAAGATTTATTAGAGGTTTTTTAGTTGAAAAAAACAATGCTGTTCGTCATGCTTGGGTTGAGGTTTTTGTAGGAGGAGGATTGGGAAATGATGGATGGATACCTGTCGAATGTGCCGGTATTTCAAGTTCAATCGAAAGTGAGATTCATCAAAATTTTGGAATTGAAAATGTAGAGCATCTAAGAGTGTTTAAGGATGATGGTAGTAACGAATCATTGAATATTTCTTTATTAGGATTGAATTATAGGATGTACAATATAAACAGAAAGATAGATGCAAATTCATATAACGATATTATCAGTTATTCAGTTATTAAAACTCAGCAACTTGTTATTGATGAAGAAGATAGAAGAGCATATAAATAAAAAAACAAACCTTAAACTTAATCAATTTTTTAAAAAAATATTCACTCCTAATAATACATATTAAAAACAAATCAAATATATAACATCAAATTTTAATAATTTGATAAAATTACGTAATTTTTTTCACTTATTAAAAAATATATCTAAGGTAAATTATGACCCTAAGAATTTAAATATTAAAAGTGCATACAGCGTTACTCTTATCTGATAGGTGAAATATGGGCAGAGGAATAAACGCAGCAAGAAAACTAAAAAAATCTAGGAAAAAACAACATTGGAATGATAGATACTATAAAAAAAGAGTATTGCACTTAAAAGAAAAGGCAGATCCATTAGAGGGAACAGCTCAGGCTAGAGGTATTGTTATTGAAAAGGTAGGGATAGAAGCAAAGCAACCAAACTCTGCTATCAGAAAATGTATAAAGGTTCAATTAATCAAAAATGGAAGGCAAATAACTGCTTTTGCACCAGGAAATAATGCAATTAGTTTTATTGACGAACATGACGAAGTGTTAGTTGAAGGAATTGGTGGTAGAATGGGACGAAGTTATGGCGATATCCCTGGTGTTCGTTTTAAAGTTATAAAGGTAAATGATGTATCATTACAGGAAATGATCAGAGGAAAAGTTGAGAAGGCAATGAGACGATAATCATGACAGCAAAAAAAAGTGATTCATTTGGAACAAATTTTTTTCCGGTCTTTTCGAAATACGATATGAAAGAAGTCAAAATAGAGGATCAAGGACTTGCAAGATACATTAATATTGAAACAGAAAACATCTACCTCGGTGGGATTTATTCCAACAAACTATTTGCAAAATCCAAGATACCAATTATTGAACGTTTAATAAATAACATAATGAGAACCGAACAGTACGATGGTAAAAAAATCAAGGCATATAAAGTAGTAAAAATGGCTTTTGAATTAATTGATAAAAGAACTAAAATTAATCCTATGCAAGTTTTTATCCATGCTCTTCAGAATGCTGCACCAAAAGAAGAAACAACAAGACTACGATTTGGTGGTATATCTGTTCCAAAAGCAGTTGATATAGCACCACAAAGACGATTGGATATTGCTCTTCGCAATATCAGTACTGGTTCAGTTTCTGCAAGTCATAAAAACAAGAAAAGCATTGAGGCCTGTCTTGCTGATGAAATTATAAAAGCATCCAAAAACGATGTAGCTTCATTTGCAGTAACAAAGAAAAATGATATAGAGCGTGTTGCTAAATCAGCTAGATAAGGCTGATGGGATTTATTAAGTTAGAATAATTGAGGTTGTTAGTATGGGAAAGAAAGAAGATAATATCAGGAAATCGAAAGGTTTAATGGATAAGTTAGATTTCATTAGAAACATTGGTATTGCCGCCCATATTGACCATGGAAAAACAACACTTTCTGATAACTTGCTAGCTGGCTGTGGAATGATGAGTGAGGAACTTGCGGGTAAGCAACTTGTTCTTGATTTCGATGAACAGGAGCAAGATAGAGGTATTACCATCAACACTGCTTCTGCATCTATGGTCCATGAATTTGAAGGTCAAGAATACCTTATAAATCTTCTAGATACACCGGGTCATGTTGATTTTGGTGGTGATGTAACCCGTGCAATGCGAGCAGTAGATGGCTGCATTGTTGTTGTATGTGCTGTTGAAGGAGCTATGCCTCAGACAGAAACAGTTATTAGACAAGCGCTGCGTGAGAATGTAAAACCAATACTTTTCATTAATAAAGTGGATCGATTAATAAATGAACTTCGCGTAACACCAGAGGTAATGCAACAACGTTTTATTAAAATCATCTCAAAGTTTAATGAGTTATTAAATAAAACAGTACCAGAAGAATTCAAAGGTAAATGGAATGTAAAAGTTGAAGATGGTAGTGTAGCATTTGGATCAGCTTTTTACAATTGGGCAATATCTGCACCATATATGAAAAAATCAGGTCTTAGTTTCAAAGATATATATGACTTTTGCAATAATAATGATCAAAAAACGCTTGCAAAGAAAACACCTATTCATGAGGTTTTACTTGATATGGTTGTTGATCATCTTCCATCTCCAAAGGTGGCTCAGAAATATAGGATTCCACATATATGGAGGGGTGACACAACAAGTGAACTTGGAAAAAGCATGATTGAAACCGATGACGATGGTCCTCTTTCAATAATGATTACAAAGATTGTAATGGATCCACACGCAGGAGAGGTAGCAGTAGGTAGAGTTTATAGTGGGAAAGTAGAACGGGGACATGAGGTTTATGTCATCGGAATGCCTAGGATTAACAGAGTACAACAGGTAAACTTAATGGTTGGAGCAGATAGAATACCAGTTGAATTTGTAAGTGCTGGAAATATTGTAGCAGCAACAGGCGTTAGAGATGCTATTGCTGGAAGCACTGTTACTGATAACCCTGATGCTGAACCATTTGAAAAAATTGTACATATATCTGAACCAGTTGTAACAGTAGCAGTAGAAGCTAAGAATACAAAGGATTTACCAAAACTTATCGAAGTTTTACGTGTTGTTTCAAAGGCCGATCCAAGTATACAAGTAGATATTAACCAAGAAACAGGTGAAAACCTTATGTCAGGTATGGGAGAACTACATCTCGAAATAACAGAGTATAGAATAAGAAATGAACATGGTGTAGACATTGTAACATCAGAACCGATTGTAGTTTATAGAGAATCTGTTGCAAAAAAAAGCCCACACAAATTTGAAGGTAAATCCCCAAACAAACATAATCGTTTCTACATAGAAGTCGAGCCACTTCCAGAAAACATAGTAAAAGCGCTTTACAATAATGAGATTCCAGAAAATGTTAAAAAATTTAAAAACGAAGTTATTAAGAAACTTCAAGACCTTGGTATGAGCAAGGAAATTGCTAAAGGTGTATTTGCCATTAAAGGATTAAACCTTTTAGCAGATGTTACAAAGGGAATACAGTATCTTTTTGAAACAAGAGAACTTATAAAAGAAGCATTTGATGAGGTTATGAAAAGTGGTCCAACTGCATCTGAACCATGTCAGGGATTACTTGTACGTCTTGTTGATGCAAAACTTCATGAGGATGCAATTCACCGTGGACCTGCTCAGGTAATACCTGCTGTCAGAAATGCAATTTATGGCTCAATAACTATATCTGATCCAATTTTACTTGAACCTGTACAGAAGGTTTTTATTAGTACACCACAGGATCTTATGGGTGATGCATCTCGAGAGCTGAATCAGAGGAGGGCAGTAGTTCGAGATATGGCAACAGAGAAAGATATGGTAAATATCGATGCAAAAGCACCAGTTGCAGAGATGTTCGGATTTGCATCAGCGATAAGATCGGCAACAGGCGGTAGGGTATTATGGAATACAGAAAATCTAGGGTTTGAACCATTACCAAAACAGTTACAATTTGATATAGTAAAGCAGATAAGAGAAAGAAAAGGGCTTAAACCTGAACCATATCCAGCTAGTTACTATATGGACTAAAAAAATTCTTTTTTATCCTTTTTTAAAACCATAAAAATCAAAAAATATTATAACAATGGTTCTGTTATACCATATGGAGATGCACAATGGATAGAGGAATTATTCCAATTAACAAAGATTATGAGCTCGAGTATCGCTACTATGATAAAGATTCTACTTACAAATATTTCAATAGAAAATTCGAAATATTCCTTTTAAAAAAGAAAATGTTACAGAAAAATTACATTTTACATATGGATAATGCCGATAGCCGACAAATGGTTCCTAATGTTTTCAAGGCCTCTACCGGTAAAAGGAAACATGATTTTGGTGTAACAACGATTAATTGGAATGATATAAAAACTAAATTTACTGACTATATTGTTTTAGAATTAGGGGAAAAACAAAGAAATAATGTAAAAAAAGCAATAGGAAAGCTTTCTTCTCCAAAAATCTGATTAATATTCTGTAATTTTGTATTTACCATGAACAGGTTCATATATCTGGCCATTTCGTTTTAATCTGTCAAGTGCCTCTTCGACCTTGCCGGATTCAAGACCCTCAATTTCAGCTTCTTGAACAATGTCGCCTCGCAATGCATTACCATCTTTTGATTCGTTGCTCAATCTTTGAATAATATCTATAATCATACGCATTCTATCATGTTGAGTATGAGAAATTCCCGTTGCAATGATATCTATATCAAATCTACCTGTCTCTCTATCCATTCCAACCCTTCTAAGATATTGATCGATGATGTAAATGGCTCTCTTAGCATCATCGACTGTGACCTCCTGACTAAGTCTCAGTCTAGCACTAGCTTCAGACAGTCTAACAAAAGCTTCTAGCTGCCTTGGTGTAAATGTAACAGTTTCTTCAGATGTTGCACGAAATTCTACATAATATCCCTTGAGCATTTCAAGTGCTTCATCTGTCATAACTGGAAAAATGTTCCTTTTTGCATATGCTACATATTTTCTTAAAAATTCAGGGGTAAATATTGGCATAACATTTTTCATTAAACTATCCCGCTCTTCTTTTGTATGTTTAGATCCTTTAACTCTGGACATTTGTTCACTGACCTCCCCGGCTTTATGAGAAAGTAAAATATGTGATGCTAGCGCTGTGTCGGTTGTTTTATTTGGTTTATCGATAATGGAAAAGATTAGATCAAAACGAGAAAGAAGTGCTGGAGGCATATTAATCTGCTCATGTATCGGTAGAAATTCATCGAATCTTCCAAGTTTAGGATTTGCTGCTGCAAGCAATGCACATCTGGATTTCAATGTTGCATTAATTCCTGCTTTTGCAACAGAAATTTCTTGTTGCTCCATGGCTTGATGAATCGCACTTCTATCAGATTCTTCCATCTTGTCAATCTCATCGATACACGCAACACCCATATCAGCAAGGACGAGTGCGCCTGCTTCTAGAGTCCATTGTCCCTCTCCAAACTCATCTCGAACAGCAGCAGCTGTAAGACCAGCAGCAGATGATGCCTTACCAGAAGCATAAACACTTCTTGGGGCAAGTTTTGACATATATGTAAGCATCTGAGATTTTGCAGTACCAGGATCACCAACTAACAATGTGTGAATATCACCTCTTATTCGAGTACCATCAGGCATATACTTTGCAAGCCCTCCAAACAACTGTAAAATTAATGCCTCTTTTTCAACATTTAATCCGTAAATAGTTGGAGAAATACTCTGTTTAAGCTTATTATAAAGCTCAGGGTCTTTACTCAATGCCACAATCTCCTTTTCATCTTCAGGGGTAACTTCTACCTCCTCAAAAGCAAGCTCTTGACTTTCAATGCTAACAGCTTCCATTATTTTATCAAATGATGTAAGACGGAAAGTACCTCGTCTCCTCTGCGAGGAGTGTAAAATACCATTGACAATTACTCTATCACCAGGAGCTATCTCACCAACGAGATCATCCTCAAGATAAACACCAATTTTCTCTGGCTGAGCTCCTCCACGGAGCCCTTCTGGACTTTCTTGTATTTCTATTTTTTGAGAATCTATAAACGAAGAAAGACTAGTAAGTAGTTTAAAGGAAGAAACCCTTCCACAACCACCCTGATCTTCAAAACACTCAGAAGGTTCTTTTAAAATATCTTCTTCTTGTTCAATCTTAATTACAGCTCCGCATTTCTGACATTGAAATGCCCCAACCTGAAGCTTAGGTCGAACCTCTGTTCTTTTTTTAACAAGACCCTCAACAGCAGCTAATTTTCCAAGATGATTAGCACGAATCTTCCTAATGATTATTCTATTTGTATCAGGAAGATTTGTAACTCTAAAATGAAGTTGTAGTTTATTTTCAGATGCAACATCGATGTTTTTTAGTGCCTCTTCTGCGTTATACAATGCCTTATATGGCTGATTAATAAGCATATCAGCAAGTTTTGAATCAGATTTATCAATGTCCCAATAATCAACATATAAACTACGTTTATCGGGATACTCCAAAGCAACTGTTTCAATATCAGGCTTGCATTTTTCCTCTAGAAATTTCTGCCATTGTGCTACTAAACTTTG
>SMTZ1_10010681_pt1 | contig 10398 bp, 9 predicted proteins | sample DeeMarSWOR136_30_FD_25667 | JGI IMG/M metagenome (IMG submission 25667) | reverse complement strand
GGGGGAGACCCTGTCTCTCCCTGAAACAAAGTTGCTGTGTTTTGTGTAAATTAGATGCCAGATGAGTAAATCAGTTCACTAAAGATAGAGCAGGGTCCTCATAGGCCCTTGGTCGGCGGTAGTGACAAGATATTTACCAGCACTATATCTTGATCGGGTACTTCCCATACTTCCTGACTGTGTCAATCACAGCCTGCACATTTTCTGGCGGGGCATGTATCGGAATCCCGCAACCACCACTAAGCACATATCTGCCACCAGGTGCGCACTTCTGAATAAGCTCGATGCAGGCTGCCTCGACATCTGATGGCGAACCGTGAACCATTAAGCCAACTGGAGCTAAATTACCACTTATCACCGCCGGGGCTAGCTCCCTCTTAGCTTCAGCTAAATCGTCAGCGCCACCGCCGGTAGACATACTGAATGCCGGGGTATGGTCCAGCCAGGTCTTGAATGCCTCCATACCGTTTAAAAAAGGACCCACGGTACAGGGATGTATGGCAATTCCCATACCAAACTCCTTGATTACCCTATCAATAAGGTCCATGGGATGATCAGCATGCATCCACACGGGATTCGCCAGGTAAGCCTCCGCTCCTACCCATTGGGGAAAGTGAACCACGGTACCCAACCCCCCACACCCGGCCTCTACCTGAGCTTTGATAAATGCATAGTTTGATTTCAAGATCACATCCTCCACCTTCTGCCACAACGGCAAATTGTTTTTCATGGCAATAAACATCTGCGTCCAGCCCATCAAAATACCACCGCAGGATACTGACGATTCACACGAACCGCCAACTCTGTGTTTGCCCTCAAGTTTCTTATTTGCTAGCTTTATTGCCTCCAGGCGCATCGGCAGCCTCCCGTGTTTATAGGGATCGGCGGGGACCAATTTCCCGGCATCCTCTATGGTCTTGACCAGTGGATCACCGTAGGCTATAGTCTGTAGCGGGTCTCCCTCATAGAGCCGATGAGGATGCTGGGGAGTGTAATCATCCCAGTATGTTGTGGGGTAAGGCATACCGCTGGCTTCGGCGATTGCCTCGGCCATTATTGTAGTATCTCCGCCGAGTGAAGCACCGTCCATACCGAGCTCCCGGCATTCCCATAACGTGGCATTAACCTCTTTTTCTACATTGAGAGTATAGTCTTGAAATGAGTTGGGCCCATATAGCTGTGCGTAACTCCAGGCATGCAGGTGAAGGGAAACGGGTACCCGATCCGGTTCTCCTCCCCGGGCGGCTATGGCCAGCCTCTCCATTGATTTCATCTCCGCCATTTTATTTCCCCCCTATACATTCTTTAGCCAGTCTGACGGCGCCCGATGCCGTATTAGCGTATAATAAGCCGTATTTACGGGCAAACCTCCCGCTAACAGTAGTGCCACCTACCATTACCTTTACCCGGTCTCTCATATTGGCGACCTCAAGCAATTCCAGGATTTTTTCAATTCGGGTAAAACCCGAGGTCTGGTAAGATGATATTGCCAGGATACTGGCTGCCTTTTCCCGCACCTTGTGTATGAACAGGGTTAACGGAACATCTCTCCCCAGATAGACCACTTCAAAACCGGCGGCGGTAAGGGCAATGGCCACCATCTTGCCACCGATATCATGAACATCGCCTTGCGGGGTTCCCAGAACCACTATCCCCAGGGGCTTATGGGGTTTGAGCCGTGGTTCTAGTACCTGCAAACACCGGCGGGCCGCCTCCATACCCATGAAAAGGTAAGGGTTCCCCCATACTTTAAGGTTGCCATATAACATCCCCTCAAGTTCGGCAATACCTTCGCTTATGGCCTTTTCTCTAAGTCGCTCGGCGGTTATCCCAGCGTTTAACGCTTCCTGGGTAACTTCAGGTGCCTTATCAACATCTCCTTCAAAGATCGATTTTTTCAGCTTGTCAATAATTTCGGTTTCCTTATCATTGCTCAATTATCCGAACCTCCTTTATTAGAATCAGATGTTCTTTATATTGTTGAGCATCTACTTACTTACCCTAATAATTTGGCTTACCTATTAAATTGGTATTTTTAGCATAATCGCTTCAGGAGCAGGAGGCTTCAGATCATAAACGATTATAGGCTCGGCATAAAGAAAAAAACAAGGTTGAGAGTCGAGCTCCATCTGAAACAATTATCCTGAGTTTTACCTACGCCCATCTAATACTTTGAAGCTCCAATCTCTTCCATCTTGCCGGTGACAAAGAAGACCACCCTTTCACAGATATTAGTTACTCTGTCGGCGCTGCGTTCAAGGTTGTGGGCGACCCAGATGAGACGTGTCGCCCGGGTAATTGTCTTGGGGTCCTCAATCATAAAGCTTAACAGTTCCCGGAACACCTGGTTATACAAGTCGTCCACCTCGTTATCTTCAATGGCAATTTGTCGGGCGGCTTCGGCATCATGATTAACCAGCGCGTCCAGGCTGCGGTGTAGCATGTCCATCGTCTTCTCGGCCATGCGTGGTATATCGATAAGGGGTTTGAGCGGTGGCTCGTCCCCTATTAAAAGCACGATTTTAGCAATTCCCTCGGCGTAATCTCCGATTCTCTCCAATTCGGTGATGATATTGAGAATGCATATGATATTACGCAGATCACCGGCCATCGGCTGCTGTGTGGCGATGAGCTGAATGCATTTCTCTTCAATCTCATACCTCTTATTATTTATCTTCTGATCATCGGTTACTATCTTGTGGGCTGTCTCCAGGTCTCTGTTTTTTAATGCGTCAATTGACTTGCCTATAGCCTTTTCCACCATACTGCCCATAGCCAGGATTTCGTCCTGTATCTGCCTGAGTTTCTTATGAAATGCCGTCCTTATCTCCATCTTGATAACCTCCCTCTCGCTTTATCCGAAGCGGCCGGTAATATAATCCTCGGTGCGTTTATCTTTAGGGTTGGTGAATATCTCCGCCGTGGGGCCGTATTCCACCAGTATGCCGGCCCTGTCCTCCTCCATCATGAAGAAGGCTGACATATCCGAAACGCGTGCCGCCTGCTGCATGTTGTGGGTAACGATGACGATAGTGTAACTCTCTGAAAGATTTCTCATCAAATCTTCGATGCGGAGTGTGGCTATGGGGTCAAGGGCGCTACATGGTTCATCCATTAGAATAACCTCAGGCTCGACCGCCAGCACCCGGGCAATGCATAACCTTTGCTGCTGTCCGCCGGAGAGCGCCAGAGCCGATTGTTCCAGCTTATCCTCAACCTCCTCCCACAATGCCGCCTGTTTCAGGCTTTTTTCAACGATATCCACTAGCTCGGTGCGGTTTTTCCTGCCGTGCCGCCTCGGCCCATAAGCCACATTCTCAAATACAGACATGGGGAAAGGATTGGGTTTCTGAAAGACCATGCCTACCTTTTTACGCAGTTCCACCACGTCGATATCCTTATCATAAATATTAATGCCATCAAGCTCAACCCTGCCTTCAACCTTAACGCCAGTGATAAGGTCGTTCATGCGGTTAAAAAGACGCAGGAAGGTTGATTTGCCGCAGCCGGAAGGCCCGATGACCGCCGTGATGGCGTTTTCTGGTATATCCAGGCTAATGTCCCGAAGCGCCTGAAATGACCCATAATAGAGGCTCAGGTCCTTGGTGCTCATTCTTACTTCGCCATTGACAGCTGCTTTCTTATCCGTTAACTCCACGTTTATATTCATGTGCTGTACCTCCGTTTGCGGGCGCGCAGCCGGATAATGGTGGCGAGAACATTAAAAGAAAGCACCACCACCAGTAAGACGAGGGCAACGCCCCAGATTGTAGTTTTTGGCATCCCCGGAATGTGGGCGGCTACGGTATAAAGGTGATAGGGGAGCGCCATGAACTGGTCGAAGGGTGACTGCGGCAGCGCCGGCAGGAAAAAGGCGGCGCCCACGATAAGTATCGGTGCCGTTTCGCCAGCGGCGCGGCTCATCGCTAGGACAGCTCCCGTAATGATGCCCGGCATAGCCTGTGGCAGGACTATATGCCTGATTGTCTGCCACTTTGTGGACCCAACAGCCAGGCTTCCTTCGCGGTATCCCCCGGGGACAGCCAATATTGCTTCTCTGGATGTGGTGACGGTCATGGCCAGTGCCTGGCAGGCTAATGTCAGGCTGGCGGAAAGCAGGGACATACCGAAGTGAAATGCCAGTACGAATATTCCCAGTCCGAAAAGCCCGTAGACAATACTGGGTACTCCGGCCAGGTTGACGATAGCCATATTGATGGTACGGGTAAACCAGTTATCGCGTGCGTATTCACTGAGGTAGACCCCGGCCAGTACACCCACCGGCAGGGCGACGATAATCGTCCCCAGCATCAGGTAAAATGTTCCCAGTATGGCCGGGAAGATGCCGCCTGCCTTACCGGCCTGTGTGGGTGGCTGTGTCAGGAAGTCCCAGGTGATGGCATCACCACCGGTGATGATAATCTGGAGTATGATGACAATAACCGGTACGATGACGATGGCGGTAGCTACCAACAGCAGGCCGAAAGCAACCTGCTGTGACATCTGCCGTGATGTCATTTGCGTTTTCATGACTACCTCTGAAACTTCCTTTTCTGGCGCTCCAGTACCCGGTCGGCAATCAGATTAACCGCCAGAGTCAGGATGAATAAAATCAGGCCGATAGCGAAGAGTGCCTGGTATTGCAGTCCACCGCGCACAGCGTTACCTATACCCGAGGCAATAGCCGCCGTCATGGGCATCATGGGCTCGGTTGGGGAAACCGGCACCGCTAGGGCGCCACCGGCCACCATAAGCACCGTCATCGTCTCCCCGATGGCTCTCCCCACCCCCAGCATCACCGCCGCCGTAATACCGGAAAGGGCTGCCGGAATACATACATGCCAGATGGTCTCCCATTTATTAGCTCCAAGGGCGTAAGACGCCTGCCGGAACTCATCGGGGACGGCCCGCAGGGCATCCTCGGAGACACTGATTATTATCGGCAGGCTCATGAAAGCCAGCATAATCCCGGCAGTTAGACCGGCGAGACCGGTGTCCAGGTTGAAAGCGCTCTGTACCAGCGGTGAGAGCAGCATCAACCCGATGAAGCCCATCACCACAGAAGGAAAACCCGCCAGCAGCTCGATGACGGGTTTGACCGTTTCTCTGACGCTGTCAGGTGCTACTTCGGAAAGATAGGCGGCGCAGGCGACACCAATCGGCACGGAAATCGCCGTAGCAACAACGGTTACCCATAGTGTCGCGATAAAGAAAGGCATAATGCCGAAGGTAGGCGGCTCGGAGACGGGATACCATTTTGTGCCAAAGAAGAACTCCCACGGCGGCGTATCAAAGAAGATGGGCACACCTTCCTTTATCAGCAGGATGATGATGCCCAGCAGGACAACGATGGCCAGCAGTCCGGCCAGGTAAATCCAGCCTTCAACAAATTTTTCGCCCAGACGCCATCGCCGTGCCAGCCGGGAAGCCGGCACGGAAATGCCATTGGCTTCGTGCACGTTTTGCTGTAATCTCATTATTCAGTTATTTCAGCGGCACATAACCAACTTTGGTCACCTGAGCCTGTCCCTCGTCGGAAAGACAGTAATCAATAAATATCTTGATAACGCCATCTGGGGTGCCGTTGGTATAGTACAGCAGAGGCCGGGCGATGGGGTATGTCCCATCTAGGGCGGTAGCCACACTGGGCAGGACACCGGCGTCATCAGCCGTTTTCTTTATTGCCAGCGTCTTTACCTCGTCGGTAACATAGCCGAGGCCGGGGTAGAAGATGGCGTTAGGATTTTTAGCGACTTCTGAGACACCTTCTTCAGTTGAGGGGAGGAACAGCACTTTCGAGCCGTACTCAAGATTTTTATCTTCTGAAGCTAGACCCAGCATCTGCACTACGTGTTCCTTGAAGAAAACGTGGGTGCCGGAGTTGGTGTCGCGCGACAGAACGACAATTGCGGCGTTATTGCCGCCGACTTCCTGCCAGTTGGTTATCTGACCGGTATAGATAGCGGATAGCTGGGCAATCGTCAGTTCCGACACAGGGTTAGCCGGATTCACCACTACCGATAAGGCGTCAGAGGCTACTTTAATCTCGTAGGATTCCACGCCGTTGGCTTTAGCCTCATCAATCTCTTTTAGTTTTATCGTTCGTGAGGCCTGGCAGATATCGGTGGTGCCGTTTATCAGGGCGGCAATACCCGCCCCGGAGCCGGGGCCACTTACCCCGATGCTGACTTTGGGGTGCATATTCATGAAGTTTTCCGCCCAGACGGTAGATAGCGGCGTTACCGTGTTTGAGCCGATAATCTTAATCGAGCCTGATAGGTCATCTCCGTCGGTAGTGGGACTGCCCTGATTGCCGCCGCAGCCAGCCAGAACGATAAATAGCCCGGTTAAAAGCCCCACGGCTAGCCATACTTTTTTCATTCTGTTAATCCTCCTAATTAAAGTTCAAACCTCCTCTTTTCTTCATCAAATTTAAAAGCCTTAAGCCTTCTTGTATTCATCCTACTACCAGTCTAGGGGATGAACTTTAAAGCTGGTTTAAGGCTTTGTTAAAGTTTTGTTAAATTCTGATATGGTTTACGGAAGTGCTATTGCAGCGGCAGGTCGAAACTGAAAGTTGAGCCCTTGCCCTCCTCGCTCTGCACCTGGATGCCGCCTCCATGGGCCTCGATGACATGCTTGGCGATGGCTAATCCCATTCCGGTGCCACCACCGGAGCGGGCTCTATCGGCTTTGTAGAAACGTTCAAAGACATGGGGCAGATCACTTTTAGCGATTCCCATCCCGGTGTCAGATATATCAACAGCAACCGAATTACGTTCCACGCGGGTCATAACCGTTATCTTTCCACCAGGTTTCGTAAATTTGATGGCATTATGTACCAGATTGGCAATCGCTTGTCGGACCCTTGTTCTGTCGGCTTGAACTGGCGGCAGGTCGGTGGAAAGCTCCGTGTCCACCGAAAGCTGCTGTCTCTCCACCTGAGGGTTGAGCTGGTTAATAACATCCTCAATTAGCAGGTTGAGATTCACCGGTTCCAGCATTAACTCCGCTTTACCCGTCTCAATTCGAGAAAACTCAGTCAGTTCCGCTACTATATGGGTCAGCCTTTCTATATCGTCATCTATCTTGGTGAGAAAATCTCTGGCCACCTCTTTGTCATCAACAGCACCGTCCTGAAGCGTTTCCACCATCGCTTTGATACTGGCCAGTGGCGTCCTGAACTCATGTGAGATATTTCCGATTAATTCACGCCTTGTCGTCTGTAAATTTCTGATGTCTGTTAGATCCTGGCATAGAATCAGGACAATTTGCGGTTTACGGTTATCGACGGGAATTATTATAGCCCTGATATACCTCCTGGATGTGCCGGATTCATATTGGATATCCTGAATGCTGCCGTTCTCCAGGCACGATTTCAGTAAATCATTTATTTCATGATCTCGCACTACCTCTATCAGCGATTTACCAATTACATCCTTAATGGAAAATAGCTTCTCCGCCGCCTTATTACATAGCGAAATATAGCCCTCAATATCGGTCACGATTACACCATCGGCCATATTATCGAGGATACTAGCTAACCTGGCTCTATCTCCCGAAATTGTTTCCACCAGTTCTTTCAGTTTCAAGGACATCTCATTGAAAGCGTGGGCAAGTTCCCCAACCTCATCCCTGGTTTCAATGGTTATCTTCTGTCCCAGTTCGCCTGAGGCAATTCTCCCGGAAGCAACTGTAAGTTTCCGTATCGGTCGGGTGGTTATACGGGCAATAGCCCACGCCGCCAGAATGACTAGCAGCGTAGCCACTGCCATAGCTACGATAATACTTACGGTGACCCGTTGCACCTGACTTTCCACAGCTGTCAAAGGGAGCGATACACGGGCTATACCTATAGTCTCACCCTGATGCTGTACGGGTACAGCTACATACATCATTCTTTGCTCAAGAGTGGTACTGTAGCGGGTACTCTCGCCTATGCCGGTATTCAGGGCGTCTCTGATTTCAGGACGGTTAGCGTGGTTTTCCATGGTCGCCGCGTCTTCTTCAGAATCGCCTAATACTGTACCGTCAAGAGCGATAATGGTGATCCTGATATCGGTTTGTTCTCCCAGACTCTTGGCTACGGTATCAAGGACAACTCTCATATTCTGACTGAGGAAACCGGATAAACTGGCCTCAGCCGTAATTCTTGCCTCATTTTCCAGCTGAGCGCTCAGGTTATCCATCTGAGAGCTTCGGGTCGAGTTAACAAGATAAAATCCAAGAATACCCATAATAACCAGTATGAGTAAAACAAAGGGAAAGGTAATGCGCCATTGAATACTTCGGAGCAATTTCAACCTTCCAGTTTATAGCCTGTACCCCTTACCGTAATCAGATACATAGGTTTTCGGGGGTCGGCCTCGATTTTTCTTCTTAACCAGCGGACGTGTACATCAACAGTACGAGTATCCCCGGCATAGTCATAGCCCCACACCTTTTCCAGAAGCCGTTCACGGCTAAAGACAAATCCCCTGTTCCTGGCAAGAAAAACCAGCAGGTCATACTCCTTCGGTGTGAGGTCTAGTGGTGAACCTTGATAAAAAGCACGGTGACGGGCAGTGTCGATTTCTAGGTCACCGATTCTCAAGTACTCTGACTCACTGACCGGTTCAGACCTGGCCATATCGGCACGGCGGAGCATGGCCCGTACGCGAGCCAGCAGTTCTCGCATACTGAAGGGCTTGGTCATGTAGTCATCGGCTCCAATTTCAAGCCCGACTATTTTATCGATTTCTTCGGTCTTGGCAGTGAGCATCAGGATTGGCACCGTCATTTCCTTTCGCAAAATACGACACACCTCAAAACCACTCAATTTCGGCAGCATCACATCCAGGACAATCAGTTCGGTCTTTTCACTTCGGGCAATCTCCAGCGCCTGAGCGCCGTCGACGGCTGTAACTACCTGATAGCCTTCTTTAAGCAGGTTATATTTAAGTGTAGCTAATAAATTCTGGTCATCTTCGACAACTAAGATTCTATTGCCAGCCATTGACTTCCTCAAGGGCAGATTATCAAAGGGTGAGATGACGTTTGAGGACTTTATGAATGATAATTAATCAGTTAAAAAGAAGTCCTTTTGGTTAGGCAAATTATACACCTAATATCAATTGTGAACAATAGATAACCCTTTTGGAGGCATGAAAGATTAAAAAATCTGTAATAATTCTTATTAATTTCGTATAATGCATTTAGTAATTATGCAGCCGTTTACGTGGATGCTATGAAAACCAAGTCAATCATCGCTATAAGGCCGAAGCCGCCTTTTAAACCTGTTTTCCAGGTGGCGGCTTCGCGCGAAGGATCTGATATCCGTATCTTAAACGAGCCTATCGAAGGCTCATCCGTGTTTCTGGTGGAGACAGGGGAGACCCTGTCTCTCCCTGAATACATAGCTGAATTGGTCTAATTCATTACCAATTAGCTTCCATAGTTGTTCCAACATGACATCCTTCACTTAGCCTGCATACGTTCACGAAGTCTCCTCGGTTACTTCATTATAGCGGACGACTACAAATCAGGTATAATGTTTTAGCGAAAGGTCACTGAAACAACAGTAAGACCCTGCGTATAAAGAGTCAATCTGAAAGACTAAAACGTTAAAAAACACATCACTCTTTTTGGTTTGGAGTAGTTCCAGGTTCCATGTCGGATGAATATTCGGATGATGCTAACATGGCTCGACACTCGGTGAGCAGTTGAGGAATCTCATCTCTAGCTGGAGGGGCCAGTTCCTCAGGCACTAAATCTAAGGACTTGTTCAAAGCCTTCTCTGCCTCCTTAATATGACCGAGTGCTTTTAACGCCTTACCTTCTCCCCAATAGTTTGCGAAATTCTCACCTTCAGGCTGTAGATTTGCTTTTCTAAACGCGTCAAGAGCTTCTTCATTCCTCTCCCAAGATAATAATAACCAACCAAGACTTGCATAGATATGACCAATAGGCTGTTTCTGGAGATGAATCCAATATTCTGTATGTTTTAACTCCTTCTCTGCTTTCTCGAAGCATTTGTCTCTCGACTGCAACTTTCCTCGCTGATAAGCTTTGTTACCCAATTCTTGAAAAACCTCGGCTAAACCAAGCCGTGCGGCAATATGTCCTTTGTGGATGTCAAGTACCTTTCTAAAGAGTTTTACGGATTGCGCTAAATTTCCTGATAGCATATGGAGCCGTGCATATCCATACAAAACTTGATAGCGTGTGACCTTGCTCGTCTGCTTTGGGGGAAGGTTCAGAATACTCTCGTATATGTCCTTAGCCTGTGCAACGTGGTCGTGGTCGCGAAGCCAGTTAGCAAACCGCACCGTGTCAGAGGGGTTTTTCTTTAGAGCCTTGATAATTTCGGCGGTACCATGCTGATCAACGACCTTCCGAAGATTCATTTCAAATTTATCC
>SMTZ1_10008267_pt1 | contig 10398 bp, 8 predicted proteins | sample DeeMarSWOR136_30_FD_25667 | JGI IMG/M metagenome (IMG submission 25667) | reverse complement strand
TCAACGCAGACACTGCGATTTCCTTTTTCTTCACTTTTCCGATCTTCCTCTCCAACAGAAAGAAGAGCAGAAAAAAATTGAGGAATGCAGCAAAGGACAGGGCTAAGGCAATGCCGCCAACACGAAGGGGATTCATCAGGATAATTCCGAGAGAAATGTAGCTCAACATCACAAAAAATGCGACAACCACGGGAGTCCTCGTGTCCTTGAGAGAATAAAAGACCGGAGCTGTAATCCTGACCCCTGATATGAAAGGAATGCCGATGGCAAGGTAGAGCAAACAGCCCGCACTCATTGCTGTGGACTGAGCATCAAAAATCCCTCTTTGAAAAAGAACTTGCATGATAGGTCTATTCAAGACAACAAGCCCCACCATAGCCGGAAATGTGATCAAGAATATCAACTTCAAAGAAAAAGAGAGAGTCTTTTTCATGCCGTCAATGTTCTGGTGGGCAGCCAACTCAGAAAAAGTGGGAAGCAACGCAATAGAAAGTGCGATCGAGAAAAGCCCAAGTGTAAGCTCTTGAACACGGGTTGCGTAGTAGAGAGAAGAGACGCTTCCTTCTTCCAGAACCGAGGCCATTATCCGGCTCACGGCAAAATTGATCTGGTGAAGCCCGAACCCGAATATCCCTGGGATCATCAACTTGCCTACCTGGCGGATTTCTGGATGTGAAAATGACAACATGGGTTTGAACCGCATCCCCATCTTCCAGAGAAAGGGCAGCTGATAAACGATTTGACCTATTCCCCCGACAACCACACCCACGGCAAAAACAGTGGCAGCCTCGCTGGCTCTTCCCGCAAAAAGCAACACAATCAATATGATCGCAATGTTAAACAGAACAGGTGATAATGCCGGAACAAAGAACTTATGGAATGAATTGAGGATCGCCATGGCCAGCGCAGCCAGGCTAATGAAGAAAATATAAGGAAACATGATACGTGTCAGAAAGATCGTCAGCTCCCATTTATCTCCCGCATCCTTAAAGCCAAAGGCAATAATCTTGACGATCACTGGGGAAAACACAATCCCCAAAACAACAATGAAAGCCATGATCAGAGCCATGTCAAAGAAAAAATAGTTGGCGAATTTCCACAGTTCGGTTTTTTTCTTCTCCCTCCTCATCTGAGTGAAAACAGGAATAAACGCCGCGGTCATCGCACCTTCTCCTGTGAGCCTCCGCAGCAGATTGGGGATGATAAAGGCTATAGAAAAAGCATCCGCACTCCTGCTTGTGCCCAGATAGAATGCCTGAATCATATCCCGGACATATCCTAAAATCCTGCTCAAAAATGTTGGGGCAGTCACAGTAAGAGTGGATCTGACTAAATCCTGGTTTCTGTCTTTTTGCTTGGTCATGCTCTTATGAATATTGCTGTCTGAAAATCCCTCTACCCTTTCTTGCCGACTTCTCAGGCAATCCCATCGCTCCTGCTTTCCGTGTGTTTAACAAATCTTGAAGTCTCGGAAAAAGATACTTCTCGAATCTTCTCGTTGGTTGACTTTAGCAGAGATATATCTTATCATGGCTTTTCTTTACGAGGAGCACACAATGGCACAACACAAATCAGCCATACGGCAGTGGAGGCGAAGCCTTAGCAGAAACGCAACAAACCGACAGAATAAGTCCATCCTCCGAACAGAAATAAAAAAGCTGAGGGAAGCCATCCATAACGAAGATAGGGAATCGGCTGCAAAGCTCCTCCCCGAGACGTTCTCTCTCATTGACAAATCTGTCAAGAAAGGAACCATACACAAAAGCACGGGAAATAGATACAAATCCAGGTTGAGCCGGCAATTCGAATCGATCAATCCTTCTCCTGCAAAATAATCCTTCCTTCTCTTCGAATGCGGCAGTAGTCATAAAGAAATCCCTCAAAAAGCGTCTTCGGAATGGCATCTGTGGTTTTTATCTTCAAGTCAATCTGTTCAAGTTCATTGAAGAAATGCTCGAGATTTTCCATGGGTATGCTCTCGATAAGACGAAAGAATTCTCTGAATTTTCTTGTGTAGAAACTTCCGTATCTCTCGCTGATCTGGGGCCTTAACTCCCGAAAAATGTCCTTCTTCTCCTTCTCCCTTTCCCTGAGCAGGACCTTTGCGAGGAAAACCTCTCGAAAAAAACTCGCCGTCAGGCCAAGAATATACTCAGGTTTGTTCCCTTCGTTAAACAGGTTCTCGTAGGCAAGAAGACACCTCTTGTAATCTGCTTTTTCCAGGCTGTCCTTGACTTCCCACTCGACAAAGAATTTTATCCTCCCCGAGACCTGATCCACATCATCCCGGTCAACAGATTTCTTTTCATCCTGGAAAGTCATGATCTTTTCTATCTCGTTATTCAAGCGAGCTAGGTCGTTTCCGACGAGCTCTTCAAGCCTTGCCTTTGCCTCCAAGGTTACACTATATCCCCAAGACGAAAATTTTTGTTCCATCCAGCCATACAAGGCTCTGTTTCTCAAAGATTTCAGCTCTTTGGTGATGACTTGATGAGGATAGGCAGAAAAAAATTTCAAAAGAGGAGCATCTCTCCTCAGCTTTCCCTGGAAGATGAGAATAAGCACAGAATGCTCTGGCTGAGAACGGAAATAGTCGCTCAGCACGTTGTTTTCTGCATCAGAAAGCCTCTCCCCCTTGATCTGAGGAATTTCCACTACAAGAATCCTTCTGGATGAGAAAAAAAAGGGGATGGTCCTTGCCAAGTCCATGATGTCCATCCAGGACGTATCCACCAACGAGACTCTTTCCACGTTGCTATCCTGGTCTTCAGGAGAAATCAGCAAATCCTTGAGCTCCTCGACAAACTGATAAGCAAGATAAGTTTCTTCTCCGTAGAAAAAGTAGCAGGGCAGAAGAGTTTTTTCGCTGATCTGCTTTTTCAGAACAAAACTGTGCACCTTCTCAGAATCCCTCCAGCAGAGTGCTCACGAGACTCCTGGCAAACTTTTCCGCAATCTCATCCAGCGCCTCTGTCTCCACTGCCTCAAAATCGGAGCCCTCAGGAACGTCATACTCTCCCCGATAGACGAACGAAGGATTGGAAAAGATTATCTTTCTCTCTACCAAATCTCGCATGATGATACGCGCCACAACGGTGATACTGTAGCGATCAGCAGCCGCCTCTCCCGTGAAGCCGATAGGAGTTGCTCTAAAAGAAAGCAGATCACAAAGCAGAACCGAATCCGCAGATTCCTGGTTTGGTATGATTTCGACCTTCCCTCGGGCGACAAGTTCATCGATGACCCGCTGTGTCAGCTTCAAATCCAGCTCAAAACGGGTGGTTCTGTTCTTGAACATGGGTATATGGACTTTCTTTATATGAGGGGGGAGAGCACTGCCTGTCCCCCGCAGATGATATCCACACTGAATAAGGAGAAGACATCCAAAGAGAAGTAAAAAGACTTTTTTCATCGCAGAATCCTCTTGTCTAAACAACGATGTTTATCAGTTTATCCTTCACATAGACCACTTTTTTGACCTTTTTTTCATGAATAAGACCCTGTATCTTTTCCAGCCCTAAAGCCATTTCTTGGGCAGTATCCTTGGTCAGGTCTCTCTCTGCACTGAATCTATCCCGCAATTTACCGTTGACCTGAACCACAATGGTCACCGTATCTTCTCTGGCAAGTGCGGGATTGTAAGAGGGCCAGGGAGTGTGAGCTAAAATCTCCATGTTCCCCATCTCTCTCCAGATTTCCTCACAGACATGGGGAGCAAAGGGAGAAAGAAGCAGAATCATATTCTTGAACGCTTCCTTTAAGAGAGCTCTCCCGCCATTGCTTCTAACTAAGTCCTCTTTCTCTGCTCTGATTTGATTGAAAAGCTCCATGATGGCGCTTATTGCGGTGTTCAGATGGAAACGTTTTTCTATATCATCACCCACTTTTTTTATGGTCTGGTGCATCTTTATCAGCAATTTCTGCATTTTCTCCCTATGATCCTCATCCCCTTCCGCAGTGGCCATTCGGCCTGTAAGTATATCCATCTCCTCATGAAAAAACGACCAGATGCGATTCAGAAATCTGAAGCATCCTTCGATTCCTTTCTCGTTCCAAGCAAATTCTTTCTCCGGCGGAGAAGCGAAAAGAATAAACAACCTCAGAGTGTCTGCGCCGTATTTTTTTATCATGTCATCAGGGTTTACAACGTTCCCCTTTGATTTTGACATCTTAGCTCCGTCCTTGGTCACCATCCCCTGCGAGAGAAGACTGGGAAACGGCTCGCTGATCGAAGTCAAACCGAAATCCCTGAAGAATTTGCAGAAAAAGCGCGCATAAATAAGATGAAGGATAGCATGTTCCACACCTCCAATGTAGAGATCGACTGGCATCCAGAAATCAGCAGGTTGGGAGTTAAAAGGAAAATTTTCTTCGTGGGGAGAACAGTAGCGAAAGTAATACCAGGAGGAATCAAAAAACGTGTCCATCGTATCTGTTTCTCGCCGCGCCTCACCGCTGCATCGCGGACATTCTGTCTTGACAAAATCCTCGACCTGGGCGAGGGGAGACCCCTCCTCTCCTGTGAACACAACATCTTCGGGAAGAGTCACGGGAAGATCTTCGTACGGAACGCCCACGATCCCGCATTTCGCGCAATGAATCACAGGTATGGGAGTTCCCCAGTAACGCTGGCGGGAAATCCCCCAATCCCTGAGGCGGTAGAGAATCTGTTTCTTTCCGAATCCCTGTTGCTCTGCATACTGAATCATTTCCTCAATAGCCAGGTGAGAATCTTTCCCTGAAAACGGCCCTGAATTCACGAGTAGACCATAATCTTCAAATGCCTGATCTGGCTCCTCTTGAGGAGATCCTCCTTCAGGAACGATCACGACTTGAATAGGCAAAGCGTGTTTTCTTGCAAACTCGAAATCTCTCTGGTCATGGGCGGGAACTGCCATGATGGCCCCTGTTCCATACTCCATCAGGACATAATTGGATATCCATATCGGGATCTCATCCCCGCTGTAAGGATTGATGGCTCTCTTCCCTGTATCAATCCCCTCCTTCTCCATCTCCTCGGGATCCTTCCTGAAACGCCTTTCTGATATGCACTTCTCTATCCATTTCAAGGCTTTTTCTCTCTGCTCTGTATCCGCTATCAGCTCCTGGCTGAGAGGATGTTCGGGGGAAAGCGCTATGAACGTGGCCCCAAAAATTGTATCCACTCTTGTCGTAAAGACATCGATGGTCAGAGAAGAATCTTTCACAGGAAAAGTGATATGACCGCCTGTGCTCTTTCCAATCCAGTTCTTCTGCATGATAAGAATATGCTCTGACCACTTCTCTAAAAGCTCGTGACCGGAGAGAAGTTCCTCTGCATATTCTGTTATCTTCAAGAACCACTGGATCATCTCCTTCTGCTTCACTGATGTATCGCACCGCCAGCACTGCTCGCCTATAACCTGTTCGTTCGCCAGCACAGTCTGACACTCCGGACACCAATTTACCCAGCTTTTCTTCCGGTAAGACAATCCCTTCTCGAACATCTTTAGGAAGATCCACTGGTTCCATCTGTAATATTCGGGAAGACATGTATTCACTTCCCTCGACCAGTCATAGCTGAATCCCAGCCTTTTCAGCTGCTTCTTCATATGGGCTATGTTTCCGAGTGTCCAATCACGGGGGTGGACTCCCTGGCTTATGGCAGCATTCTCAGCAGGCATCCCCAGAGCATCCCATCCTATAGGGTGAAGCACGTTAAAACCCCGCATGATCTTGAAGCGGGCGATGACATCGCCAATCGCATAATTTCTGATCTGTCCCATATGGATATGACCAGAAGGATAGGGATACATCTCAAGACAATAGTATTTTGTTTTTTTTAAATCTTCGCTGGACTTGAAGGTTTCAGTCTCTTCCCATATCTTCTGCCACTTTGCCTCGATGTCCTCAAAACTGTAATTCCTTTTCATAAGCTCGTTTCCTCAAATCCTGGGGTGTCTGATGAAGCTATCCGCTCACAGACGTACAGAAGAGCACCCTCTATCCTGTATTTTCCCTTTTTCACTCAATCGATTTTCAAAACTCAATATTAGAGCCCTCCCCCTGAAAAGTCAAGACGACAAACCTCCTTCGCAAGCATCCTTGTTTCCGTGATGGGGAAGTCAGGCGAGCCCTAAAAAAGCAAGAAGTGAAAAGTAAGAAGTAAAGAGTAAACAGATTTTTTATTTCTTCCTTATTCCATACTTCTCACATTTTACTTTTCACTTTTTTCTCGCTAAAAAGATTGCCACTCTTCGCTCGCAATGACACAACAGCTCAATCATCCCAATAAACTTAATGACTCAGTGACACAATGACTCTAAAAATCCAATACCTCCCTCAAAAGAGCACTTCATTCGCAACGACGGCGCAAACCTTCATTGAGGTTGGCGTGCTGACGATTCAACTTGCCTGACATCCTAACGATCATCACGGAAACAGAGATGCTTCCACCTCCTTCCATGCGTTTCTTCCGTCAGCAGGAGCAGACTGTATTGGGAGAGGTCCGATCCCCAAAAAATGCTTTGATCTGATACTCGACTTGACATCAATCTGACAATCGAAAACAATAGAAAATTGATATCCAGACCGCTGGCCTGTTCATCCATGCTCGATATGCATATTCTTGAAACAACAAGTCTTTGTGCTGGCTACGGGGATGGACATGTCATTCACAATATCTCACTCTCATTGATAAAGGGAGAATTCGTCACAATTCTCGGTAGAAACGGGTCTGGAAAAAGCACGCTCATCAAAGCCCTTCAGGGATTGCTCAGACATATGTCAGGAGATGTGATGATTGGGGGACAAAAACTATCTTCTCTCAAGCCGCGTCAGGTGGCGCAGAGGGTCTCCTACGTTCCCCAGATGTCTGATCTCTCATTCGAATTCAGTGTCGAAGAGATTATCGCAATGGGAAGATATGTTCACCAGAGGAAAATGGAAGGAATGTCACCTGAGGATACGAAGATCATCCAGGAGATCATGGAACTGACAGAGACTTCCCAACTCAGCACAAAGAAGATGGCTCACTTGAGCGGAGGCGAAAAACAGAGAGTCTTTATCGCCCGCGCTCTAGCCCAGGATGCTCCGCTTCTTTTTCTTGATGAGCCGAGCTCTCATCTGGATATCAATTACCAAGTCGAAATCTACACCATTCTACAGCGGCTTCAAAAGGAGAAGAACAAAACCATTCTTGCTGCGGAACACAACATCAACCTTGTCATCCCTTACTCTCAAAGGATCATTTTTCTGAAAGAAGGCCGGATTCATGCTCAAGGTCCTCCCGATGAGCTCATCACAAAGACAAATATCCGGAAGGTTTTCCAAGCAGATGTGGACATCCGGGAAAATCTCTCCTCCGGTCTTCCCGAAATCTCCCTCATATCCTCACAGAAGGGTGCTTCATGAAAACAAGGATGGCTCAGATTGTCGTCCTCTTGCTGGCGCTCAACCTTCTTGCTTTTTCTTCCAAGAACCAAACAATCATCGACGATCTTGGCCATCCCTTTACGGTGAGCTCAGCCCCCCAGAGAATTATCTCGCTCGCTCCAAACATCACCGAAATTCTTTTTGCCCTGGGATTGGGAGAGAAAGTCATCGGAGTGACCCGGTACTGCGATTATCCAGCAGAAGCGACTACCAAAGAAAAAATAGGGGGAATGATCGATCCTAATCTGGAACAGATCAAGGCCCTCAATCCCGATCTTGTGCTGGGTTTCCGGGGAAATCCCCTAAAACTCCTGAACAGAATGAAGGACCTCGACCTTCCCTTGTTTGTCTTGGGCATGGGAGAAACCCTTGATTCAGTCTTCTCCGTCATTGGCAAGATAGGGACGATCGTCCAGAAGAAAGAGGAAGCAGATGCCCTCCTTCGATCACTCACTGAGGAATACAGAAAGATCGATAATGTCCTTAAAGGCGCCAAGAGTCGGCCAAGAGTCTTCATAAGCTTACACGGGAGGGGTCTCTGGACCTGCGGAAGGCAAAGCTTTATCGACGATTTGTTGAGAAAAGCCAGAGGCGAAAACATCGCAGGGCAATCGATGCGGCGTTGGATGCTCTACAACCGGGAACAGCTCATCCACGAAAACCCCGAGATCATTGTCATATTGGCTAAATCCCCCGAAGAATTCGCGCAAGCAAGAGAATGGATAAGGAACCGAGTCCGGCTTGATGGTGTCCAAGCCGTCAGAAATGACGACATTTACTTCTTGGACGAAAACCTGGTCACCCGCCCTGGACCCAGGATCATTGTCGCTTTCGACAGTCTAGCCCGTATTCTTCACCCCCACCTTTTCAAAAAAGAACAATGAACTCTCGGAGAAGAAGACAGCTGCTGCTCGCTTTTTTGCTGATTCTTCTCGCAGCAGGGTTGTTTCTCTCGCTGATAGAGGGACCTGTAGATACGGGCTTCCAGGACCTCTGGGATTTTATCTTCCGGGGAAATGAGACATATGCAACAATCTTTATCCATATCCGGCTGTCGCGTGCTGTGTTGGCCCTTCTCGTGGGAGCTAGCCTGTCCCTATCAGGAGCTATCCTGCAGGGCTACTTCCAGAATCCAATGGCCGGTCCTTTTGTCGTGGGAGTCTCCTCAGGAGCTTCTTTCGGAGCTGTTCTCGCTCTCTTTCTGGGGCTCGATATGCACTTCATCGGTCTTTCTGTGCAGAGCCTCCTTGCGTTTGCCTCAGGATTTGTCCTTGTCTCTGCAGTTTGGCTGCTCTCTCAGAAAAAGGGAGTCTTTAAGGTAGAAACTCTTCTTCTGACTGGGATCGCGGCAGGAGCGTTGGCGTCATCGCTCACATCATTTCTCATCTTTCTTAAATCCGAATCCTTCGAACAGGCCGTGTTCTGGCTTCTGGGCAGCTTTGCGCTCTCAGATTGGGTCCACATCAGAGCGATAATGCCCTATGTGATTCTTTGTTTTATTGCTGCCCAGTGGCTTGCCAAGGACATGAACCTTCTCGCGCTCGGGGATGAGACCGCTCAATCCTTGGGATGTTCTGTGGATCGAGTCCGGAAGGTATTCCTTGTTGTGGCCACCTTGCTTGCTGCGGCGTCAGTATCTGTAAGCGGCATCATCGGGTTTGTGGGACTGATCGTTCCCCATTGGGTTCGCCTTATCATTGGCCCAGACAACCGGTTTCTTTTTGTTTTCTCCTCCTTGACTGGAGCTGTTTTCCTTATCTACTCCGACCTCCTGGCGCGCACTCTCCTTTTCCCAACCGAACTGCCCATCGGCATCATCACAGCCGCAGTGGGCGCCCCTTTCTTTATTCTCCTTCTTAACCAGCGCAGATGAAAAACAAGCAGCCATTTCTTTCTGCGCCATCCGCTTCCATATGAAACTAATAATACATCCCAAAAATTAGCATGGGAATGAAGAAGCTTGTGCCCTATGGAAGCATCTCCGTTTCCGTGATGAGAGGAGAGTCAGGCGAGATGATGAGGAATGCCATCCGGAGGCGAAGCGGGCATGGTTCCTCGAAGAGGAGAGCGAAGCCGAGGAATGAGCGGATTTTGACTGATTTGAGGAACAAATCAGTCGGGGGTCCCAAGGGGGTATGCTCCTTTGGTCGCAGGGCGAAGCCCGAGAAGGGGAGGCAGCGAGCCTTTAAGGCGAGCGTTGGAAGGGGGAAAGCGCAGGTGTTCCCCCTCCAAAGTGCCGATGGGAGAAAATCCGCGTGCTGACGATTCAGCTTGCCTAACATCTTCATCATCATCACGGATTTAAGGATGCTGACGTGCCCTATAAAAGACTTTATCTCTCCTCTCGAGACATGCTAAAATAGAAGGCCTCAATGCAATTTTTCTTCGTCAAAGATCACCGCAACAGATACAGGTATTTCTCATCCGATCCCTCTGGCCAGATCCAGGTGAGATTTTCCCGTTGGAAGAATCTATGGGAGAAAGCCAAGAAAAAGCTCATGCTCCTTCCCCAAAAGATCCTTGCCAAAGAACAGGCTTTTGCACAGGTGTCGAAACTGGAGGGGGACAAGATCGAGATTCTCCATTCGGGCATGAGGAGCAAAAAAAGGATCAAGCGTTGGTTCTCATTTTACCTTCAAAAGCAGAGAACCAAGCACATCCTTTTTTTAGCCAGCGAATGCCTGCTCCTCCCCATCAGTGGATTGGCGGCTCTCCTTCCTGGACCCAATGTGTTTTTCGGGGTTCTCGCTCTTCTTATGATCACCCACTGGCAAGCACTTAGGGGAATCAACCGTTTGCTGAAGGAAAAACACTATTTTGTCTCTGCTCCTCTTTTGAAGGAGTGGGAGGAAGCACTCAAAACACAATGCGAGGAAAGTTATTCCGAGGTCCTTGAAAAGATCACCAGGAAATACGGCCTTCAAAGCATCCGCAATATCCTGTGGAAATAACACCTTTTTCTGTCTTTTTTCCTGCTGCACTCCA
>SMTZ1_10025446_pt1 | contig 10399 bp, 8 predicted proteins | sample DeeMarSWOR136_30_FD_25667 | JGI IMG/M metagenome (IMG submission 25667) | reverse complement strand
ACGAGTTCTGCTTCGCCTTCACAACGGCCATCCGCTTCGTCCCAGTCCTGGCTGAGGAGGCCCAAAGTATCATGGACGCTCAGAAATCCAGGGGCCTGGAACTTGAGAAGGGAAACTTCATAGGGAGAATAAGAAACTACATTCCGATTCTTATCCCCTTGATCGTCAGCGCCATCCGAAGGAGCCTCGAACTGGCGGAAGCAATGGAATCAAGGGCTTGGGGCGCTATCAAGAGGAGAACCAACCTATATGTACTCAAGATGAAGCAGGGAGACTACTACCTGATAGCTATATCCACGGCCATACTTGCCGTTGCCATTTATGTCTGGCTCTACATCCCGATTCCATACTTGATAGAGACTATCATGCCTTGATTATGGATTGAAATGCTAAAACTGAGATGCATGTCGGATTTATGCACCTGAGAATGCCATAGATGATGTTTGGGAGTTTGACGCGGCTCTTATCCGCGACTCGGTAGTTCCTTATGATATTTATGGAGGCGTGGGGCGCCAAGAGCGCGATCTTGTCAACTTCTTCCGGATTCAGCTCCCTGCCCTCGATCTTGACTACGTCCTTGACCTCAAGTTTCTTGCTTGGAACGTTTATGGCAATCGTGACTGTCCCACCGGAACGGCCATCAATATTCAGGATCTTTACAACATCTAACGCGTGGCCTCGAGTGATGTGGTCGATGACTGTGCCATCCCTTATCTTGGATACCCTCAAGGTCCTCTTTGACATCCCAAACCGATCCTTTTATCAACGTGAATACTATTAGAGAGGAGATTAAAAGCTTTCAGGATCGGTGAAAACTCTTGAACAACAGGGATCGAACCATGGCAGTCTTCAGTCGGGCTGTGGCGGATCGACTGGTTTGGCAGCCAAGATTACAGCACTGGTACGAGGTGAACAAGGTGAGGGAGACCCTACCAGAGCAGTACAAAGAGATGAGCCTTCTCGGGATATACGACGATCTGGGAGCGTCACCACGAGCCTACCACTACTTCAATGGTACGGTAAGGTGTACCGAAGGCGGCAAGGTAGAGCTTATCGTCAAGGAAGACGATAAGTATTTCTACCACAAATACAAGACGCCAAAAGGCAGCATCACCGAAGTTGAGAGAAAGACCGAGTACGGAACCGCTAGCTTGAGGATAGAATACTTCCTCAAGAGCACAGAGGACTTCAAAGTGCTCGATTACATTCTCAAGCATCAAACCTTCGAGTTTAGCAAGGATCTGTATGACAGAATGGAGAAGTTGCTCGGCGATCGATCAGAGCCGCTTATCGGGATCCCGTGGGGTTCAATCCAAAGGTTCTTCATCCTCTATATGGGCTTCCAGAAGGGAGTGATCGCCCTTTGGAAGCACCGTGACAAGGTTGAGGAGCTGCTCCGCATCCTTGATGAGAATGATGATAAACGACTCGAGGTAATCAAGAAGGCCCCATTCAAACTCGTCAACTTCGGGGACAATATTGATGAAGGCTTGTGCTCGCCGCCACTTTTCAAAAGGTATATGCTTCCCTACTATAAGCGAAGGACCTCGGAGCTACATAAGGCTGGGAAGTTCTGCACCTCACACTGGGACGGAAAGATCAAGATTGTTTTGCCTTTTGCGAGGGAAACGGGTCTTGATGGGTTGGAGTGCGTCCCGCCGAGCCCCATGGGCAATGTGACTCTCGAGGAACTCAACAAAGGCTTGGAAGACATGGTTCTCGTCGATGGGATCCCTGCAACGCTATTTCTGCCATATGTCAAAGATGAAGTCCTAGAATCCTTCGTCCATAAGCTGCTCGATCTGTTCTCCCCCGGTATCATCGTGGGCATCTCAGACAAGTTACCAGCGAACGGTGATATCGAGAAGGTCCGCATAGCCGGCGAGATCGTGTCAAACTATGAGATATGAAATGCTGCCGCGGAAAAAACTTATATCAAAGATCACATTTAGCCATAGATCGTGCCAGCGGGGTTGCAGGATGAGAGGTGGCCATCAAATCCAGAGCTGAACTGGCTCACCGTTCATTTCTAGACTGTCTAGTAGTTTTCAGGCTAATGCCCGCGGAATTCTGGGAACATCAAACAAGTGTGAGTAGACAATGTACAAGGAAGTAGAGCCAACATTAGACTTTCCGAAACTTGAACAGCGTGTCTTGAAATTCTGGGAGGAGACAGACGCCTTCAAGAAGCGTGTATCCTTGAACAGAGGTAAGCCGAGATGGTCCTTCATGGATGGTCCAATAACGGCTAACAACCCAATGGGACTCCACCATGCTTGGGGAAGAACGTACAAAGACGTGTTTCAAAGATACGAGGCTATGCAGGGTCATGACCTCAGGTACCAGAACGGTTTCGACTGCCAAGGTCTATGGATAGAAGTCGAGGTGGAGAAGGACCTCAAGTTCAAGTCCAAGAGAGACATCGAAAGACACGGGATAGCCGAGTTCGTGAAGAAGTGCAAGCAAAGGGCACTAAGGTACGCGGCGATCCAGACCGAGCAGTCGATCCAGCTCGGCTACTGGATGGACTGGGACAACCCTGACGTGCTGAGGTACCTTGCAGATAAGCTTGAGAACCCCGATGAGGCTGTAACGATACAGGCAGCGAACGCTCCAATAACTGACACCGCCGAGAGAATCGTGGCCAAGCTCGGCCTCCCAGAGCTGGGAGGATCTTACTTCACACTCTCAGATGAGAACAACTACATGATCTGGACAGTCTTGAAGAAATGCTACGAGAAGGGCTGGATATACAAGGGCAGAGACGTGATGCCATGGTGTCCAAGATGCTCAACAGCTATATCCCAACACGAGATCGTGACAGAGGGATACAGAGAACTAACACATCCAGGGCTCACACTCAGATTCCCACTGCTCGGAAAGGAGAAGGAATCTCTACTCATCTGGACCACTACGCCGTGGACGCTAACATCGAATGTTGCAGCAGCTGTACATCCAGACATAGACTACGTTAAGATCCGGTACAATAATGAGATCCTATACCTAGCAAAGGCAACACTCCAGATGATCATACCTAGCGGAGACTATGAGATAGTCGACGAGATGCGAGGAGAGGAGATGGAAGGCTGGAAGTACCAAGGCCCATATGATGAGCTTCCCCTCCCCAGGAAGTTGGGAGCGCCAGATGCTCACCAGGTCATATTATGGGAAGATGTCGGCGAGGAAGAGGGAACGGGAATCGTCCACATCGCTCCTGGATGTGGTAAGGAAGACTTCGACCTCGGAGAAAAGTACAGACTGCCATCCGTAGCGCCGCTCAACGAGTTCGGAATCATCATAGAGGGATTCGACTGGCTTACGGACATGCATGTCTATGACTCACCTAAGCCGATCATTGAAGACCTCGACAAGAAGGGACTGCTCTTCAAGGTTGAAGACTATACCCACCGATACCCTGTTTGCTGGCGCTGCGATAGCGAACTCGTCTTCAGGCTTGAAGATGAATGGTTCATCTCGATGGGCAGGAAGCTGAACAAACCGCTTGAGGAGTTGACTGAAGAGGAGAAGGAACATAACCTCCGATATCAGATCGCGGAGTCTGCTAAGCAGGTTCGATGGATACCTGAATTCGGACTCCAGCAAGAGTTGGACTGGCTCCAAAACATGGAGAACTGGATGATCTCGAAGAAGAGGTATTGGGGCCTCGCGTTACCAATCTGGGAGTGCCACGAATGCGGAAACTTTGAAGTAGTCGGCAGCAAGGAAGAGCTCAAATCAAGAGCCGTTCAAGGCTGGGAGGACTTTGACGGACACACTCCACACAGGCCGTGGATAGACATGGTCAAGATAAAGTGCACCAAATGTGGCGCGGAGGTCTTAAGGATACCGGACGTAGGCAACCCTTGGTTAGACGCTGGAATCGTTTCCTTTTCAACCTTGAACTATCGCCACGACAAGAGCTTCTGGAGAAAATGGTTCCCTGCCAATCTCATCTGCGAATCCCTACCTGGACAGTTCCGGAACTGGTTCTATTCGATGCTGGTGATGAGCACCATTCTCGAAGGCTGCACATCATTCCGTGCATGCTTCGGCCACGGCAATGTCCTCGGTGAAGATGGAAGAGAGATGCATAAGTCTTGGGGGAACGCGATCTGGTTCGATGAGGCCGTTGAGACGATAGGGGCGGACGTGATGAGGTGGATGTTCTGTACGAACAGGCCGGAGGCGAACCTACTCTTCGGGTATAAGAAGTCCGACGAGGTCAAAAGGAGGTTCCTCATCCCACTTTGGAATGTGTACAACTTCTTCGTTACATATGCTAGCTTAGATGAGTGGACCCCGAAGGACTCGACAGAGGAATATTCCCTCCTCGACAGATGGATCCTGTCTAAGCTTCAAGTGTTGGTCAAGAATGTGACGAGATGTATGAAAGATTATGACCCATTCAACGCGGCGAAGAGCATAGAGGACTTTGTCGACGAGCTGTCCGTATGGTACATCCGCCGATCGAGGAGAAGATTCTGGAAAGGCGAGGCCGATCTCGACAAAAGAGCAGCATACAGCACCCTCTACAAGTGTTTGACGACGCTGATAAGGATCTTGGCGCCTTTCATACCTTTCATGACTGAAGAGATATATCAGAATGTTGTCCGTGCTGTTCACCCCGACGCTCATGAAAGCGTCCACCACAATGACTGGCCAGTAATAGAGGAATCGCTAGTCAACGAAGAGCTGATGGAGGACATGGACGCCGCCATGGATCGTGGCCGAGGAAAGCGTGCTCAAGGGACTTGGGCGCCTCAAGAATCTGGTCGAGGACGAGCTCAATGTGAAACGGCTCAATCTGACAAGCCAGAGAGAGGATATCATGGACTATAAGGTCAGGCTGCTGCCAGAGGCCCTAGGGAAGAAGTACGGCAGCCTGTTTCCGAGGGTTCGTTCTGCTGTTGCTAGCTTGGACGCCAATGTTGTAGCACAAAAGCTTCTTGATGATCTCAGCATAGAGGTTAGCGTTGGAGGCAACATTGTCACAATTCTGCGGGATGAAGTTGAGGTCTCAACGGCGCCGAAGCAGAACTACTCAGTGGCTGAAGAAGAGGGAATCACCATAGGCGTAAATGTGGTTCTGACAGAGGAATTGAGGAGAGAAGGCCTCGCGAGGGACATCGTCCGCCGTATCCAGAACCAAAGGAAGGAGGCGAACTTCAACATAGCGGATGAGATCGAGACCTACTACGTGGCTGGGCCGAAACTCGTCGAAGTCTTCGCTGACTATGGCGATTACATCGCAGCTGAGACCCTATCGACTAAGACAAAGAGGTCAGAACCCCCTAAGAGCGCACATGTATCTCAGTACGAGATTGGTGAAGAAACGCTGAAGGTCGGACTGCTTCAGGAACGGAAATCGAGAAAGTAAGATGCTTCCAAGCTTCTTATATATCCCAGAGGTCGCCAATCTTTAGCGGCAACTTTGAGTCTTAAAGGACACTTAGAGCATATTATGCAGCTTTTTTGAAAGATAAGTGTCCACTTTAGCCCTTTCCAGGGCATAAAGTCTGTTGAAGGCTTTAAACACGGGCAAAGAACGGAATTTCCCTTGAACTGGGGCCACATAAGCTTATTTGATTCCCTGGGACTTGTCCATTTTGCAGGGTGATAAACATGTCGAGTAGAAAACCACAAAAGAAACCGGAAAAGAAACCAGAAAAGAAGGAAGAAGAGGAAGAGTGGATCTGGGAAGAAGAGGAACCTGAAGAGGAAGAGGAAGAAGAGGAAGAAGAAGAAGACTGGTAGCAACTCATCAAGTGCCCCAGACGTTGAACGGCTTCCGATAGCAGGTGAAAAATCTTTTTCCAATCCCACTTTTTACCTTAGCTAGCTCTAATTATGATTGCCAACCCTTGGCGACTATCCCGTATTTCTCGTGAAGCAAAGATCGAACCTTTCTTATTGTCGGATATGGCTTTACCAACATAGTCGAGACATTAATCCCTAACCACCTCTCGTAAAACACAGCCACTTTTTTCGCAATCTTGAATCTCCTCATCAGTTTCCGAGCTGTGCCCACAGCTTGTCGCCTATCGATCTCTCCTCCGTCAACTTTTTCGAGCAGGATCCTGTAACCTTCGACGACTTTGTCAATCTCTTTCTCAACCCGTTTCGTCGCCACCTCTAGCAATCTTCCAACAGACCGGTGGCCCGCAGTGGTTAGGCGCGGTATCACCGTGGCATTCTCGTCGATCTCTCGAATAAACTTCCAAAAGGTTCTGGCATCAGCAAGCTCATGGCTTCTGTCAAGACGTCCATGTAGTTGAGAGAAGGCATAGACTCCGCGGCAAAGACGGATGCAGGGAGCTCTCCTCAGAAGATTCACGATCTTCCTCTTTTCCTCCTCCTTGGGGACTTCGTAAGCGATCACGATAAGACTTCCAGGTGAGGATTGCTTCTCCCCCTTCGTATGAGTAGGCTTCCTGACATCCCTTGTCCTCTTCAGAATCACTGGAGAACTTCCTTGAAGCATTCTCGCAACCAAGCCTATGTTCCCTTCATCCACCTCCCAGAAGGATCTACGAATACTCCTACATCCCAGAGCTCGTAGCCGACGTGGTATGCGGCTCCTGTACCTCAACTCTCCAGAAGCACTGTAAGCCACATAATATACCATGTTTCCTGATCCTCTGCATCAAGTATTTAAGTGGTTCGCACTCCACGCTTTACGTCTTCAAGGGGACTCTCAACTACAAGACGGACCCAGAAGGGGTGCCGATGTAGCTAGCTGAAGAGCTTTAAGGCGACGAAGAGAAATATCGTTGTTACAGCGTCTGCGATTGAGCTCTCGATAGGGATTACGAAGTTGTCCGGGTCTAGTGCATGTCGAAATGTGAGAATAGCTATGGCGTAGGCGATGCACGATATGACTGATGCGGCTAGGATGTTAGTAGCTAGGAGTTCCGCGAGGAAGGAAGAGTATCCTCCGGAATGTACATTATAGCCGACTGATGCTATCCCCATATATATTGTGAACATGATCGCTGACGCGGTCCACGCACTCAGTATCTGGGTTAGGTGGTCTTTCATAGATGAGAAGAGGGGGTCGATCAGCCCCGTGAAAAGCTTGGTTGTCGCGGTTGAGCCGACGATTGATCCGAAGCTCCCCATCGTAGTGATGAGCGCAGGATACACTGCATAGACCTCGATCCTCTCACCGATAGATGATCTCATCGCATTGAGCATGGATCCGGTGATGTTGACTACAACGGCCACAAATAGCAAGGTTAGCTGGAACTCTTTCAGCGTTTTGAGGAAATCCTCCTCCCTCAGATTTCTTGCCAGAGAGATCAGGACCATGACGATGAAAAGGAGATCAATTAAGTATACTATAGACGGTCCTGATTCTGTCCCGAAAAAGGTTCCTAAGACGGTTATATAGCAGAGGGTGATGATAACATCAGCGAAGGTTGAAGTTATCGGATAGACTGTGATATCCGGGTTCAAGCCATGCTTGAACGATATGAACGAAGCTGCCATCGTTATCGGCGAAACAAATAGGATCGACATGCCCATCGTCCCAGAGATCACAGCCAATATCTCCAGAGAGTCCTCGAAGGGTGTCCCCCAGAGAAAAGAGCTAACCACGAAGGCTGCTGAACCAATTACCATGCTGCTTTCAAAAGCCAGTGCGACTATAGAGACCAGCAAGAGTCTGAAGCTCTTGGTATTGTTCGCGTAGCTTGCCTTTATCGTTCCAAGATGAAGGGATGTACTAAGACGACCGCTAAATAGCCCGCCTATGGCACCTCTCACGCTTAAGATCGCTGGGAATAGTACGATTGCCCAAGGTCGGATTGAAAACACATCGAGGTAAGTTGCGAGGATTCCACCCGCGACCAATCCTCCAATATTGAAGGATAGGGAGAGCATTGACTCGGCTACGTTGCTCAGTAGTTCGACTATGTTGGTTCGGGCGGGCATCATCTTCGCCTCCGACCATTCCTTTTGCCCTCACTTGTAACATTCCTTGAGGCATCTTCAGGGTGAACGGGTGATCAACTCTGTGATCTCTCAAGTCACTTCTTCTGATGCCATTTTGACGTTGAAGTCGACGATCTCACTTAAAGGCATTGTGTTCTATACGTCCGTTCTAATGTTGATCCGCCCTCAGTGAAAGAGGCGTGTGACATTCCAGATTCTTCCCGAGGCTCGTCCAAGCTTGCACAAGCTTTATAGGAACAGAGGAGTCGTCTAGGGAAGGTGCATAGGATGATAAAAATAGGGTGCGCAGCCTATTCCTATCGGCAATACTTCGAAGACGGAAGCATGACCTATGAGAACTTCCTTGAGGAATGTCGTCATGTAGGATTGGACGGTGCAGAGCTGACGCTATATTGGATACCGACAATTGAGTCTACATACCTTAGGAAACTCCGAAGATTGGCCCTATCATATGGACTCCCAATATCATCCGTGGGGACTAAAAGCAACTTCTCCCTGCCTACGCCGGCGGAGAGGGGCAAGCAGGCGGCTGAGATCGGCAAATGGATCAATGTCGCCTACGAGCTCGGTTCTCCTTGTCTAAGAATATTTGGCGGACTGGTTCCAGAGGGATCTACCGTAAAGCAGGCCGTCGATTGGGCTATCGAGGGAATGAAGCTATGCGTCAAGGATGCAGAAGATAAGGGAGTTGTGCTAGCGTTGGAAAACCACGGCGGAACAACAGGAAGGGCAGATGACACAATAAGGATCGTGGAGGAAGTCAACTCAGAATGGCTAAGGATCAATCTGGACCTAGGGAACTACTCGGAAAACCCATACGATGAGATAAGAAGGAGCCTCCCCTATACCGTTCACGCCCATGCCAAGGTGTCCACAACCTTCGGTGGAAAGGCGAAGCTCGACTATGACAAGATAAAGCCTCTGCTCGACGCTGAGGGCTACAATGGCTTTCTCTCCATAGAGTATGAGGAGCCCGAGGATCCGAAAACGGGCGTACCCAAGTTTGCCAGATATCTTCTGGAGCTGTTTAGCTGAATCCAGTTCCCGCAAGACCTTAAGATTTGCGGTAGGAAAGATCTCGGAGAAAGATCATCCAGATGAAGCAAGATCCCCAAGAAGATTTCCACGGTAAGAGGGTTGTCTTTCGCCGAAAAGGTGAAGTGGGAATTGAGGATTTTGGCCTGAGCCAACCTGAGGATCATGAGGTCCTCATCAAAACCGTCAGTACGCTGATAAGTACGGGAACAGAAACGGCCTTCTTGATGGCTCTGCCAAACACTCCCAGCAGATTCCCGCAATATCCCGGATACTCAAATGCAGGCGTCATCATCGAGGTAGGGGCGAAAGTGTCAACGTTCAGAGAGGGGGATAGAGTCGTCTCTCGCGAGAATCACGCAAGCCATGTGATTGCCTCTGAGGATGAACTGATGATGATTCCTGATGGTTTGTCCTTCGATGAGGCGACGTTCTTCGCCCTCGGATCGATAGCGTTGCAGGGAACAAGAAAGGCATACATCGAACTGGGCGAGTCGGTTGTGGTGCTTGGTCAGGGTCTTGTAGGTCAGCTGGCGCTTCAACTGGCAAAGCTGAGCGGGGGGATGCCGGTGATAGGCGTCGACCTGTTCAACTATAGGCTTGACCTGTCCTCAAAGAACGGTGCCGACTACGTTCTCAATCCCTTAGAGGTTGATCTGGAGAAAGAGATAAGCAAGGTTACGGGAGGCAAAGGTGCTAGCGTGGTCATAGAGGCTACGGGAAACCCAGAGGTAATTCCTATAGCGTTCAAGCTCGTTGGCGAATACGGCAGAGTTATCATACTAGGTAGCCCTCGAGGAACGAGCAAGGTGAACTTTTACCCTCAAATTCACAAGAAGGCAATCCGTATCATAGGGGCTCATGAGAGTACAAGACCTATGTATGAATCGTACCATGGGTGGTGGACACAGCGAGATGACTCTTTGCTTGTATTGAGGCTCATTAGCAGTGGCCGGTTGATTGCTAAAGATCTTATAACAGCTAAGATGGGATTTCAAGAAGCGCAAGATGCGTACGCCAAGTTGGTCAAGGAGAAGAATAGCGTTCTGGGAATCGTTCTGGACTGGAATATCAGCTAGGTTTGGTCCTTCGATGAAGCATTATCTCTTCTCAATTCCTATTCTCCGGTTTGAAGGGGAGTCTCCAGAAGGAAAACTTCATTGATTACCTTGAGCAAGTAACTGATATAATGGCACGGTGAGATCCTTGAAAGAATTGTGTGCGGGAATCATCGGATGCGGTGAGATAACGAGCAAGAGCACTGCTCCAGCTTTCGAAGAGGCGACAAATGTGAAAATTGGAATGGTTATGGATGTGGTCGAGTGGACTGCAGAGGATCTGGGAAGGAAATATCGAGTCCCTTACACCACAGATCTAAAGGAAATTCTCTCAAATCGTGACATCGACTTCG
>SMTZ1_10019184_pt1 | contig 10400 bp, 10 predicted proteins | sample DeeMarSWOR136_30_FD_25667 | JGI IMG/M metagenome (IMG submission 25667) | reverse complement strand
GCTACACCCGCTGCTGCTATCGCACTATCGCGCATAAACTGGCGCCGAGAAACTTTAATATTGTCCATTGTTTGTCTCCTGTGAATACGTAATGTAGTCTAATTTTTCTGCGATTTAGGTAATGGGCGATTACTTTGTAATTTAAACAGGGCGTTTATCTCGTCCTCTGAAAGAGCACGGTCGTAGATACGCACATCGTCGATGAGGCCTTTGAATCCCCTGCCTATCCTGACATCCAAATCGCTGCCTGTGTCAATGGGCCAGAGGTCTAAAAGACCGATGTCATGGATTTCCGCCGGCTCACCATCTTTATAAAGCTTGACATCATCATGGAGATTCGGCAGTTCAGCCTCTTCCACTACCACCGCTACATGATGCCACTGGTCGTCGTACGCTCCCTGCCCCTGATGAATCCGAATGTAAACATCTTACCGTAATCGTCCAGGCCCCACGATAGGATTTCGCCATTTGACTCTGTTGTTTTTATCCATGCCGTCACGGTTCGAGGTCGCGTGCCGGTAACGCCTTTGTATTTGGTTATCTGTACGTAACCATCGCCACGACCGAACTTCAGGGCCTTTCCTACTCGGCCTGAGGCGGAATCTTTCTCGAATGAAATATCTTCCTTGAGGGTACCTTTTCGGTTGTGCTTCGAAGAGTCTGCAGCAGTTTTACCTGATGCCTCATCTAACTTCCACCAGCCGGCAAGATTCGGGTCCGTATCAAGGGTTATTGGCTTGTCTTTGCCTTGGGCAATAGTACCCAACACCAGGCATAATACTGATGCTAAACCAAAAGAAATTAAAAAGTAATGTCTTCTATGCATGATACCTCTCCTAAATATCATATTTCCCATTTCTATCTGTTCAGCTTTGCCGCTGTGATTTAATTTTAATTTAGTCAGTGTATCAAATTTATCTCGGAAATCCAACTGTTATGGCTTTTTTTCACATTTTTTATTCAAGCGAAGCTATAGGTCAGCGCCGGCCGCCAAATTCCTTAAAAAAATTCTTCTTGACGAGAAGGTAACTAATCTGATATAAATATAGTTGTTATGGTCTATGGTTTTTTAGCTTCTGAGGTACTTAATATCATGTAAAGGAGGAGTTTTTTGTATTATGCGAGGCACAGGGTTGGAATAGCAGCTTTGTGCTACATAGTTCAGATTTCTACAATTCAATTAACATCCTATATTATTTAGTTTCGAAGGAGGACTATTATGTTTAGAAAGAGGCTTTATTTATTCCTGGCGCTCGTTTTTTGGCTGGCGCTATCGGCCCACGCCCAGAATATCGTCTGGATCTCGGAGACGAATGCAGATGCCGATCTTGTCTATTTTGACCAGGGCTGGATTGACCTTCTTGAGGACGCAGGGTACACCGTTGATTTCCGGCCGGGCGAATGGATGACCCTCGACGCCGACAATTTAGCAATTCTCGAGTCGGCGGACCTTATTATTGCAAGCCGCAATAGTAACAGCGGTAATTATGCTACAGATGCAGAGGAGATCGCGCAGTGGAACTCTGTTCCTACACCAATGATAATGATGACTGCATACTGGACCAGGAGTAACCGCTGGCTATGGATAAACAGCACAACCATAGAAGAATATTCTCCTGAAGCAATGCTACAGGTAATAGACAGCACCCATCCGGTGTTTAAGGGCATAACACCTGTTGATGGTCTGGTGGATGTCATTGATGAAACCGTAAACAATGGCGAAAATTCTTTTATTATTACCAACGATGTCGGAAATGGAATTTTGATCGCCCAAAGAGCAGACAATGAAGCTGTATGGATCGCTGAGTGGCTGCCCGGCATAGAGTTTTACGAAGGATCGACTCAGATACCCGCAGGTAAGAGGATGGTGTTTCTTGCCGGTGGCGGGGGAGGCCAGGAAGCCGGCTCATTTAACCTCACCGAGGATGGTATCAAGATTTTCTTCAATGTGGTCGATTGCTCGGTGCTGAGCCCCGATTAAAAGCCTTCGTGCCGAAGCCATCTCATGCTCAGAAAGATGTATCACTCGAACCGGTTCTTAGCTGGAGGGCAGGAAGCCTTGCTGATACTCATAATGTATATTTTGGAATGGTTTTAGATGATGTCAACGAAGCCAGCATAACCGATCCTCGTGGCGTACTTGTCAGTCAAAATCAGGATGATACAACTTATAATCCCGGCCTTCTCGAATTCGGCCAGAAGTATTACTGGAGGGTCGATGAGGTCAATGCTCCGCCCGATTCCACAGTCTATAAAGGCGATACCTGGAGCTTTATGATAATCAACTATCATGTCGTGGACGATTTCGAGGACTACAACGACTACTCTCCTGATATGATATTCGAAACCTGGATAGACGGATGGGGAGTCGATACGAACGGTGCCCTTATAGGTCATGACGCAGATTTTTCCAAGGGTGAGCATATTGTTGAGACCACGATTGTCCACAGCGACGAACAGTCGATGCCATTTTATTACGACAACGATATGAAATATTCGGAAGCAGAGATGGCAATAGCTTCAGGGAGTGACTGGACCAGGGACGGCGTTACAACGTTGTCACTGTGGCACAGAGGTTATATGGGTGAAGTGGGCAGCTTCACAGAAGACCCGGCGGGCACTTATACAATGACCGCTACCGGCACAGATATCTGGGATACCTCCGATGAGTTCCACTTCGCTTTCAAGGAGCTTACTGGCGCCGGCTCGATTATAGTAAAGGTCGAGAGCGTCGAACAGACAGATCCCTGGGCCAAGGCTGGCGTGATGATTCGCGATACGCTTGATGCGGATTCCATCCACGCAATGGTGGTGGTTACACCTACTCAGGGTGTTTCCTATCAGCGTCGCAGAACGGCGGGCGCTTCGAGCTTCTCCACGGATGTAGCCGGGCTCACGGCGCCGCAGTGGGTGAAAATAGAACGCAACATCGGCGGCGCCGTTACGGCCTCATATTCAACTGACGGCAGCTCGTGGATACAGATTAGCACCGAAGGAATAAACATGAATATTCCTATGTATGTAGGTCTGGCAGTGACCGCACATAACGCCAGCGAGGTCTGTGAGGCCAAGTTCTCTAATGTTAGTATCACCGGTACGGTCTCCGGGCAGTGGACGAACCAGGATGTCGGGATAATCAGCAACACTGCTGAGCCGATGTATGTGGTTCTCAACGGCAGTGCTGTGGTCTCTCACGACAATCCGAATGCAGCGTTGATAACTGAATGGACGGAATGGAATATCGACCTGCAGAAGTTTGCAGACCAGGGCGTGGACCTTGCCAATGTCGAGACGATTGGTATTGGTTTTGGCGACAGGGACAATCCGCAGGCTGGCGGTTCTGGCATAGTGTACTTTGACGACGTTCGGTTGTATCTTCCCCGGCCGGTTGAGTAATCAATGCTTGTTACAGTTGAAAACCCAGGTTTTCAGCTGCTTGGAACGGCCAATATGGAGATAGACTCGGGCAATGTTCCAGGTTGAACTGAGAGCGAGGATACCTCGGCAGATGTGGCAAACGGCCGGGGGCCCACCGACGGTGAGTAGACCACCTATATGGACACTGGTGCCTTCATTTCCCAGCTCACTGATCATGTTATCCAGGCCGGAGAGGTATATAGCCTAACATTTGATGCAAAGGAAACCCCGGTCGGTCAGACTGTTTTAGGGGAACTATATGCCGACGTCGATGCAGAATGGATAGTACTTGCCTCGGCTTTATCTTCGTCTTTATAAGTCCCGCATAATTAGGCTTATTACTCCTTCAAGATTGAATACGTGACTTGTCATTCCTGCGAAAGCGGAGCAGGGATGACAACGCCATAAACTGTGTTGCTGATTAAAAAACTACAGTTGAGAAAAAACCCACCTACAAACAGCAGATGCATCCGAAGAATGCTTGAGTTCACTAACTAACTTGTAAAACAAAACGGGATTTGTTATATTATTTTCCTGTTTATGAATGTAATGATTACTTGGTCACAATGAAAAGGAGATGAAAATGAACAAGTCAAGAAATTCAATTAAGCTTTGGGTGTTGGTGTTCGTGGTATTGACTTGCCTGCTGGGCAGAGTAGTGAGCGCCAAATCCAGCATTGTTTTCAAAGGCGGCGAGGGCCCGGGCAAGGGCAAACACATTGTCTTTGTCATCGGCGACGAGGAATACCGCTCGGAAGACTCGATGCCCCAGCTCGCAAAGATTTTAGCCGTGCACCACGGCTTTAAGTGCACAGTGCTCTTTGCCGTCAATAAAGAAACCGGTGAGATTGACCCGCAGACGCTTGATAATATCCCCGGCCTTAAGGTTCTCAATAAAGCCGACCTCATGGTGATGTTTTTGCGTTTCCGTGAGTTACCTGATGAACAGATGAAGTATATTATTGATTATACTAACTCCGGCAAGCCCATTGTAGGATTAAGAACATCAACGCACGCTTTCAATTACAGGAACAACAAAAACAGTCCCTATGCCAAATACAGCTTTCGAGACAAGGAATTTGACGGCGGATATGGACGTCAGGTTTTTGGTGAGACCTGGATTAACCACTATGGACGTCACCAGAGAGAAAGTACACGCGGCCTTATTGCAGAAGGTATGGAAAATCATCCCATTGTCAAAGGCATCGACGATATCTGGGGCCCGTCCGATGTCTATGGCTTAACAACACTGACCGGTGACAGCAAACCATTGATTATGGGTCAGGTGCTTTCAGGTATGGATCCGAAAGATAAACCTAATCCGGACAAGAAACTCGTGCCTGTGGCCTGGACCAAGACTTATACAGGCGAAAAAGGAAAAACTGCCCGTATCTTCACTACCACAATGGGGCACGGAGGCGACCTCAAGAACGAAGGTTTCCGTCGTCTTCTTGTGAACGCCTGCTACTGGGCGATGGAAATGGAAGATAAAATACCGGCCAGGAGCAAGGTTGATTTAGTTGGCGAGTACAATCCCAATCGGATTGGAATGGGCGGCCACAAAAAAGGCCTAAAACCTTCAGACCATGAGCTTGAATGAAACCCATTTTTTCGTGTGGGCTTGACTCCTGATTTTCTTTGGAAAGGACAAGAAAATGAAGCACTGCAAGCCAGGGAAATGTTTGTTTGCGATGACAAATACCAACGGAATAATTTGCCTTGTGGTTACAGCATTGATAGCTGGTTGTACCTCAACACCTGCCGGGGATAAACCGCAGCAGGAAAAACCGGGGGTAAACAAGCTGGTCATCCACGCCGACAATGGAAAGGAAACGATAAGCAGGAACATATACGGTCACTTCTCAGAGCATTTAGGCAGATGTATCTACGGCGGTTTTTGGGTCGGTGAGGATTCGGCGATTCCGAACACCCGCGGCATTCGCAACGATGTGGTCGAGGCGTTAAGGAAAATAAAGATACCGGTTCTTCGCTGGCCGGGCGGATGCTTTGCCGACGAGTATCACTGGAAAGAGGGTATCGGCCCACGAGATATGAGGCCTACTATGATTAACACGCACTGGGGCATGGTCACAGAAACCAACGCCTTCGGCACCCATGAGTTTCTGGATTTGTGTGAACAGCTTGGATGTGAGGCGTACGTTGCCGGTAACGTTGGCTCCGGTACTGTCGAAGAAATGCAGGACTGGGTCGAGTACATGACGTTCGATGGGGACAGTGAGATGGCCAACCTTCGTCGGATGAATGGTCGTGACAAGCCCTGGCGGGTCAAGTACTTCGGCGTGGGCAACGAGAACTGGGGCTGTGGTGGTAATATGTCACCCGAATCTTACGCCGACCTTTACAATCGCTTCCAAACCTATGTGCGCAGCTATTCCGGCAACCGTATTGTCAAAGTTGCATGCGGGCCCGGCAGCGAGAACTACCCATGGATAAGAACCGTTATGGAACGTGCCCGTCGAAACATGGGCGCAATTAGTCTTCATCACTATGTCCGAGGGTCGGGCAACTGGACCCGAAAGGGTAGTGCGACGAAGTTCGATGAGAAGGAATGGTTTGCACTGATGAAGAACACACTGACTATCTACCCGTTACTGGAGAATAATATCGAGATTATGAACCGGTTAGATCCCCGTGGACGTATCGGTTTGTTCGTAGATGAGTGGGGTACGTGGTGGGACGCCGAACCCGGCACGAACCCAGGCTTCCTGTACCAGCAAAATACTATACGGGATGCAGTTTCAGCCGGCATATTCCTTAACGCTTTTAACAAGCACTGTCATCGTGTTCAGATGGCAAACATCGCTCAGACTATCAACGTTTTACAGGCGATGATATTGACCAAAGACGAAAAGATGATTCTGACGCCGACCTATCACGTATTCGAGATGTACAAGGTCCATCACGATGCTGCGCTTCTTCCTGTTGAGCTGCAGTGTCGCGATTATCAATTCGGGGGCGAACAAATTCCGGCACTTAATGTCTCGGCATCGAAGGACAAATCAGGTAGGATTCATATATCGCTTTGCAATCTGGACCCCAAAAACTCGGCACGACTTGTTTGCGAGCTTCAAGGGACTAAGCCTAAGAAAATCTCCGGCCGTGCATTAACCGCTGATGTTATGACCGCACATAATACTTTTGACAGGCCGGAGGTAGTCAAACCCGCTGCCTTCGATAACTTTCAGTTGAGAGATAATACCCTAACAGTAACGCTGCCGTCCAAGTCGGTAGTGCTTTTGGGAATTGAATAATCTGCACCCTGGAATAAGTATTGGAATTACTGATGACACGAAATATGAACAGACGTAATTTCTTAAAAGCCGTGGGCGTGGGAACGGCATCGTTGGCAATGCCGGAACTGGCAACTTGCAGAACAAAACCAACGCTGCGAAAGAAAAAATATCCCAATCTGCTAATCATTCACACCGACCAGTTAAGCTGCTGGGCCCTTAGTATCTATGCAAAGCAACTGACCCGCACGCCGAACTATGGGAAGATCCTCGTTAAAACGCCGCATATTGATTCTCTTGCCGAAGAAGGTGCTATTTTCCATAACTTCTTTACCAACAGCGCAGTGTGCACGCCGTCCCGGGGCTGCCTTGTTACCGGCCGTTATCCGCATGCCCACGGCGCCTACAAAAACAACATCGAGATGAATCGCGATGAGGTAACTATCGCTCACATCCTGAAAAGCAATGGCTATGAAACCGGCTATGCAGGAAAATGGCATCTTGACGGCGAACCGAAACCGGGCTGGGTCAGGTCGGCCCGCTCGATGGGCTTTGCAGACTGCCGCTTTATGTTCAACCGCGGCCACTGGAAAAAGATAGTCGAACAGCCCAAGGGAAATCCGGAGGTGTCGCCGTATAAAGTGATTGGAGACAAAAAGACGTTTACCACGGACTGGCTTGCTGATAAAACAATTGATTTTATAAAAAAGCCGAGAAGAAAACCTTTTTTCTATATGGTGAGTATCCCTGACCCTCATGGGCCGTTCACCGTACGTGAGCCGTATATGAGGATGTATCGGCCCGAAGATATGACTGTTCCAAATAACTTTAAGGAATCGTCGCCAAAGAAAGGCCGCAAGATAACCGCTGAGGTAATGCAAAAGAGCAAGGCACATTACTGCGGTCTTGTCAAGTGCATCGACGATAACGTCGGACGCATCCTCGATACCCTGAAAGACAAGCGCATTCTCGATGATACTATCATTGTCTTCACAACCGACCACGGTGAATATATGGGCGAGCATGGTCTGTATGGAAAAAATCAATGGTATCGTACTGCGTACCAAATACCATTTCTCGTTCGCTGGCCGAAGAAGATACGCCCCGGCACCGTGATTAACAACTTCGTTACCAATGTTGATGTGCAGCAAACACTTCTTGGCCTGATGGAAATTAAGCCCTGTGGACGAGAGCAGGGACGAGATGCTTCCGGCTTATTGAGAGGCGAAAAGACCGAATGGACAGATGAGGCGATGATTTACCATTCCTCGCTTGCCTCGGCGGGCATTTTTACGCCCGATTACGAGCTTGTCCTGAAAACCAATGGTAATCACATGCTCTTTGACCGCCTCAATGACCCGGAGCAAATGAAGAACCTGAACAATAATCCTGATTATAAGCAGGTTATGAAGAACTTAGCCGTGCGCATTCTCCGGCATAATATCGAGGTTAATGCTCCGGCTGCATCATGGCTCAAGTCGACAATGAATGAGCTATGACCAAGCATGAGGAGGTTAAGCAACTGGGCTGATTTTTACTATGTTTTAAATTGGTCGTAGAATTTTCCAGGAATATCGGACAAGGAGAAAAAATGCACAATCCAACAAGAAGAGAATTTCTTAAAAGCGCAGGTCTTGCCGCCGGTTCATTCATTGTATCACCGTTGGTATTCGGCCGGCAGAAACGCGGAAGCAAACCGAACATCATCGTTATTATGTCCGATGAGCACAATGCAGGTGTGCTTGGAAGTTATGGCAACGATATTGTCCATACCCCGAATCTGGACGACCTGAGCCGACAGGGTGTAACCTTCGAGGGCTGCTACTGCAATTCGCCGTTGTGTGTACCCTCACGTCTTTCGTTCACGTCGGGTAAGTATGCCTCCCCTCCCGCGTTGGCGCCTGGAGCAACAGTTGCTGGCTTCCCAGCGCAGATTACCCGTCACTGCCTCGAATAATGAACGCAGCAGGTTATGAATCGATTCTTTGCGGCAAGATGCACTACGACCGCAACCGCCGCTACGGATTTACAGAAATAGGCGGCAACATGAATAACAGTGACAAGAAGGGAAAAGGGAAACGCCGCGAAGCAGACAATCTAACACCAAAGGATAGCATTAGCGGACGATTCGACGATTTTCATACGGGGAATGATTCCAGTATCTTAAAGCACGACCGAAAGGTTACAGCCGGAACAATAGAGTTTCTCAATAATCGCGAAGATTCCGACAAGCCGTTTTTCATGTTGGTCGGCTACCTTGCCCCTCATTTTCCTTTGATTGTGCCGCAGGTGTACTGGCAACATTACGAAGGTAAAGTCCCGATGCCGAAAATTCCTGAAGGTCATCTCGAATCCCAGGCGAGAAACTATAAACATTTGCGCATCGGCTTTAACGTCGAGAACATCCCGGACGAGATTGTACGTAAAGGCCGTGAGCTTTACTATGGCCTTACACAGTGGCTGGATAACGAGGTCGGAAAAGTTCTCAGGGCCCTGAGCAATAGTAAAATCGCCGACAATACCATCGTAATCTATACCACCGACCACGGTGAGAATATGGGCGAACACGGCCTGTGGTGGAAGAACTGCCTGTACGAGCACGCCAGCCGGGTGCCGCTGATTGTTAGCTGGCCTGCGCGGTGGAAAGGTGGACAACGGCGGACGCAGGCCTGCTCATTAGTTGATGCGGTGCAGACCATCGCCGAGCTTGGCGGTGCTGATGTGCCCGATGACTGGAACGGCGACTCTATGGTTCGATGGCTGGATAATCCGGACAGCAAGTGGAAAGACCTCGCAGTCAGCGAATACTATGGTCACAATATTGCCTCCGGCAATGCGATGATTCGGATGGGTAATTACAAGTATGTTTACCATACTCCAGCCGACACGGACCACCCGGCTGAACGGGAGCTATATAACCTTCGAACCGACCCGGGTGAATTCAACAATCTTGCGGGCCGGAAAAAATACAGACGGCGGATCCGTGCGATGCACGACGCCCTTGTTAAAGAAATCGGTGAGCACCCTAACCGGACCGAGCAGCGCTGTCGTGCCGACTATGCCCGCGGATACTCGCGCCCCGACAAGAAGTAAAAATGGAGACAGCTTTTATCCGTTAAGTACCCATCCTTTCCGGTATGTCTTGCGAATATATTGATCGGCATCGGGACAATTGGTTGCCTTCATGTTTTTAGCGTCCCACTCGAGTTTCTCACCCACACGATATGCGACTAATGCCAGCATGTTATTCTCGATGAGCGCTCCCGAGTAATCGAAGTTGCAGAGCGTCGGTTTGCCCGTCTTGCAGCCGATAAGCCACTCATTGTGGTGACCGGGTGACGGCGGAATCAGCTCATCGGGCGCTGGCGATTTATAATGCGTCATGTCCCCTCTTAACATCATAATTCTATAGTCGTAATCGGCCAGTAGCCAGCCATCGTCTCCTTTGAACAACACACCCTTGAACAGCCATTCACGGTCGAATGCTTTCGACGGCATTCCTGGCTTTTTGCCGCCGTCGTACCAATAAATCTTAACGGCCGGGCGCCAATCGTTGGCCGGATGGTCCCATTCGGCCGTGAGCCACTGCGGACACGTGTCGGTATTAACCGGCGTTCCGGCGGCCTCGCAGGTCGTCGGAAGTTTCAAATCAAGCGCCCAGTACGGCATGTCCATCATATGGCTGCCCATATCACCTATCTGTCCGCTGCCGAAGTCCCAGAAGCGGTTCCA
>SMTZ1_10008920_pt1 | contig 10400 bp, 13 predicted proteins | sample DeeMarSWOR136_30_FD_25667 | JGI IMG/M metagenome (IMG submission 25667) | reverse complement strand
TTCGTTTGCCTCCTGTTTGACTCTGTACCTCAGGAGAACTAGGCATAGCCGATCTTCTTTTTTCTATTTCATTTTTAAGTTCTAAAAATCCGCTAATGATGAAGTTTGTTTGTTCGATCGCGTTTTGCCCGAGAAAACTAATGCCGCTATGCACCGATTGTCCATAGACCTCAACCATCCATTCGAGCATCCCATTTGCACCAATCCCTAAAGTATCTGACCCTCCATCCAGACAGAAGAAATAATCTCCCCAGACCACACCCATGTCAGCAAGCCAGCATAAACCAGAATATGGTCCTACCTCTTCATCAGTGGTAATAAGAATATTTAGATCAAAAGCTTCATCTAATTCCAAAACTGAAATTGTTTCTAATGCACCAAGAATTGCGGCTATCTGCCATACATTTTTTCATCTTTGATCACACCCTCCCACGGAGGAACTGTCCAACTCTCTTCCTGTACGGGAACAACATCAACATGTGCGTAAAGAACAAGACCAGGTTTCTTTCCGGTTTTTTTCTCAGCCTGAAGATTAATACGAGGACCATCGAGTAATTGATTAGTGGATTTTTGTTTCTCTAAAAAGAGATTCTCTGGCATAACATGTTTTGTACACGTGAATCCAAATGATTCAAATTTTGGGGATAAAAACTCAATTGCCTTTTCATAATTGAGTCCAGGGGGTACGGGGGTTTGAATTCCAATTAAGTCTATTAATAGATCAACAATTTTTTGTTTATTTTTGTCGGCGATATCAAAAATTGCTTGAGAACTCTCTTTATCAATCCTCTGCACGAAAACCACCTTATGTTGATGGATGAATTGCGTTGGATTTATTATACTTTCTGTAGCCCAATATATTGGGATTAGAATTAATCACATTGTTTAGGTTTTTGAAGCGATCATGATGACAACGTCCAAGAAAACGCCCAAGAAAACGCCCAAGCACAAAAAAAAGAAGTATACGAAACGTAGCAAACGGGAGAAGGAAAAGACAAGAAAGGAGAGACAAAAAAGAGAAGAACAACGGATGCTTAGAGATCTTGGACGCGAGATTTGTGAAATTTCCAAAGAGTTTCTTGGTGGGCAAACAGGTACAACGCCTGGGTGGTTTTGGGGCACACCCTTTGTTATGATTGGCCCTTGTGATGGGAGTTGCAACTCTCCGATGCACAAACAATTCCTCGTATCGATGTTTGATGATGAACATTCGTTCCATTGTAGTTATAATGAGTTAGTTGCTTTTTCTCAAACAGAAGACACAAATTTTGTCCAACTGGGAGAATTCGCTTTCATTGAAGATGAAAAAGAAACCAATGCGCTTCTGGGATGGGACATCAAGCACATTTCGAAAGAACTACTCTCAGCACCCTCTATTTTAGAAGCGTTTCGCAGGGAAGACAGAAGTTATGGATCCCCAGTTGTCACAATTCGCACTTGTGATGGGAGTTGTGACTCTCCACTTCATAAATACTTTTTAGTTCTGCTTTATGACGGTCAATTTGCGTTTCATTGTGACCTTGAAGAACTGTTTGCCTTTTCTGAAACAGAAGAGATAGAAGATTTTATCGCCCTTGGAGAACACGCCCTTACTGAGACCCTAAAAGAAAAACTTGTTGCAGATCAACAAGAGCATGGAACACCGTTCAGCGTGGTAAATCAAGAAGAAGTGGATGAATATCTTGCAGAACATCCAGAATTACTTGACCACCCTGCTGGACGGGCACACGCTATTGCCACAGTTGGTATGATGAAAGATAAAAGAATTGAAGAAGCTGAGGATGCTGAGGATACTGAGGATACTGAAGATGACTAAGAACCTTTTGTAATAGTTAAAAAATGTACCACTGAAGAGGAGACATTTCCTTTGGTAGGATAATGCAATTATTTCAAGACCTCATCTTTTTAATTTATGCGGCGGGAGTCCCCTTCCGACAGGGGAAGAATATGAAGATGGTTAGAACACTTATTAATTTAAAAAATGTACTGCTGAAGGATCTATTCACTTCGGGGGGGGTCATAATTGAATTAAAGCTATACTTCACTTTTTTAACATATAACATATATATAATGTAATACAATATGAACTTGTATTACATGTAAGTACAAAAATGAGGGAATAACATGAGCACTATTAGTTTCAGAATCTCAAACGAGCTAAAGGAGAAGATGAAAAACATAGATCATATTAATTGGAGTGAAATCTTGCGAAAGGCAATAGAACAGGCTATTGAAAACGAAGCTAAAAAAAATTTAGCGTTAGCTGTTTTACTTAATGAAAGATTCGTATTGACTCCAGATGAAGGATGGAAAAGCACCGAGGAAATTAGAAAATGGAGGGAAATAATCAGATGGAAGTAGTAGTTGATGCTAGCGTAGTCGTGAAGTGGTTCTTGATTGAAGAATTCAGAGAACAAGCAATACAGTTGAGAGATGATTACATTAAGGGAAAAATTGAGTTGATGTCAGCTGCTATTATGCCATTTGAAGTATTAAATGCAATAAGATACTCTAGTAAAGGAATTAAAAAGGATCAACTGGAAGGAGTCGGTAAGAGTCTATTACATTATGGGATCAAATATTTATCGTTTAATGAGGAAAGACTTCTAAAAACCACAGAAATTGCTATAGATGATGATATAACAATTCATGATGCCGCATATATTGCACTAGCCAAAATGATGCAAACAAATTTGTATACTGCAGATATACAGTTAATTAAAAAGCTGAGTGATACCAATAAGAGTTTTATTAAACATATTGGCTCCTATACTTAATCAAAATTCAAATCCTATTATTTATGCCGATGTTAAGGACAAATTCACGAAGTTGGTGCAATTTCTATGGATTTAGAGTTAAAACTAACCTCCCTCTAATCAAACTTAGAAGTTACCCAATTCGATAGTTATAATTTACAAGTTTTCAATATGGAATTTAGAAGGAATAAAGGAAAGGTAGAATATCAATCACCCCCTAACAAGTTAGGGGGCTTGTTCCGTGAGGTGGTAATTATGAAAGCAGAAGTATATCTGATAAAGACTGAGGACAGAGTAGAAGGGATAAATACACTTCTTGATCAATTTAATTTAGACGTAAAAGATGAGTGTATAGCTTTGAAAGCAAATTATAACAGTGCTGATCCATATCCCGCAACAACTCATATCGATACGTTAAGAACGCTTGTCACTCATTTACAAGAAAAAGGTGCAAAAGAAATTAAACTAGGAGCACGTTCTGGAATGGGAGTAACTTGGTCCGTTCTAATGCAAATGGGAGTGGAGGATTTAGCTGATGAGCTGGGGTTTAATTTAGTCAATTTGGACATGCTCCCTTACGAAAAATTCACAAAAATCACAAAAGAGCCCACTAAGGAAGGAAAAAGGCACTGGAAAAGAGGATTTCTCCTTGCTAACGTCTTCAAAGAAGCAGATAAAATCATTCAGACATGTAATCTGAAAACACACCGATTTGGTGGGCATTTTACGTTATCTCTCAAAAATTCCGTGGGTATGATTGCTAAGCGAAATCCATGGGATAGATATGATTATATGGCGGAGTTACATTACTCAAAAGCCCAGCGACTGATGATAGCTGAAATAAATGAGGCGTATACACCTGCTTTAGTACTTATGGATGCGATCTCTGGATTCAAAAATGAGGGGCCCGAAAAAGGAGAGCTTATAAATCCAGGGCTTTTAATAGCAGGAACAGATCGGATAGCTATAGATGCAGTCGGCGTGAAATTATTGCGATCGTACGGAACAACACCTGAAGTCTCTCAAGGAAAGCTTTTTGAACAAGAACAAATAGCACGGGCTGTAGAACTTGGAATAGATAGCGTGAGATCTGCAGAAGACATTCAACTGATTCCTCTAACTGATGAAACAGCAGATTTTGCTGAACAGATTTTTTCAGTACACGATTAAAAAAACGCAAAAGAAATGCTAGTTCATGTTGGCAATAACATAATCTGCAAATTCTGTTGTGCTCACAGGTGAGAGTCCTTTAAGAAGCCTCGCCAGATCAGCTGTTACTTTTCCATTTTGTATAGTTTTTAGCACTGCTCGAAAGGCTGTGCTAGCTGCTTTTTGCCAACCTAAATATTCTAACAGCAAAATTCCAGAGAGAATCGCAGAGCTGGGGTTTGCTATATTTTTTCCTGCAATATCTGGAGCTGTTCCATGTATCGCTTCAAAAACAGCGATATGATCACCCATGTTTACACCTGGGGCAACGCCTAGCCCACCGATGAGAGCGGCTGCAGCGTCTGACATATAATCACCCGTAAGATTGGGTGCAACTAAGATATCGTAGTCCCCAGGTCTTAATAGAATTTCTTGGAACATTGCATCGGTAATTCGGTCATTGACTACTATTTTTCCGGTAGGAAGCGTTCCATTATATTTTTCTTCTAGTTCTTTTTCGGTAATAGTTATGTTACCAAACTCTTCTTTTGCAATCTCATAGCCCCACTCTCTAAATGCCCCCTCGGTAAATTTCATTATATTGCCCTTATGTACTAGCGTAATACGTTTTCTATCGTGCTTAAGGGCGTATTGAATGGCTTTCCTCATTATCCGCTTTGTACCATATTCACTGATTACTTTAAGCCCCAACCCAGCATCAACTCTGGTTTCAACTTTCAATTGTTGAAACAAAAAATCGCCAATTTTTTTTGCCGGCTCACTTTCAGCAGGCCATTCAAGACCTCCGTACAGATCTTCCGTATTTTCACGAAAAATGACGAGATCAACTGTTTCTGGATGAACAATAGGAGTAGGAACACCCTCAATATGAAAAATTGGTCGAACATTCGCATAAAGATCAAGAGATTGCCGTAATTGTACATTAACGCTTCTATATCCACCACTGACTGGAGTCCTTACTGGACCTTTTAGACCCACAATGAAATGGGCAATCGCTGAAATAGTATCATCGGGGAGAATTTTGCCATATTTTTCTTCAGCTTTCTCACCAGCGTAGATTTCTAGCCAAACTATTTGATGAGTTCCACCATACGCTTTCTTTACTCCTTCGTCTAGAACCCTTCTCGCTATATTGATTACTTCGCGTCCTATCCCGTCACCTTCGATAAATGGAATAATAGGGTCGTGTGGTACGAGTAATTCACCATTTTCGATCGTTATGCGAGTACCTTCCTTAGGTAACTCAAGTTTGTCAAATTCAGCCACATTTGCCAACTCCAAATAAAAACAGAATGGAGAGAGTCAATCTCCATTTATTTCAATTATTATTTAATTTTCCTTTAGAGATTTGATGAAAAATAGTCAGACAAATATTGAACGCCTAGCTCGATCATTTCACGATCAGAAATAGCAGTTGTTCGACCTGATTCATATTGCATTGTAACCCATTGGTGCATCTTTTTAACTCCAGGATGGGTCTTGTCAACTACAGAATGTATATTGCAACTTCTGAAATATAATTGAACCCAACACGCAACACCTGCAAGGCCTGATTTGTCTGTAACGGCAACTTCAAATGGCCTGTTTAGTAATTTCTGTGGGTCAAATGCCGAATATACACGTTCATTTTTCATTACTCCATCTGCATGGACGCCAGCACGCGTTTTTGTGATGTCATCTCCGAGAAGAGGATAGTTTTCAGGAAAGTCCACGCCTATAGATTTCATGTACTCTCCGATCTCAGTAAGTACTGTTGTGTTGATGCCGTGATTCGGATAGAGCGATGCCAACTCGGCCACTAATCCTTCTATTGGACTATTACCAGTCCGTTCCCCTATTCCTAACAATGTCCCATTTACATTAGCTGCGCCATATAGCCACGCAGCAAAAGAGTTGCTATGAACCTTATGGAAGTCATTATGGCCATGCCATTCTAACCATTCTGAGGGAACGCCACCTTCACACTGTAGGCTGTAAATGATCTTTGGCACACTTCTTGGGAGTGTAACCTCGGAAAACGGCAGTCCGATCCCCAGAGTATCACATGCCCTGATTTTAACGGGAGTGTCATATTTTTCTGCAAGTTTCATTAGTTCTTGCACAAAGGGAAGGACAAAGCCATAGAGATCTGCTCTTGTAATATCCTCAAGATGGCAGCGGGGAATAATACCGGCGTTGATGGCCGATTTTACAATACTCAGATATTTGTCCATAGCTTTTTGTCTCGTCATGTTTAACTTGAAAAAGATGTGATAATCCGATGCAGACGTTAAGATACCTGTTTCCTCAATTTTCATTTCTTTAATAAGTTGAAGGTCACTTCTAGTCGCACGAATCCATCCAGTTACTTTTGGATATTCATAATCACGATCAATACACTTCTTAACTGCCAATTGGTCTTTTTGGGAGTACACAAAAAATTCACTCATCCGAATTGCTCCCTTTGGACCGCTTAATTCGTGTAAGAAATCATATAAGGTTAGGATCTGTTCAACCGTAAATGGAGGGCGTGCCTGCTGTCCATCACGAAACGTTGTATCTGTAATATAGATTTTTTCCGGTAAATTTATCGGGCAATGGACATTATCAAAAATTATTCGTGGAAACTGATCATAAGGAAAGATATCCTCAAAAAGTTGGGGTCTAGTTACATTTTGAAGATCGTAATTCTCTTTTCTGAAAAGCTGTAAATTTGCTGCTATCTTCTCTTTCAGAACTGCTGCTGAGTTTTGTGTATTCACTATGAGATCATCCATCACAATCAATCCAATAGATAGCATTTCTTTTAAAGTCATGTTTACAAATGTAAAAATTATTGAGACATTATTAAATTAAAAGATCTCTTTTTTGGTTCATCTACAACTTATAACTTATAAGTTTATCCGTTTACGTAAAGCAAATCTTTACCTTCGTAAAGGTATTAAAAACCAAAACTCGACAGCAGGTTATATCAAAATTCTTTCTCTTAATTGAGACTAATCTTTAAAAGAATTTGCGTTTACATAAACCAATAATTTGACAAATGTAAACATACAAACTTACTGTTTTTTTGAAAAAAAGGAAAATTGGTTGAAAAACAACCACTCTTTATGAACATGTTGTTATTTCGCCTTTTCATAAACTAGCAATAATATCTTAGCTTCTTGGTTTGTTGTTATGCTGGCCCACTCGTCACTTACCTTTATAATCTCTTCTCGTGCCCAATACTTTTGATAAGCTTTCATATCCTCAAACTCAAACTCTACCCATCGCATTGGGGTCGAGTGACTAACCAATTCTGATAAGCACTCATTTTCTTCAGTTCTTCGGGGGCCAAAAAAATCGGCACCGCTTTCTGAGCCCACTCAAGGTACTCCTGCTGTTTGCCTGGTAAGAAATTACAAGTATAGATTATCTTTATTACCATCTCTTTCACCTCCCTTAAGTTGGGTATTTGTAGAACGCCCCTCCTCGGCATTTAGACATTTCCAAAAAAAGTGGAGAAGATATAAGGGTCAAGACCGCACTAGAGCCAGTTGTATGAGTTTACTTAAACTCAAAGACGTATTCACAGTAGGGATCTCCTTTTGGCATTGCCCTTAGCATCTTGAAAGATAACCTGGGATTTATTGCCTTGACTCCTAAGTCCCCCCAAGCTTCATGACCTTCGACGCAAGGGATATACTTTGATTTTACATTATATTCTTTGTACTTCTCCATCCATGGACACTTAGTTGTTCGAGCGACAACTCGTTCTGGGGTTTCTTCCACCGTTTCACCTTCGAATCCAGGCCCTACAGTTAACTCACCAACAACATTGGCTAAGATAGATGCACCTATTGCATCCTTGACTTCTATATTGTAAGCCTCTTTAATCATTGGAAACAGAATCTTTCCGCCTTCACCATATATCTTGGTATTTATCTCTTTGTACTTTTCAGGCCCTATAAGAGGCGCAAGGGTGTTTTCTCCTCTTATCACTAGAGTTGCGGTATGAGTATTAGCAGTCCAAGCCCATTTCTCTTCAGGTGATATCTTCTTTAAAATCTCTTCAGCCATTTTTTCCTCCTCTCCTTACCCTGGGTATTTGTAGAGCGCCCCTCCTCGGCGCTTAGACATTTTCAAAAAAAATATTGAGGTTATGAGATTCAAGACCGCACAAGAACTTGCTATTTACGCTTACTTTTTGAACTCGATGACATTTTGGCAGACGGGATCTCCCTTTGGCATTGCTTTTGTGAGTTTAAATGTAAAATTGGGATTAAGCGCTTTAAGTCCAGCTTCACAAATTGCTTGGTGACCACCAGGGCACGTCATGTTTTCAGGTTTCTCTCCGAATTGTTTAGCTGTGTCCCACCACGGACATTTGACTGTATTCCAAACAACTCTTTCAGATGTTACCTCAACCATTTCATCCTCGAATGTTGGTCCCATTTGTATTGATGTACAAGCCGCGAGTACTTTATAACCCCCTATTGCATCCTCAACGGGTATGTTGAGGGCCTCTTTTATCATTGGATATGACATTTTACCACCTTCACGCCATAGATTATCATTTATCTCTTGCCACTTTTCCTTCCCCAAGAGAGGTTCAACGAACATTCCTATCGCAGTATAAGCTCCAACGAAGTTTGCACCTGCTATTGCCCATCGCTGCTCAGCCGGCATCTTGTCAACTTCCTCTTTCGACATTTTCGACATATTTCTCTCATTCCTTTAAGTTGGGTACTTATTGAGCGCCCCTCCTCGGCGCGTAGATATCCCAAAAAAAATAGGGAGAAGATATAAGGGTCAAAATTACACAGGGTTTGTCTGTTTCCTAGTCTTCTAACTCATAGCACGCTTCGCAGTAGGGATCTCCTCTAGGCAGTGCTTTAGTAAGCGTGTGTTTTAGCTTAGGATTAACCGCCTTGAGACCATCTCCCACGAATCTTTCATGTCCACCAGCACAAACGATGTTTTCTGGCTTTCCACCGAACGCTAGATAGGTATCCCACCACGGGCACTTAGTAAACCTGTATACGGCTCTTTTCGGCGTTTCCTCTATAACTTCCCACTCATACCTAGGTCCGTGTCCTAAGTTTGAAACGACAGCAGCTAAAGTAGCGGCCTCTATTGCGTTCGTACAAGGTACATTGAAGCCTTCCTTAACTTGTGGATACGTAAATTTACCGCCTTCGCCCCATAGATTGTCATGTATCTCTGTCCACTTATCCATCCCCAAGACTGCAGCCATAGTCAAATCATACCCGCAGACTGATCCAACGTAGGATTCATACGCTGCTTTCCATTTTATTTCGTCAGGAATCTTCTTCATTATCGCTTCTGTCAATTCATCAGATTTAGACATATTCTCCTCCTCCTCCTTAAGTTGGGTATTTGTAGAGCGCCCCTCCTCGGCGCTTGGAGGCGCTAGGGTCACAGTTCTTTGAGAGTTAATCATTTAGCTCTTCAGCTCATGACACCTTTCACCGACGTGAACTCGCCTCTTGCCTTGTCATATATCAATATATTTTTTGACAATTATCTATTTTAACAGATAATTATTACATATATGACAATGCAAAATTTACTATAATGACAAGTTATATATATAATTTTCCTTTACATAAGACAAGTTTAAGTGGATACTTTATCAAGAAATCAGAAAACAATGTGTTCTTAGCAAAATAATGCATAAGAACAAAGAATGAGAAGAAGGTTCAACCACATTTAATTTAATGCGATTTCTTGATTGCCCACTTATCTTCTAAGAAAATATATTTGAAGTAAGATTATAAAGAATATCCGACTAGTTAGAATGTGAGTACTATGAGTGATGATGACGATTTTCACAGATTCTTAAAACGTTGGTCAAAGAATTTTTTCAATCGATATGACACTCCAGAGTATCCTAACTTAGATCGTAGAGACGATTACGAAGATTGGAGCAAAGGATTTCTTTCTAATTACGAAAAAACAGAGAGCGCAAAAGAGACTGAGGGAGATAGTACTATAGCTCTTATAGAAAAGGTGACTTCGGGTTTTTTTTCATACATTGACAAGGTAGAAGAAGAATCTAAAAAGAGCAAGAAGAAAAGATGAAACGATTTACCCATTCTTTTTATAATTTGCTACAAATTCCTTCCATGATATAACCTTGATGTCTAATTCTCCCTCTTTCTTGAGCTTTTCTGGCCCTGGTTTTTCTCCGGTAACTAGCATATGAGGCAAAATCTTATTGAAGGAAAGAAATATTCGAATAATATTATGATTGTTATTCATTTTTAACAAAGTTTTTATATCTGATAGTGATATTGCACGACATATAAAAACAATTAACAAATAACCAACGGATGAGGCATTCCTAATGAAACGATTAACACATGCTGTGGTTGGTAGTTTTCCAACTTTTGATGAAAACGACATAGAGAGTTCAATATTGAAAATCATCGACTTACAACTTAAATATGGAATTGATGTCATTTCTCCAGGAGAGCAACGGTATGATATGAT
>SMTZ1_10008262_pt1 | contig 10402 bp, 8 predicted proteins | sample DeeMarSWOR136_30_FD_25667 | JGI IMG/M metagenome (IMG submission 25667) | reverse complement strand
CGGTGCCGGTGGAGCATCATGTGGAATCTATATTCATAATACAGATGATTCATACCCGGTTTTGATTTCCAATTCCTTTGACGAATCAGGAAGCAGTTTACTTGGCAGTCCCGGTATTGGTGGCCGCCCGAATGGTCAAGTTGGTTTTGGCGGTCCTATTTGTCCGCCTCCGGGACTTTTACCCGTTCAGGATCTACCCGTAACAGTTATGCCGGGCGAGACGGAGACGGTTAACAGCGATATCCCTTCTGATGTACCACGAGCAGTTTTTTCACACGTATGGTCCGGAAGTGATATTGTAATGAGTCTGATCACGCCGTCGGGTAAGGTTATTACTAGAAATACTTCAAATGATAATGTAAAGCATAAAAAAGGACCAACGTATGAATATTTCACGATTAAAAATCCGGAGGCTGGCCGCTGGAATATAGACCTGAATGGTGCGGATGTACCTGCGGCTGGTGAAGAAACCATAGTAAATGTTGAACTTTCACGTAAGAATAAACCTCCGGTGGCCATCAGTAAAGACGTTATACTGATTGCGGGGGAAGATGGAACAGCTGAAGCATCTGTTGATTCCGGCTCCTATGATCCGGATTGCTGCGATGTAGTGACAATAACTCAGACACCACAGGGACCTTATCGTTGCGGAAAAACGAAAGTAATTCTTCGCATTGAGGATCAGTATGGCGCCTGGGATACAGACACAGCATTTGTAACCGTAAATGATCATGCCGCTCCGGTTATTTCCTGTGAAAATGAGTATATCGTCTCGGCAGGTCCTTCCTGTGAAACCTCGGTACCATTGAAAATTAGTGTGACTGATAATTGTGATCCAGAGCCGCAGTTGACAATTGATGTACCTGATTTGTATCCTGTTGGAACCACTTATATTCACATTACTGCTGTGGACTATTCAGGAAATGAGAGTTCTTGTATTTGCAGGGTAACTGTTTTGGAGGATGAACCCCCGCATATTGAAGCAGAGCTGGTATCAGTTGAGTATAAACCTGAAGATCGTTATTACAATATTCAATTCAGCGTGCGAGATAATTGTGACATTGACGTTTCCACTTTTGCAGTGATTCGCGTGGTATTACCAGACGATCTTTCCGATTGGAAATTAAACTTTAAAACTCAGAAAAACTTTAAAATTAAAATTCAGAATGAAGAAAAAAGGATCGAACTCAGTTGTCCGGATCCGGAAAATTTATGGTCCTATCTTCGGGAAATGGGGGGAATTCCCGTTAAAAACGGGCAAATAGTAAATATTGTACCTGTAGGTGAGGAACGCAGTAACAGCATGTACGAATACAAAAAGGATGGAATGTTAATGATTAAAGAACCGGAACCTGCGCTAATGGTCAGAGCGAGAGATCAATCCGGAAATAGTGCGATAGGGGTAGTTGGGCCGGATGGAGTCATTTTTCGTGACAGTACAAGCATCAGCCTGCCTGCGGATACAGTGATTAGTGGCATAGAGGGTGGCCCGCAAGACGATAAAGATGTATTCAACTCTGGTCAATCAGTGGATAACTTTATTATTACTCAGAATTATCCAAATCCTTTTAATCCGGTTACTCATATTAAATTTACCTTACCCAAATCGGAATTTGTCACACTAAAAGTGTATAATATTCTCGGCATAGAGGTAAAATCACTGGTATCTTCAAAATTATATGCCGGAGAACACCAGGTTACATTTGACGGAAGCGGGTTGGCCAGTGGTATTTATTACTATGAGATTATTGCCGGAGAGAACAGGGAATTTAAGAAGATGGTTTTGTTGAAATGATTTCTCATCAGTTATCAACGATAGTACATATATCTTGGGGCGAGCTTATCTCGCCCCACAGAATCTCCCATTTCTTTATTACCTAATTTTTACATTTCTCATTTTTAAGATAAAGAAAGTAGCGCCGCAGTTCTTTTTAGGTTATCTTGTGGGGTGCTTAGTTGAAGTACTCTAAAAACTGCCAATGGGAAATCATAAATGAGTCAGAAAAATTGGTAAAAGTAAAAATGAAAAGATTTAGTGATGCTACTATAAAAGCTAATGGTAGAACAGGTGTGATACCCCAAGAATATGACCGTTGTATGGGTAAACTTATACAAGCTATAACTAACTACTTAGGATTTTATTATAATCAAGGTTCGCAGTATGATTGGATTATTTTCTGGATTTCAACAGAAAAAAATTTAATCCAAAACTGATAACAAATCATAATAAATCGCTCCTATCAAGCGCTTCAATACGGATCCGCCTTACATGTAATACTTCATAATTAAGGTAACAAATCGACGATGGTTTTTAGTTGTTCAAGCGGTGTTTGATAATTTATTCCACCGTGTCTTCTTTGTTAATTGTTTCTATATGTATTGCTTCATTCGAAATGGTACTATTTTCATTTTTAAAAATTAACTGTTTGACAGTATTCCTCCTTTTATCATATTTTACAAGTATTGAAAGCAGGACACTACCTTGGAGAAGAGATCCCAGCGACGTTTCACACCTGAAGAGAAGTATCAGATTCTTCAGGAAGGAGAATATGGCAATATGAGCATTAATGAGGTTTGTCGTCGTAATGGTATCAGTACCGTTACCTATTATGAATGGCGTAAACAGGCTCAGTTTGGAATGAAAGAAGGTCTAAGCGATAAGAGAAAACATAAGAAAAGCCATAGGGAACATGAATTAGAGGACGAGATCAAACGACTCAAGAATACGATAGTAGAGATTACCCAGGAGAATGTTGAATTAAAAAAAAAGAATTTAAGATAACCGAAAATAGCCGTTTCAATGCTGAAGAGAAACAATCGATTTTAGATTATATCATGATAACTAACCAGCGTGGTAATCAAAATATCAACTGGATACTTTCTCATCTAGGTCTTTCGGCAAATACCTATTACCGATGGAGAAGAATGGAGACAACCGGGAATCTTGAAGATAGTTATACGAAAGTACCTAACTTAGATGCTACATTAGACTGGGAAATTGATACTGTTATTGTTTATGCTCTCGAAAACCCAAAAAAAGGTTATCATCGATTAACTTATATGATGATTGATGACGATGTTGCCTGTTTAACACCCAGTACAGTATATCGTATTCTATCAGAACGTGATCTTCTACACCGTTACAAGAGATCTGATAAAAGCCCGGGAAAATATGACTTTAAACCAGATAAGCCGCATTAGCAATGGCATATTGATATCATGTATTTATGGGTAAATCATCGCTGGCATTTCTTTATTGGTGTTTTAGATTCCTTTAGCCGCTACATTGTTCATTGGGATTTATTGGAGACCGCATCTTCAACTGATATCCGTGCTGTTATTGAATCAGCATTGAGAAAATATCCGGGCATGAAACCCAGAATAGTAACGGATAATGGACAACAGTTTAAAAGCAAAGATTTCAGAGTATTGCTAAAAGAGTTCTCGTTGTTGGATATAAAATGTCGCATTAGACATCCGGAGTCCAATGGTAAAATCGAACGCTTTCATCGTAGCCTAAGAGAAGAAGGCTTAAGTGATAAGCAACTTGAGAATAAATATAAAGCACTCGAAATAATTGAGAACTGGGTACAGTACTATAACGACCAACGACTTCATGCAGCATTAAGATATCTAAGGCCTATTGACTACTTAAACGGAACAGCAGAAAATAAATTACAGATTCGTAGAAAGAAGCTAAAAAAGGCTGCAAGAATACGTCGAGAAATTAACCGAAATCTCTATAACCAAATTGTCAAAGACCAAAAAGTGGTAACATAAACTAAAAATAGTTTAATCATGAGGAAACCGTCAAGATGTTAACTACAGAAACTACCATTTCGACTGAAGCAGAACATCTTAACTGACTGTAAATTCGTAACTCCTAACTATTCACTCCTAACTAAAAAACCCCGATTTCTATGACTTTGTCAAGAATACTCGGGGTTTTTAGGGGTGAGCCAGGGAGGAATCGAACCTCCGACCAACGGCTTAAAAGGCCGCTGCTCTACCGGCTGAGCTACTGGCCCAAACATGTAATCAGTTTTTCAATTTAATCATGCTCCCTTAGTCTGTCAAGACTAGCCTAAATATGAATTAGGAATTAGGAAATTAGGAAGGGAAAATGTTAAATTTCTGAGATAATAACTTGTTCTTAATTTCTAATTCCTAATTCCTAATTAAAATTCACTCCCCACTGTTCCTGCTCTCATCCATAATTCGGCAGGCCTCCATAATCACATTCATGGTACTGGTGGTCACATTTTGCTCCAATCCCTCATCGCCAATCTCAAACTTAAATGACCCTTCACTAAAGGTGACCAATTCATAAACTGCCTTTTCTCCCTCATTTTTATCAGTTCTGGCGCCTATCAAATGACCGTCTTTAAGATAGATTCTACCCTTACCCGGTCCCTCAACATTCAGAATTCCCGTCTTCTTATTTAAATTTAACATCTGCACCAATTCAACAATGCTCAGGTCTGTAAGATCCCCTTCAAACGCCTTTTTAGTTTCGGTAGTATCATCAATAGTTTTTAATTTTTGAGTACGATTTAGTAATTCCTCAACACGCTCTAGCAATTCTTTGCGGTCAATAGGCTTATTCAAATATTCATCTGCTCCGGCACGAAATCCGCGAATCTCCATTTCCGAATCATCAAAAGAGGTTAAAAAGATAAAAGGAACCAGAGGTACTTCCGAATTTTCTCTGATCATCCAGCATAGTTCAATACCATCCATCTGTGGCATCATAATATCAGATATAATTAAATCGGGTTTTTCCTTATTGGCGACCTGGAAAGCGACCTCCCCATTTTCTGCTTCTACAATATCATATCCGGCTTTCGACAGACTGATATTGAGCAATTTCAAAACATTTGGATTGTCATCAACAATTAGGATTTTCTTTGCCATTTGATTCTCCCGAACAGACAACAACTGATAAAAGAAAATACATAAAAATTTAAATAAAGTATAGCGATTTTACTCACAAATTCGAAGAAAAAATTCAACAACCGCAGCACTGGGGTATCGAACAAGGGAGTGATGGAGTAATGGAGTGGTGGACAATGGAGTAATGGATTATTGGGATTTTGCATCACTCCAGTACTCCAATAATCCAACACTCCAACACCCCCTGCCCCTTACTCATATTCTCCTAAAATAGTTTACATCCAGATTCCGTGCTGCTGCCACTTCATCCAGACGCTTAACCGGTGTACTATATGGGGCTGACCGTAATATCTCCGGATTCTCCTGGATTTCGTTATCTATTTTAATCATAACATCGGCAAAATAATCTAACATCTCCTTACTTTCTGTCTCGGTGGGCTCTACCATCATCGCTTCTTTCACAATCAGCGGAAAATATACCGTCGGTGGATGTACACCAAAATCCAACAAGCGTTTGGCTATATCTAGAGCCTTTGCGCCCCGTTGTTTTTGCTTTTCGGCGGAAAGAACAAATTCATGCATGAGTGGCGATTGAAAACCAATGTCGTAGTGCCCTTTCAGGCGCGTATACAGGTAATTAGCGTTGATAATCGCATGTTCGGCAATTTTTCTAAATCCCCGCGCACCTACCATACGAATATAAACATAAGCCCGCAGTAGTAAGCCAAAATTACCGTAAAAACTGTGTACGCTGCCTATACTTTGCTTATTATCGTGATCAAAAAAATATTGTTTACCATCAAAATCTACAATCGGTCGGGGTAAATAATTTATTAATTTCTCATTAACCGCTACCGGACCGGTGCCTGGCCCTCCCCCTCCATGTGGTGTGGAAAAACTTTTATGCAGATTTAGGTGCATCACATCGACACCCATATCACCCGGCCTTACGATACCAAATAGTGCATTCATATTGGCACCATCCATATAAAATAAGGCATCGACACTTTCCAAGATGGCTTTAATTTCTTTTACCTGATGTTCAAAAATTCCCAATGTGTTGGGATTGGTAAGCATGAGCCCGGCTACATCGGAAGATACTTTCTTTTTGAGGTGCTCTATATCAATTACCCCCAGCTCATTAGATTCAATGGTCTCAATCATATATCCGGCAATTACAGCGCTGGCCGGATTAGTACCATGCGCCGAGTCAGGTATGAGAATAGTCTTGCGATTTTGTCCTTTCATTTTATGATACTGCTGCATCAATAAGAGACCAACCAGTTCACCATGTGATCCTGCTGCTGGTTGTAACGAGACTGCCGACATACCGGTAATTTCCTTCAGGTATTCCTGAAGCTCATACATTAGGCGCAGTGCCCCTTGAACCTGCTTAATAGGTTGATCGGGATGCAGATTTGCAAAATGCGCTATGGCCGCTAGCTTTTCATTAATCTTGGGATTGTATTTCATGGTACAACTACCCAGAGGATAAAGCGCTTTGTCCACATGATGGTTCATGGTGGAGAGTGCAGTATAGTGACGTACCACCTCATTCTCTGCAACCTGAGGTAATTTGGCATCACGCTTCCGTAAATATTGTGAATCGAAATACCTGTCTAAACCAGCCTCTTCTACATCGCATTCCGGTAGTTGGTGTCCCTGCCTACCTTCTTTACTCAAGTCGAATAATAACTTCCTGTACATTCATTCCCTTATCAAACTAATCCAGGCGTTCGAAAGTGAAAGTCTTGTTTTTCCCACCGGTCTTGGCCTTATCTAAAGCTTTTTTTGCCAATTTTAGCAACTCCCGTTCATTACCGATTTCCTCACTTGCAGGCCAGGTTGCCACACCAATGCTTACCGTAATTTCTGGTTGCTCAAATTTTCGCCGTTGTTTGGGACTCTTCATTTCCACCATGAAATCTTCCAGATATTTGGTTTGATTCAATGCAACTCGCAATCGCTCTGCTTCAAAATAACCACCCTGGGCATCGGTTTGTGGCAAAATGACGGCAAAATAAGCACCATCAAGCCTGGCAACTATGTCAGAGATGCGCGTATTCATTAAGATAACATTGGCAATTTTCAAAAGAATGAAGTCGCCAATTTGATAACCCAGCATATCGTTTATACGTCCGAATGCATCCACATCAATCAGGCTCAGAGATACTGAATTCTCATAGCGTAATGCTCTATGGTATTCTTCTTTTAACCTTGCCAGAAAATATTTTTTACTATATAAACCAGTTAAATGATCAATTGCCAGATTTTCAGCAAGCTCAGACTCCGACTTCTGGGATTCTTCCAATTCTCTAGAAAGACGATTGTGGATCTTTGATAGATCTTCATTCTCCTTTCTCAAATTCCTTATCATATGGGTCTTTTTCAAAACCGTTTTTATGCGCGATACCAATTCTTTTGAATTGAACGGCTTGACCAAATAATCATCGGCACCAAGCTGCAGACCACTTTCGCGATCTTTGGGATCAATGTATTTAGCGGTGAGAAATACGATAGGAATGTTCTGCGTCTTTCGTTTCTTTTTTAGAATCTGACACGCTGCAAAACCGTCCATGACTGGCATATAGGCATCCAGCAGAATTATATCGGGCTGTTCGTTTAAAGCCATATCAATTGCTATTTTACCATTTTCAGCCTTGACTACCTGGAACTGGTAAAATGAAAACAAATGCTCCAGCGTATCTAACATGTCAATATTATCATCGACTATTAAAATCTTCTGCATATTTTATCTTTTCAGAATCCTTTTTATTTGTAACACGTAACGGTCCATTTCCTGCTTGGTTCTCTTTTCGGTAACACTGATTAGTAAATGGTTTGATAAACCTAGCTTCTTTAATGAAATTCCAGCAAGAATTTGATCTTCTTGCAGCCGCTCAATAATTTTATCGCTGGTCAGGGGAAACTTAATTACAAATTCTTTGAAAAAACTATTCTTGCATGCCGCTGTGACATCGGGCAGGGTCGTTAATTGCTGAGCAAGATAATGACTCTTTTGAACGCATAAATTAGCTACTTGCTTAATGCCCTGCGGCCCCAATAAGGCCAGATAAACAGTAGCTGCCAGCGCCAGTAATCCAGAATTGGTACAGATGTTTGATGTGGCTTTTTCCCGGCGTATGTGTTGCTCCCTGGTTTGAAGCGTGAGCACAAATCCCTGATTTCCATCAAGATCATATGCTCGTCCAGCAAGTCTACCAGGTATTTTCCGGATGAAATCCTTGTGTGCAGAAAATAATCCAAGGTAAGGTCCGCCGAAGCTTTGATTGATCCCTAATGCTTGACCTTCAGCAACAGCAATGTCAGCACCATATTCACCGGGTGGTGCTAAAATACCTAAAGATATGGGATCATAATAGGTAATAAAGAGTGCTTTTTTATCTTTAATTATATCAGCAATTTCAAAAACCGGTTCAAGATAGCCAAAGTAATTGGGATGTTGTAAAATGACAGCGGCAATATCATCGCTAAGTTGATCGTTTAGCTGATCAATATCAATTTGAAAATCCTTTGTGGGTATTGTATATAATTCAATATCGTTATGATTTACATACGTTTGTAAAATGTTTTTATAGCGATGGTTAAGTGTATCAGCAACAAGAACTTTGCTCTTTCCGGTATGACCACAAGCCAGCAACATCGCCTCTGCTAATGCTGAACCCCCTTCATACATAGAGGCATTGGTAACATCCATTCCACTTAATTCGCTGATCATCGATTGAAATTCATAGATCGATTGCAACGTTCCCTGACTAACCTCAGGTTGATAAGGAGTATATGCGGTATAAAACTCAGAGCGATCTATCAAGGCATTAATAACGGCAGGAATATAATGGTCGTAAACGCCTCCACCTAAAAAGGATATACCCAGTCGATTGGCCATCCCATAACTTTCGACGAGAGCGCTAATTTCCATCTCTGATATGGCTTCCGGGATGTTTAAAAACCCTTTATAGTGAAATTCCTCAGGGATATTGGCCAGCAAGTTTTCGAAACTCCCAACTCCAATCTCCTTTAGCATTTCCTTTATATCGTGTTCAGAATTTGTTAAAAATGGCATAAATCCGTATTTTAATCTTCAATAATTTTATTTCTTAATGCTTGTTACAACCTATTTCTTGTATGATTTAGTTTATCATTGTAAAAAATTATCCTTATTAGTATTAATCACTTATGTGCGCCAGATATTCCGAAGCGTCCATAAGATTGTTAAATTCTTCCAGATCATCGATCTTGAGTTTGATCATCCAACCATCGTTGTAAGGATCCTTGTTGATTGTCTCAGGGCTATCGGTAATGTCATTATTTACTTCTACGATTTCACCTGCAACCGGGCAGTACAGATCGGAAGCTGCTTTAACTGCTTCAATACTTCCAAAGATATCATTTTGTTTAAAATGGTCACCAACTGCTGGTAGATCGATATAAACCACGTCGCCCAACTCACTCTGGGCATAATCGCTGATTCCCACCCAGACAAACTCACCTTCTTGACGCGCCCATTCGTGTTCTTTACTATACCTCAAATCTTCGGGTATGTTCATTTTTCCTCCAATTCTAATAACTTGCTTCTTTCTAAATAACCTGTGTCAAATTCTCCTCGGATAAAAGCAGGATCTTCAATTAATCTTTGATGAAATGGAATCGTTGTCTTGATTCCTTCAATAACAAATTCATTTAACGCGCGACGCAACCTACTAATTGCTTCATTACGGTCTCTCCCAAAGGCTATCAATTTGGCCACCAAAGAATCGTAGAACGGTGGTATATTATACTGTGCATAGGTATGCGAATCGAGACGAATGCCCGGTCCTCCAGGGAAATGCAGGTCCTCGATTCTACCCGGATTGGGCATGAAATTACGCTGCCAGTCCTCCGCATTTATGCGGCATTCAATGGCATGACCTTGAATTCGGATTTCCTCTTGCGTGTACCCGATTTCTTCATTGGCGGCCACACGTATCTGATCTTTTAGTAAATCCCGAGAATAAACCATCTCTGTTACAGGATGTTCCACCTGTATACGTGTATTCATCTCCATGAAATAGAAATTTTTATCTGCATCCAGTAAAAACTCAATCGTACCTGCACCAACATAGCCCACATTTTGGCAACCGTTCACAGCCACTTCCCCCATTTTCTTACGTAGTACATTATCTACTGCGGGTGAAGGTGATTCTTCCACTAATTTTTGATGGCGTCGTTGAATTGAACATTCACGTTCGCCATAATGTAATACATTACCATGCGCATCGCCCATGACCTGAATTTCGATATGTCTGGGATTAACAATGTATTTTTCCATGTAAAGTTCAGAGTTACCAAAAGCCCCTTCTGCTTCTGCACTGGCCATCATGAAGTAAATTTCCAGTTGATCCAGGGAATTAACTATACGCATTCCACGTCCCCCACCGCCAGCAACAGCTTTTAATATAACCGGAAATCCGATTTCATTTCCCAGTTTCTTGGCATGTTCAAGATTCTT
>SMTZ1_10008261_pt1 | contig 10402 bp, 6 predicted proteins | sample DeeMarSWOR136_30_FD_25667 | JGI IMG/M metagenome (IMG submission 25667) | reverse complement strand
TTCAGCACCACATAGGCCTTGGGCACCTCGAGCCATTTGGGATGGGGGTTACCGACCACGGCTGCCTCCAAAACCTTTGGGCTTTCATAGATGACCCGCTCTACCTCCAGGGAAGAGATATTCTCCCCCCCGCTGATGATGATGTCCTTCTTTCGGTCCTCGATGCAGAGGTAGCCCTCTTCATCCAACCGGCCGATATCCCCGGTATGGAACCAGCCGTTCTTGAGGGCTTCGGCAGTGGCCTCAGTGTTATTGAGAATATAGGCGAGTTCTGGGCCTGTCAACCTGAAATTCAAAGGTAACCACACAGCCCCGATCTTGTTTGCCGCAAAGGTGATCTCAATATACTCGGGGCAGTTATACAGCAGAATGGCAACGATATCCCCTTTTTGAGTACCCAGATCCAGGAGTCCTTTGGCCAGCCCATTGACCCGATCGTTAAGCGCACGGTACGGTATCCTTCTCTCCCCATAGACGATGGCCTCCTTGTCCGGAAATTTCTCGGCATTGGTTTCCACGACATAGCTCCAGTTCATCTCGTAATCCCTACTTAAAATGTTCTGGCTATTTTTGATCCCTCGTGGATTGCCTCCAAGGCAGTCCGTGGTTTTAAGGAATCTCCAATGATAAACACTTCGGCCTTTTCTGCCTTGATCTTTTCAAAGAGTTCCGAGTTAGGCTTCGATCCCACAGCCAGCACGACTGTGTCGATCCCATCTATCGGCTCTTCCCTGTTGTTTGTGATTACTAATACTTTCCGTCCGTCAATGGCCTTTAATGTTGTAGAGGTTTTCATATCGACCCTCTTCTTCCTTAAATTTTCGAGCAGTACAATCCGGACGGTATCAGGAGCATCCAAGGCAACTCCATCTAGCATTTCGATTAGAGTCACTTTCTTGCCCTTTGCAGCCAGAAATTCGGCGGTTTCTGCGCCCACCAATCCACCGCCAACCACAAGAACCGAATGTCCCGCATCGGCCTCTTCGGATAGGATGGCGGTGGCATGAACCACATTCGGCTGATCAATACCAGGGACATCTGGCACAGAAGGAGAAGCCCCAGTTGCAAAGATGAAGGCCGCAGCATCCGAACCAAAGATTAAATCTTCTCGGACCTCTCTGTTTAAATGAATTGACACTTTCAACCTTTTCAGCTGCCGCGTGAGATATTCGATGGCCTTTGTATATTCACTTTTCCGCGGTGGTAAGCTTGCCAAAAGGAATGTCCCGCCGAGCTTTTCTCTCTTTTCATACAGGGTAACCCGGTGTCCTTCGAGAGCGGCCACTCGAGCTGCCTCCAGTCCGGCCGGTCCCCCTCCAATTACCCAAATTTTTTTGGGCTTTTCTGTAGTAATGATCTTTGCTTCCTCCTCTCTTCCCGCCTCATAATTCAGCAAACAGTTTATTTGGGGACGGATGGCACGTTGCCTGCATGCCCCACACCCGATACATTGCCTGATTTCCTCAAAGCGGTTTTCCATGGCCTTTATAGGCCAATCGGGGTCCGCGATCAAGGCCCTGCCCAAGGCTATCATATCCGCATCACCTCTGGATATGATCTCCTGAGCTGTCTGCGGTTCGATGATCCGACCAACTGCAGACACCGGAACGTCAACCACATCTTTAATGTCCTTGGCCAGATAGGCCAAGGTTCCATGAGCAAAACCAAAGGGGGGAATAATCATCTGGGCCGATTCATATACCCCGGCCGACACATGGATGGCGGATATTCCTGCCCTCTGTAACAACCTTGCGATCTGTTTGGATTGTTCGATGTCCAGACCGCCTGTAACAAACTCATCTGCGCTGATCCTGCATGAGATGGGGAAACCTGGACCTACATTTGCCTTCGTTTTTTCGACGATTTCTAGTATAAACCTGGCCCGGCCGTGAAGATCCCTCCCGTATTCATCAGTTCTTCTGTTGGAATAGGGGGATAGAAATTGATTAATGAGATAGCCGTGGGCAGCATGGATATCGATACAATCGAATCCCGCCTTCACTGCTCTGAGGGCTCCTTCAGCAAAGCTGTCTGTGATTTCTTTAATTTCCACCGCGGTCAAAGCCCTTGGTGTTTTCTTGAGAACAGGGCAGGGAATAGGTGAAGGGGCGACAGGGGTCTGCACAGAAGTCAATGTGTTCTGTCTTCCAGTATGTAGCAGTTGCAATGCAATTTTTGCCCCTTCTTGATGGACGGCGCTGGTCAAATTTTTCAACGCCGGGATATAGTGATCATGGTCTATGGATAGCTGATTCGGGAAGCCCTTTCCCGTGGAATGGGTGTAGGCTCCTTCCAATATGATCAACCCAACACCACCCTTTGCCCGAGCTACGATATAATTCTGCAAGCGATCACTAACTGAACCGTCTTCATTGGCGTATAGGGTGGCCATTGGTGCCATGGCGATTCTGTTTTTTAATCTCAGACCCCCAATGCTTATGGGTTCAAATAGAGTTGCCATGATGGATCTCTAATAAGCTTTGAGATGAATGAACTTAGGCATTTAAGTCAAATAGCTGTTCCTCAATTCCTCATCGTCCAAGGGAGAAGCTGGATCGTTGCACTAAAATTTGATCATTGAATGGAATAGGACCCCTTCCAGGAGATTCCAGACTCTCTTCTGGGGTACCGCAATGGTAAACCTCCTTTCATCGACGATTTCCTCTTTCAGGGTGACCAGCTTGCGTTAGGTCTTTTTCTGCAGCAGCATTTCGGCCTGCTATTCGGCCAAAAACAATGCATTCAGACAGACTGTTGCCCCCCTGATACAATCCACCCGTGATGGATCCCAACTCCCCGGCCTCGTAAAGCCTAGGAATCGGTTTGGCGTCGGGATCCAACACCCTGGCATCCTTGTCTCGACGGGGACCACCCTGAGTACAATATAGGGCAGGGGAAATTTGAATGGCATAGTAAGGTGCCTCGATAGCTACGAGATATTTTTCTGCCCTGCCGAAGTCTGGATCCTTTCCAGTCTTACAAGACCCATTATATTTTTTTATCGTATTTTCTAAGTTAATTTCGTCCACTGAAATCTTATTAGCCAGCTCAGATACACTCTGAGCTTGAACGATCCAACCCTTGCTGATCTCTGCAGCGTTATCCTTGCTCCATTTATATAGTTTTCGGTTGTACCCTACAGCACCCGTATTCAGAGGGCCTTTCCGCCTACACTGTTCACCGAAGATAACCCATGTAGGGATGCGTGGATATTCAATGCGCTGAGTGTCGAAAAAGCCCATCTCCCTTCCGAACTCATGTACCTCAACGCCAATTTCATCGATATATCGCTTTCCATACTTGTCAACATAGATGAAATCCCTATCATGGAAACATATCCCAAAGGCAGCTTCATATTCCGGAGCCTTAAAACCGATAGTGGATATCATGTTGGTCATGTGCCACAATGCAGCCCCCACTTTCTGTCCTAGCCTAATCCCATCACCAGTGTTAGCCGGAGACCCCAGGAAGAGAAGCGGTTTGGCGTGATAAAAGTCCCACTTGGTAGCTGCATCATTTGCATAACCGCCAGAAGCTAAAATGACAGCCTTTCTGGCATTGACAGAAATCCCTTTCCCTTGCGATTGTGCTAGGACACCAACTACCTCGCCCTTTTGGCTCTTCACGACCTCCTTCACGTCTGTGTTGGTCATAATCTCAATGGATCTTTGCTCTAAATTGGTCCTTACAAGGTTCCAAAGCCGTTCGCCTCCAGAGCCCTCACCCCTAGCCCCCTTGACGTTGTATTTGACCATATATTCAGAATGCTTAACCTGGGGAAACCCAGGGCCTGTTTCCACGAGTGGATAGGTCGCACTGAGGGGGTGGTAAAGGATGACTTCACCTCCCATTTTCCTGACCCAATCGGCATTACCCATGGCAACCTTCACAAAGGTCTCCAGGATCTCGCGTTCAGTGGTCTTGAAGCTAAGGGCTTCCAGATAGTCAACAAATTCCATCTTCGTGGGGGTGAGTATATTCCCCATAGTAATCGGGCAATTTCCCCCTGCGTTAGGCATCTTCTCTAAGATCAAAGCCTTTGCGCCACTGTCGTGAGCAGTTATTGCAGCCACGGAGCCAGCAATCCCACAGCCTATAATCACCACATCAGATTCAATGTCTCGCATCTCGATGCCTCCGTTTTGGTTGTCTTTGGAAGGATTCCAAAAAATTGGTACGCCGGCTGAAACATTTTTCACTGTAAGCCGAGATAAATCTTGATTACCTCCTCATTTTTTTGAATCTCTTCCCTCTTGTAGATTTTAGATTCAGGCCTATGGTTTCTTAAATCCTAACCTCTCGAAGTAGATGTCTGGTATCAGCTCAGGGCTTTTGTAAAAATGCCAATAGCAGGGCTTGGAGGCATCATCTGAATAGCCTGTCACCCAAAGTGGGTATCCTCCCCATTCAATGGGAAGAATCTCATTGATGGCGCAATGGATGCAGTAATAGGGTACATTCTTACGGCTCCAGCTCCAGGGATACGCTTCTTTTGTGACGCCAAAGTTATATGGAGGCCCCAGCCTGGAGGGCGTTCCGTCCACGGGATCTCCCCTGCGCATCCTTCCACCACTTCCGCAGGGATCCATCTTGATGCTGATACGCTCGTGTTCCTCAATGATCTCTATACCACCATCCTGCTTGGGTCCACAGCGATGGGATCTCATGATCTCTGCATTGATATAGACACGCTCCTCAGCCGACATTTTCACCAGGCCTTTCCACGTGCGCCTCATCATCCAGGTTTCCTGGGTAGCTCGGCAAAGCTGGTAAACCGCCTCCTCCCCATGCCTTTCGGATGTTTTGGTAAAAATATCCCAGATCCAGTCACAAAATAGATCGTGCAGCGCCTTTCCTTCGGGAATGAAATAACGGGCAAGGGCCTTGGCTTCCTCATAGCTACCTTCGTTGATAGCCTTCACGATCATATCAGGCGTGGATAGGCCAAGATCTGCCCAATCATCTTCACGGGCAAGACGCCTTAATCTTTCAGACTTGATGAGCCTAAGCATACCATTCCCTCCTTATTGATATAAAAACACGGAAAGAGTTTACTTTTTTGTTTGCGATGTGTTCCAGTCCTTTAATATCTCTGTGCGGACAATATTCTTTCGGATCTTGCCAATGGATGTCTTGGGAAAATCCTCCTTTTGAAAAACATAGTACTGGGGAACCTTAAACTTGGCCATCCTTTTCCTACAGAATTCTGTAAGCTCTTGTTCTGTTGCACTCGCGCCTTCCTTAAATCTGACTACGGCCATCACAGCTTCATCTCGAACAGGATCAGGAACCGCAATTACAGCTGATTCTTCAACGGCTGGGTGGTCGTTCAAAACACGCTCCACTTCAGGAGCGGAGATATTCTCAGCGGCCCTCTGAATCACATCTTTCTTTCGATCCATAAAATAGACATAGCCCTCTTCATCCACCTTTCCATAGTCCCCGGAATAAAACCAGCCCTCGACAAGCTCCTGTGCCGTGGCATCAGGATTTTTATAATATTCCTTAAACAAAGATATTCCTGGCTCTCCTTTAATAGCAATCTCTCCCATCTCTCCGATAGGCAGCTCTTTACGATTATCATCCACAATCTTCACCTCCATACCGAAATTTGGCCATCCCACGGAGCCTCTTCGATGTTCACCCCATATGGGCATGATCGTACACGGGGCCAATGTCTCGGTCAACCCATACAGGTCGATCAAGGTAGTGCCAAATCTCCGTTCAAAGGTATCCCACTCTTCGTCTGATATGGCGATGGCATAAGGACATCTCCACATCTTGTTTTCTTTGTCCAGAGGATGCTCGGGCTGAGCCAGAATCATACGCACAGTCGCTGAAACAATGGAACACAGCGTACAACCGTAATTTCGGATCAGGGTGCTGAAACTGCTGGCGCTGAATCGCTCACAAACAACCATGCTTGCCCCTGCGGTCAGGCATGGCCAATAGGAGATACACTGGGCATTCACATGAAAAAGGGGCAGTACCAAAAGGTAGCGATCATCCGGAGTGAGGGCAAAACTCCTGGCACAAACCTCACCGATATAGATAAAATTGGCATGGGTCAAAATAACCCCTTTCGGTCGAGCTGTGGTTCCAGAAGTAAAGAGCATTTGAGCGGTATCAAGGGGATCGATCTCCACGGGAGCCAGTTCGGGTGAGGAATCCGCAATGATATCATCCCAAGAATGGGTCCCGGGAATTCTCTCTCCCGACCGATAAATAACGATATCTTTGACGGACGGACATTTGGCGCGAATACTATCAAACATGGGAAAATATTCCCCGTCCGTAATGACCATCTTTGTTTCCGAGAAATTGAGCTTATATTCCAAATCCTCGGCAACGTCAAAAATAATCGAAGGAATCATTATGGCTCCGATTTTTGTGCAGGCGTGCAGCGAAACAAGAAATCCAGTAGAGTTCGGAAGATGGGTAAGCACGAAATCCCCTTTTTTGATACCCATCTTGAGCAGCCAATTGCCTAATCGGTTTACTTTTTGGTCAAGCTGCTTGTAGGTTAATATCTCTTCGTTGTCATCTTTATCTATAAAGATAATATAGGGTTTATCGCCGTGTTGACGGACCTTTCTTTCAAGCAGCTTCCTTGTATTTATGTTTCGGCCTAAAATCGTTGCGTTTTTTGTGTTCAGGATATCCACGTTTGTCTCTCCTTATTGATTTGGTTTCCAAAAGGCAAAGAAAGTACCATCTCATGGATAAAGAATTAGCTTGAGCTCTCTTTGGCTAAAGGCCCAACTCCTGGGCAACCACACCACGGTGGAAGTTGGCATCGCCAAATGCAAACTCGGCTGCCTTGGCTCGTCTGGAATAAAGAGGCATATCATGGTCTACCATATATCCAACACCGCCGACAATTTCGTGGCCCAGAGAAACAACCCGCTTGTAGGCCTCACTAACCCAAGCCTTGGCTACTGCTACCTCTCTATTGCAAGGAATCCCTTCACTCAGCATCCATGCCACTTTGTAGGTGATCCACTTCCCCCCGTCAACATCTATTAGCATATTGGCGCAATGGTGCTGGACAGCCTGGAAGCTACCGATGATTTGCCCAAATTGTTCTCGCTTTTTAGCATAGGCAGTAGTCAACTCAAGGACTTTCTGGGCGGCACCTATCATTTCCGCACATTTGGCTACCGCCGCCTTCTGAAGGATCTTCTCTATATAGGTCCATCCCTTGTTCAATTCGCCAAGTATATTTCTCCCTGGCACCTTAACCCTATCCAAGATAACCTCGCACTGCTTATCTCTTGCCACGGTTTTTAACAGCGTAGATTTGACTCCCGGGCTCTTGGCATCAACAAGAAAAAGCGTTATCCCCTCTCTTGAGTCCGGCTCTCCCCCGGTCCTGGCAACACATATCATGTAGTCTGCCACATTCGCATCGGGAACAAAAAGTTTGATGCCATCAATAATGTAATTATCTTGTTCGGCAGTAGCCTGGGCCGTGATTAGGGGAGGATTATACCTTGTCGCAGCGGGTTCATTTAGGGCTAAGGTGAAGATCATATCCCCACCTGCTATCTTGGGTAAGAACTCGCTAAGCTGAGATTCATTACCCGCCTCCAGGATAGTAAGGCCACCAAGAACCACCGTTGAGAAAAATGGCCCAGGCAAACAGGCCCGCCCCATTTCTTCCATCATCACTGCCAGATCCAAGAAGTCTCCCTCAGTACCGCCGTATCTCTCAGGGAATATCAAACCCATCCACCCTAAATCTGCCATCCCACGCCATAACTCTGGTGTGTATCCCCTCTCGTCTTCTTCCATTTCCCTTACGAGTGTACTTTCGCACTCTCTGGTTAAGAAATCGCGAATAGATTGTCTCAACAACTTTTGTTCTTTGCTAAAGGTAAAATCCATAACTCATTTCCTCCAGATAAGATAACATAAGATAGGGCTAAGAACTGTAGTCCATCTAAGCCCGGGGCAGACCCAGGCCTCGCTGGGCGATGATATTTCTTCCGATCTCACTGGTACCGGCACCGATGGTAGTCATGAATGAGTGAAGATAATACCACTCTATCCTCCCCCTTAGAGGGGCCCATTTGGAATCCTCTTCCAGTTGACCAAAAAGGCCGAGGATCTCCATCCCCGTATCTACTAAGCGCTGCTCCAACTCTGAGACTACTACTTTGGTTACTTCCGGCTCATAAGTCATTGGTAGTTCGTTGCTCTCCATCCACCTTGAGCGCTCCGCAAGCACCCGTGCCACATCAAGCCCAATGGCTGCCTGTGCTAACTTATCGCGAACTATGGGGTCCTCTGCTAAAGGCCTGCCCTTATATTGTGTCTCCTTGGCATAATTGATCAAGTCGTTGAGAATGGGGTATAGGCGGGCGGGAACAAAAACCTGATTCCGTTCAGACCCTAATGCCTCCATCATGTAATAAAAGCCCTTATTTTTCTCCCCCACCATTCTCTTCTTGGGGACCCGGACATTGTCGTAAAAAACCTCGTTTGTCCTCTCCCCGGACATAGTCCACAGGGGTTCAACAGTAATGCCAGGGCTGTCTATATCTACGATAAACAGGCTGATCCCCCTGTAGTTTGGGATATCAGGATTGGTATCGGTCCTTGCCGCTAGCCAGTGATATTCTGCATAGTGGCACTCGGTGTTGAAGGTCTTTTGTCCGTTTATCACGTAATAATCACCCTCCTCCACCGCGCTCATTTGCATGGATGCCAGATCTGAACCAGCATCTGGCTCGGTATAGCCCAAACAGAACTCTATGTCCCCACTGATAATCTTTGGCAAGAATTCCTGCTTCATCTCCTCGCTGCCACGACGCAAGATGGTGTGTCCTACCATTGTGTAGCCTATATCAAGGGGAACATGGGCCCCCCACCGTTTGCCCAACTCATCGAGGAGGATAAAATCGTAGGTGGGCGGCAGGCCTTTTCCACCATATTCCTTTGGCCAGGTCATCCCCAGAAACCCTTTGGCTGCCAGCTTTCGGCTGAATTCTCGTGCCTCGGGTCCCACGCCTTTGTCCTCCCAATTCTGACGAGCAATCTCCTCGGTCAGCTCTTTGTCCAGAAACTTGTTGAGTCTTTCCCTAAACCTTTCCTCTTCCTCGGTATACCCAAAATCCATATCAAAACCTCCAAATAGCTCTTATATAATGGATCTTCCTCCTACGATCCATCCCGTAACCCATCAGCCTTTCATGGCATATGAATCGCACCTCCACATAGTGATAATGCTGACTCCTTAATGGCGTCCGACAGCGTTGGGTGAGGATGCACGGCATGAGCCAGCTGTTCCACTGTCATTTTCATGGACATTCCCAGGACAGCCTCTGCGATCATGTCCGTGGCATGGGGACCAATTATATGCACGCCCAGAACTTCACCATGTTTCTTCTCAGCAATGATTTTGACCATCCCGTAGGTCTCGTTAAGAACCAATGCCTTTCCGCAACCGTGAAAGGGAAAACGGCCCACCCGAATATCGAATTTTTCCTTTGCCTCCTCCTCGCTTAACCCTACTGACGCCACCTCAGGAGATGTGTAAATGCATGTAGGTATCGCTTTATAGCTCATCGTGGTTTCTTGGCCCATTGCATTTTTTGCAGCACATTCCCCTTCTGCAGTCGCAACGTGAGCCAGCATGATTCCCCCCACCACATCACCCACCGCGTAGATACCGGGAATATTTGTCTCCATACGCTCATTCACTAAGAGAGTACTGTTTTTGTGTGCCAACCCCACCTTATCCACATTCAAAACCGTTAAATCCGGCTTTCTCCCAACCGATAAAATCACCCTTTCTGCCACACATTTTTTCGATTTCTCCTCTAGTTCGAAAGTCACGGTATTTTTTTCTCTGCCATGTGTAATCTTTTTGACGTTTGCCTTGGTGAAGACCTTGATTCCTTCCTGCACGGTTCTGTCTTCAAGCGCCAGAGCAATCTCTTTATCCATCCCTGGAATCAGGTGTTCCATCATCTCCAAAATCGTCACATCAACCCCCAGCTGATTTAGGATATGGGCAAATTCAACACCAATCACACCCCCTCCTACTATGACAACGCTTTTGGGAAGGCTTTCCATTTCAAAAAATTTATCGCTATCCAGTATGTCCGGTCCCTCGGCTCCCTGGATGTTCAGCCTTACCGGTCTCGATCCAGTTGCTATAATAATCTTATCGGACTTGATCTTTTCCTTGGTTTCCAGGATTTGAACGGTTGTGGAATCCACAAACGTTGCCGTTCCTTTGACAATTCTTACCTGCTTTGCAGCGAGCAATTTTTCAACGCCATTACGAAGCTGCTGGATGACCGAATTCTTGCGGTTCATAATTGCGCCAAAATCAACTTTGTAATTTCCACACCCTATCCCGAATGTTTCAGCCTCCTTGATGGTCCTGATCACC
>SMTZ1_10033256_pt1 | contig 10404 bp, 13 predicted proteins | sample DeeMarSWOR136_30_FD_25667 | JGI IMG/M metagenome (IMG submission 25667) | reverse complement strand
TGGATTTGTACGCTGATCTGTGTGGGCAGTTTATTCATGAATTTGGATGGTGTCCACTGGGCTGGGTGCTCGATCTGCTTTCCCTCTCTGGTGATCTCTTGCCTCAGGTATCCCTGTCTGCTGACGAGCGAAACTGCAACGAGTGGTATTTTCAGGTCTGCGCTGGATCTCACCATATCGCCCGCGAGAACCCCCAGCCCCCCACTGTACGTGGGAAGGTCATCCGTTAATCCGATTTCCATGGAAAAATACGCTATTTTCTCTCCTTCCAAGAAAGTATGTTTGCAGTATTCACTACAGAAGTGATAGGTTCTTCCCCTCACTTCCTTCTTGAATTCTGCTTCTTTCTCGTCTAGAGGCATTCCACAGACGGGATCTCTAACCATTTCCCAAACCCACCTCGACGTCTAGATTAATCTCCCCTATCCCTTTAAGCAGCGGCAGCAGCTTCTGGATATCGAAGATTATCCAAGCCATACAATATCTGTTGTGCAAGTTATTCAACTCAACGGTGTCCTAGTCAACGAGGCGTAGACAACCGACTCCATCGAGGGCTGATAAAGCCAGAAGCACTTCCGAATCCACCTTACCCAACCGTTGCAGCCTTGGCGCGCGCATCTCTAAGATTTCTATCCCGTGACGTAGATTTTCTAATAATCCTCAAACAGACCCGTCTAATTGGCCTGTAAAACACGTGCAAGCTCAGCAAAATTAGGAATGGGGCCAGTAAAGCTTCGTGGAGTCTGAAGGACAGGTTTCTACTCAACAGACCAAATGTTAACTCCTCAATTATTCGAAATTGGGTAATGCCCAATCCGGTAAGCAGATAGACAAGTGTCATTCCAAAGAGGACCCAATCTAGCACTTTCTTGACGCGATTCTGACGCATTCTATCTCCCTTCTAGTTTCGTCTAAAACCAAGATTTCGGAATGAGATAATAAATCCGTCTCTCAACTCTCAGGGAATATCTGCTTCGTTGGAAAAGCCACGGCTTTCCCAATATCCCCGATAGTCCTCATTGTCGGCGAGTTCAATAGCTGTTATCCACTTGATCCACTTGTAACCGAGCTTGCTCTCCGCGACAAGTTGGAATGGGAACCCTCTTTCAGGAGGGAGGGTTATACCGTTCATCTTGTAAGCCATCAATATGTCGTTGCTGACAATGTAGTCCAGAGGCAGAGACGTTGAATACCCGTCATAGGCATAGAATATCACAACCGTTGCTGTCGGCATGACCCCTACTTCGTCCAGCAGCTCTTTCAAGAGAACACCTTCCCACAGTATTGTCACATCCCACCCTTCAACACAATAAAGCGTGACAACCTTTTCGTAATGTTGATAGCTATCGATAACATCAGCGTAGGTGTACACTTTTTCACTATCCACGAGACCAGTTATAATGAGTCTGTAGCTTTCGTTGTCCACAAACTGTGGTCCCTTTATCGAATTCTCTCTAAAATCAGTTGTTGACGAGAGTCGCTGTCCATTGTATTCTCTGATTTCTACGGGGTCCAAAGGACTAGGACCGTCTGCTGATCGATTCCTGAGAAACCAGACCCCTGCAAAAGCCGTCATGAGTGTAATTGGCACCAACAAAATACCGATTAGGAGTAGTCTTCTGTTTTCGATTGGTGACACCTACCTGCCAGTTTATATGACAAGCGTCATACTAATACATTTCGCAGCAAATGCGATGAATGCACGCGGGATGCCAAGTGGTATGCGCATCGAACCTCTTCACATCTGGTAGTAGTTAGTCCAGCTTCGCGTTTTTCGGAAGACAATCTACCTTATTAGACAACGTCTTGATATACACTGCAAGGTGTTTGTGATGGCAAAATTCAGAGTGGAAGTGGATAAGCACACTTGTCAGGGGTTTGGAGCGTGTGTGGAATTGTGTCCGCGTTTCTTTACACTCTCAGACGCAGATGGTAAAACAACTATTGAAGGAGGCAGGGAAGTTGTGAAGAAGGATGAGGTCGTAGCTGAAACCTTGGAACTGGACGATCTCGAATGCATCAGAGAAGCTGCTGAGGCCTGTCCCTTCGTGGCCATCCACATTGTCGACTTGGAGACCGGGGAGAAGCTCATCTAGGCTTTTGGTGACCGATGTGATAAAGAACAAAGTCTCGGTGATCGTCGGAGGCGAGGCAGGAGCCGGAATAACCCGATCCGGATTCCTCTTCGCTAAAGCCTGCCTCAGAGGGGGACTCCATGTTTTCGGCGCCAACGACTACCAATCCCTCATCAGAGGAGGGCACAACTTCTATATTGTAAGGGTCGACGCCGAGAACATTTACTCTCAACGCGACACCATCGATCTGCTTGTAGCTCTGAACAGGGAGACCATCCTTCTCCACAAAAAAGAACTTGTGCCCGGCGGAGGGATCGTCTATGACGGGGAAGACATAGCGGTTGATGCTGAAACGCTGGGCAGGGACGACTTGAAGCTTTACTCGGTGCCTCTGAGACGTCTCGTCAAGGAGCTCGATGGAGAGCTAATCATGCGAAACACTGTGGCGCTGGGAGCCGCCGTGGCGCTTCTGGATTATGATCTGGAAATTCTGAACGACGTGATTGAGGACACCTTCAAGCCGAAGGTGGCGGCGTCGAACGTCAAGGCTGCCAAGATGGGCTATGATTATGCGCGAGATCGCTATGCTACGGATTTCGAATACAAGCTGGAGAAGACTAGAGCTGCGGGAAAACGCAACATCTTTGTTACTGGCGGCGAGGCGGTGGGGTTGGGCGCGATTCGGGCAGGCTGCAAATTCTATGTCGCCTATCCCATGACCCCCGCGACGCCTCTTCTGCGTCTTTTGCGGGAGCGAGAGCAATGACAGCTACTTCGGGAGGCGGCTTCTGCCTCATGAGCGAGGGCTTAGGCATGACAGGTATGACCGAGACTCCTGTGGTCATAATGTTGGCCCAAAGACCTGGGCCGAGTACAGGTCTGCCCACGTACTCCGGACAGGCAGATCTCAGATTTGTGATCCATGCCTCTCAGGGAGAATTCCCGAGGGTCGTCATCGCTCCCGGGGATGTGGAGGATTGCTTCTACAGAACCATAGAGGCCTTCAACTTGGCGGAGAAGTTCCAGATACCAGTCATTCTCGTTACCGATAAGTACTTGGTTGAGAGTCACGGGGAGAGTGCGCCCTTTGACCAAAATCGGATTGGAATCGATCGCGGGCTTCTGTCGACCGGAGAGCAATATACTGCCAAGGAAGAATACAAGAGACACAAGTTCACCGAAGATGGCATTTCGCCCAGAGCCATCCCTGGAATGCGCGGGGCAATTGTCAGAACGAACGCCGATGAACACGATGAGCGAGGATACACCACCGAAGATCCCGAATTGGCCACTCGGATGACCGACAAACGGTTCAAGAAACTCGATGCTCTCATAAGCGAACTAGCGAACTATGAAACGACCAAGATCTATGGCCCCGAAAAAGGCGAGGCAACGATCATCGCGTGGGGATCCACCAAGGGAACTACCTCCAAATCGTATTTCTCACCCCCTTCCCAACTGCTAAGGTCAAGAAGGTTCTCAAATCAGCCAGAAAGACGATTGTTGTCGAGAACAACAAAACATCTCAACTGTCGAGCCTTATAAGGGAACATCTCCTGATGCCGGTGGATCATCAGATCTTGAAATACGACGGAAGACCCTTTGATCCGGGTGAGCTTTCGAAGAGGATAAAGGCGGTGTTGTGAGATGGTGACTCTTGCAGACTTGAAGACGCCGAAGACGAATACGTGGTGCCCTCGATGCGGAAACTTCGGGATACTCATGGCCTTTAAGAAGGCGCTAGTCCAGCTAGATCTTCGTAGAGATCAAGTCGTGGTGGTGTCCGGCATCGGTTGCCACGGTAAGATGGTCAACTACGTCAACACAAACGGTTTCCACGGCATCCACGGACGCGTTCTCCCTCTTGCCCAGGGCATCAAGCTCGCTAACCCAAGCTTGACGATTGTTGGTTTCGCTGGAGATGCTGACCAGTACGACGAGGGGTGGGGCCACGTCACGCACGCCATCAGACGAAACATCGACATGACGCTGATTGTGCACAACAACATGGTCCTCGGCCTAACCACCGGCCAAGCGACATCGACCAGCCAGAAGGATTTCAAGACGAAGTCCACGCCGTTTGGTGTTATTCCTCCGATGTTGAATCCAGTGGCGCATGCCCTAGTTAGCAATGGCACCTTTGTGGCCAGAGGTTTCGCCGGTGATATGTTGCATCTAACCGAACTGATTGTGGAAGCGATTAAACACAGGGGCTTTGCGTTTCTAGACGTGTTCCAGCCGTGTGTGACCTTCAACTATCTGAACACCTACGATTGGTGCAAAGAGCGAGTCTACAAACTCGAGGAAGAAGGTCACGACTCCGCTGATAGACGGAGGGCTTTGGAAAAGAGTCTTGAATGGGACGATCGAATACCCATTGGCGTCTTCTACAGGGAAAAGAGACCCACGTACCGTGACAAGCTTCCTCACGTGAAAGGGAAAGCGCTCACTGAATTGCCGATTGACGATGTGGACATTAGCTCGATTCTCGAGACTATGATGTAACTAAGGCTCGCACGAACGCACGGGTGCGAATGCATTTCTAAGGTAGATGTACGGCAAACTCGCAAGTGGTGTCTCCCTTGAGGAGGGACTTTCGGATCTCTACTCTCACTGGTTTTCCAAGGATTCCTTCCCACTGTTGACGGTACCACCCAGCCCCACAATAGCAGAAGGTTGATGATATTCCAGCGTTCAAATGGCTTCGTACCATTGCACAGTGGCAATAGTACTTTCGCTTTTCCTCTGGGTCAGTTGCTGTCTTGTAGTTTTTCGCGTCGAACGGGATCTTCTTAACGTGGATGGTCTTTCCTTCCCTTCGGGGCTTCTCATACCAGGCGGTATCCTTATGCATCGCGTTGATGACTTCGTCTAGGTCCCGGCTCTTGCTGTATATCGCCTGCAATTCGGCAATTCGCTTTTTGGAGAAATCGTGAGCGCAACACGATAGTATGTCGTACTTCTGCTCGTCGCCAGCAAGCTCGTCCAATCGTTCAATTGCATCTTTGATCCACTTGGCGCGTTCATCAATGCCAGATTTGAGCGTGAATGACACATCGCTACCCTGCATGATCTTTTCTCGCGCTTCAGGACCAAGCACATGGTCTAGGTTCTTGGCTAGTCGGTCGTCCCACCTATGCAACACCGCCTGGATTTCAACAACATTCTCCTCAGGATTCTCGGGATCGGATTTGAGGGTGATCTCTCTTCCGAAATTTGTGGCTGCAATTCCATGTTCTCTGAAGTAGCCATAGAGCTTTTGATAGCTCTCCTTCATCTTCTCGGCGGTTCCATGATGGATCAGTGAAAGCACGTCCACGCTTTCCAGCGTCCTACTCTTAACTTCCCCTTTCTCTACAGGTTCGGTCACTGGAAAACAGACCTCGACCTGAATGCCATCGCTATACACGCCGTAATCATACAAAGTGATTGCGTCACCACAAACTCGGTCCTTGCACACTTGAAAAAGCCTTTCCAACATTACGGGTATCTTTTTCCGCTCGTAATCATCTCGGAAGTGTATGCCAGCAACGAGCATTTCTTCGGTCTTCTTTCTGGTAATTCCCGCTTCCTGCAAAATCATTGAAACCTCCTCAGACATGCAGAAGATGAACAAGCGTTCTCTCCATATTTATCTCTTAAACCGTCATATGACGTATCCAACTCCCCGCGTGAGACTGTGCGCGCGTCGGCTCATTGGCTACTTCCTGGTCACAAGGTAGACCCCTGCAAGGATGAGAAGCCCTCCCAACAGAATGTGAATAGTTAACTCCTCTTCGACTACCGTCACTGCCAGCAACGCGCAACGCGGTCACTAACGGCTCCGCAAACAGAAACGAACTGGTCACTGCAGCGCCGATCTGTCTCACTGCATGAAACCAAATATAGTATCCTAGCAGAGAACAGCCCAGAGCTAGGAAGAGAATCGCGAACCAGCTGTGGAGGCTCAACGTGAGGATATGCTGAAGAGAGCCTTCAGCTAAAGAGAACGGGATTAGAGATAATCCTCCGAGTATGCTCACGTAGCCTACAATGAGGAAGGGGTCGTATTTCCTCATCATCCTCTTTCCTACTACAGTGTAGAAAGTCCAAAGAAGAGGCGTTAAAAGCAGAATGAGGGTTCCGATGAAGAATTCTCTCCCGCTTTGATAGCTCAAGCCACCGCCAGCAATTACCGTGAAAGTTCCTGTAGCGGCGATTCCAATTCCAAGAATCTGCTTCTACTAAGGTGTTCTTTGAGCAAAGCGGTGGAGGCTACCGAAATGAGAATTGGTGAAAGGAGACAGACGAAGATTGCGGCAGTGGCCGCTCCTGCCATCTGGATGCCTGTATACTGAGCAATGAAGAAGAAGGTCCCTCCTGAGAGCGAGAGAAGCCACAGAGTGGCTATTTCTTTCCTCTCAACGAGAAGCCTGCTGTGCGTCATCGCTTTTCGCCTAAGGAGAAGAACAACAGAGAACAGTCCACCGGCAATCAAGAATCTGAACGTGGCTACCGCAATTGGCGTCAATCCTTCTCTCAGCACAATTTTGACCACAACAAATGAACTCCCCCAGATGATTATCAGGACTGTCATTAGAAACGTGTTCACCAGTCCAATTGTCCTCGTCGTCATATCGAACAATCTCCAGTCGAATCCTGTGGCGTCAATTCGCCAACTCGATAGGAAGGTCGTTTCGACTCCTTTCGAATTTCTTGGTCTACAGTGGATTTAAAGTAGTCTGTAGGTGGACGTGCGCACATTCTGTTCTCAGTCGAAGAGATAGTGCAACTGACCGCGAATCGGAGTCCAACACATTTGGGACTGCGCCAGAACGTTGCCCCCGGCAGGCCGAGAAAGACTTATATGAATTTGACAGCGAGTTCACTAGCACTTGGCAAAAAGGGAATTATAGGGAGGAGTCAATTATGAGTTATGAGAAAGAATTCTCGCTAACGAAACTCAACAAACCACAGGATTGGACAAAGCTTCCCGACATGGCTAAGAAACACGTGCCTATAATCGAAGCACCTGAAAGAGTTGAAGCCAAAAAATCATTCACCGTGAAGGTCAAGGTCGGCGGCATCGACGGTGTCGAGCATCCCAATACGTTAGGCCATTGGGTGAATTGGGTAAAACTCTATGCGGGAGAACGGTTGATATCCAGAGTGGAGTTCGCCCCTGAGATGTGCGACAACTATGCATTGGCTTTGAACGTGACCCTGAACGAGACTGCTACATTGCGGGCACAAGAGTTCTGCAACTTGCACGGGGTATGGGAAGGAAAAGAGAAGAAAGTCACTGTGAAGTAACTGCGTGGCCACAACTAGTAGCATTCTACAAGCAACAAAGTCATTCGGCAGCTATAGTCATCACGGATTATTCGGCTGCCCCTTCGGCACAGTAGTAAGTCTTTGAGAGTTCGTAATCCATGTAGACTTGGCAAGAGGGGCACAGACATCCATTCCTTACGATTTTCTTCCGACTCTTTTCTCTCGCGCAGAAAAGCCATTCGGCCGTTCCCGGATAGCTTGGACAGCTGCCGCAGAAATCCCTACACGTCCCCTCATTTTTCTCATTCTCTTCTACTTTCATTGTCTATCACGTCAGGATTCTTTTCGTTTCACCTAATAACCATTTCCTGATGGTCTAGCACATTGACTGCCAATACTTTGAGACAATTTTTCTTCGCTGAAAGACGGATCAGACAGATGGTCTGTTCCTATGTTCTGGAAAGAAAGAGCTCCTGAAGGTCCTACGGTATCTTAGGCTTGAAGGCGCAGACGCACCCAGTAGGTCCGTCTACGAGTTCGAAAGTTTTTTATTCGTTTCAATAGACCTAGGTGGAGGTGGTTCATGTGGGAAAGAAAGGAAGAGAAATAGTACAGGTTGACATTCAAGACTTGCTGAAGGATCTGAATAGCGCCTACGCAGACGAATGGATAGCCTACTTCTACTATACGTGGGCAGCTGATTTCATCGAAGGCCCAGATTACCCAACGGTGGCCGGGGAACTGGACAAAATCGCAAAAGATGAGTTTGAGCATATGTCCGAACTATCTGACAGGATCTTCGAATTGGGAGGAGAACCAGAAAGAGACCTCGAAGATCTGCAGAGAATAGCCACGTGTAAGAAGGTCACTTTTCCAAAGAACGAAAGAGACCTTGAGAGTGTCCTCAAAGCAGTCGCCGACGCCGAGGGTTGTGCAATTGATGTGTATACTAAGCTTCTCAAGAAGCTATCTGCGTGCTACGAAAAGGACGTACGAACCTTCCACTTGATAGAGCACATTCTCTCGGAAGAGATCCAACACGAAGAAGCCTTCGAGAATCTGCTGGAGAAGAAGCGAAAATAGCCATCGAAGCCAATTTCGGAATCTATTTCCCTTGGTTCTTCAGTTCTTCAGGGTGAGTCATCCACCCGGGGCTCCATGAAAGGGCACATTCCGCCACAGGAATTCCCACCAGTCGTCTTCAGTGATGGTCTCCCCTCTTACGACAATCTCCATGATCTTGTTCAAGAGTTCATGGTGTCTCTTCTCATCGGCCAATATGGATTCGAGTAGGAACTTCAACTTCTCGTTTCTCGTCTTCTGAATGATAGGACTCAACCGCTTCATCATTCGCTCTTCATACATGATGTGTTTCTTCACGGTTTCTCTCAGACGATCGAACTCCTCTTCCGTCACGGCCGGTGTGGTGCCAGCAATCTGTTTCGCGGCCTGATAAATCTCAGCATGCTTTTTCGAGTCTAACGAGATTCCCTTAAGGACGCCGTTGACGACAGGATTCTTCAATCCCTCCAGCGCTTGGTTTAAGGATTCAGCGACCTCTTCTTCTAGCCTTATCTGTTTTTCGAAGAACTTGCCTAACTCTTCACGATCAGAACTCATGAAATCGACCTCGACCCACTATCTTACCAGTTCTATTAAGTCTTGTGCGTGTGCTCTCTTTGAGTTTTGCGGCCAAAGAACTACACGAATGACGGCGGCTACGCGGAAGCTTGTTCGAATGGTGAGACCGCTGTAGCAATGTATATTAGGTGTGGCGCGTATCATCTATATGACGCGCGTCATACACGACTTCGACAAAACGGTTCACAAAGCCGTTTTCGTGACACGCGTCCAAGAGGGTCTCAACAATATGGTTGCTGAAGCGAGTTCCCGTCAAGGTTTCGAAAAGAAACCACAGAGCAGTCTGGAGATCATCGAGACTCTCAAGCAGATAGATAACCTCTGCAACAGTTGTCGACCTCTCACGCCTACCGCTTGCATTGAGCAATGCGAAATATGGAGAACGAAAAACCAGCTCTTGGAGATGAACGGGCGGCTCTGTACCAGCGATTATGAGAACGAGCTATTCAATGCCCTGAAAAACGACAGGCGATTGGCGGTCATCGGCGCACTTTCAGAACGTTCACACACTGCCGCGGAGCTACAAGAGCATTTGAAGAGCAGGGGATACTATCACAGCCAGCATACCATCATCAGCGAATACGTCGACCCACTTCTGGGCATAGGGTTTGTGAGCAAAGATGCTGAAGACTACCGTCTAACGTTATATGGTCAGCGGTTTTTCCATCTCCTAGATTCGTTTGATGGGGGGAATCCACTGCCACCACATTCGCGCTGCTATGAAGAGACGGTCTTGAGAGAGTTGAAGGCCGGGCCGAAATCCTACGCAGAACTTGCAGATGCGGTAGAAACAGATAGTTTGTCACGACCTCTCAAAAGGCTAGTAGAGCAGGGACTGGTCACCAAAAGCGGATCCTCCACATACGTCTTCTATTTCAAAACCAAAAAAGTGTCCACGAAGCCTTTTTCGCCTACCGAGAGAAGAATCTACGAAGCCATACCTGCGGAAGGCATAGACACCCGGGAACTATCCACGAAGGTGGGTATAACTCTTAGAAGAACCTACAAATATCTACGACGGCTGAGGAAGAGGTGGCTTGTATTCTCTCGAAAGAAACCCAGAACTTACGAGCTGACCCCCTCGGGGATGAGACTCGCCGATTTCCTCGAAGAAACAGGGAATCTGATTTCCGAAGCGTTGAAGGCGTCAGCTTTCTTGCTTGAACGTATACACGAAGCCACACGTACGCACCCACCATCCTCTGTGGGAGAGCCTTCGAAGCCGCTTCAGCAACCCGCTTCCTAGAATTTGGCAGAACACACGTGCGTTTTGGGAGTTCTCCTCGGGGGACGTCTTGTGGTAGTGCAAGCTTGGCAAAGTATAAATATGACGCTCGTCATAGTTCATCTCTCGGATCTGACCATGTAAAAACGGGCTGTCCGCGCGAACAGACTATTTCTCTGCTTCTGACGTCTCGCGGGCAGAACTCCAAGA
>SMTZ1_10008258_pt1 | contig 10404 bp, 14 predicted proteins | sample DeeMarSWOR136_30_FD_25667 | JGI IMG/M metagenome (IMG submission 25667) | reverse complement strand
ACCAGGCAGTCGCAAGGGTAAACGGACAGCGAAACTCTCAGGCAAAGAACGGTGGATGATAAAGATTCGGGCTATCCGCCGACATCTCAAACAGCTCCGAGCTCGCCGGATTATCAAACCCCGTGATTACCGAAGATTATACCGGCTCTCGAAAGGTGGGATGTTCCCCACTATCCGACGAGTTGACATGTATATTCAAGAACATAAAATGAAGAGGCGATAAAAAATGGCACACGGACCACGATACAAAGTTCCTTTCCGTAGACGTCGTGAAAGTAAAACCGACTACCACGCACGACGCCGCATGGTAGGCTCTGGACGACCACGCCTAGTCGTACGGAAAACCAGCACCCGCGTCATCGTCCAAATCATGGAAGCCCTACCGGAAGGAGACAGGTGCATAGCCGCGGCTGATTCGCGACAGTTAAGCGAATTTGGCTGGCGTGGTGGCGTAAAGAATATCCCTGCAGCATATCTCACAGGATTCTTAGCTGCCAGTCGCGTTCTGAAACTAGGACCAAACGCAGCTATTGTTGACATTGGATTATCCCAACCGATACCCGGATCTCGAATATTTTCAGCTGTCAAGGGCGCCATCGACGCTGGACTTGAAATTCCCTGCTCAGACAAGATGTTTCCTAAGGAAAAACGCCTTCGAGGCGAACACATCGCTAGCTACGCCAAAGATCTCAGCGAGAACCAGCCCAACAGCTTTCAACGCCAATTCGGAAAGGTTTCGAAGGGCCGAACCGATCTTACTCAACTCCCAAGCATGTACGATACTACCAAGAAAAATATCACAGCGAAATACACTCGTGGAGGGACGAAAGAATGAGCCGAAGACCCCGACAACAACAGCAACGCCCACGCGGCTTCAATGTCGAGGAGTGGGAACCGGTCACAAAAGTTGGTCGACAGGTGAAAGCTGGCGAAATCACCTCACTGGAAGATCTCTTTCAGTTAGCTCTCCCCATCAAGGAGCCTGAAATCATCGATGTATTGCTGCCAGACCTTCAAGAAGAAGTCATCGACATCAACTTAGTACAAAAACAGACTGATGCTGGCGAAAAATCTCAGTTCAAAGCCACTGTCATTGTAGGCAACGAAAACGGCTTTGTCGGTATTGGTGAAAGCAAAGCACCAGAAATTGGACCTGCCATTCGGAAAGCCATTCTTCGGGCGAAGCTTAATCTTATTTCAGTTCGGAGAGGTTGTGGAAGTTGGGAATGTGGGTGCAGCGACCCCCACTCCGTTCCATTTCAAGTGAACGGTAAAACAGGAAGTGTTCGTGTGAAGCTCCTTCCTGCGCCTAAAGGGGTGGGGCTGGTTACAGCCGACACCATGAAGGTTGTCCTTAGGCTAGCTGGCATCCACGATGTATGGTCCCGAACACGAGGACATACGCGCACCACCCTCAACTTCGCACAGTCAGTCTTCAACGCATTAAAAGGAACCAATCAGATCATGACCCCCCAAGATTGGACGCGGAGAGCTGAATAACATGTCAACAGAAACCCAGCAAAATCATCCATTAGTGGCTGTCATCCGCATTCGCAGCAGCATAGGCTTGCGTCAAGAAGCCAAAGACACACTAGCCCTGCTGAATCTTTCCCGTGTAAATCACGCTGTGGTTCTGGATAAACGACCAACCTATCTAGGGATGTTTCAACGGGCAAAAGATGCCATCACCTGGGGTGAAATTGACGCCCCTACTTTATCACACCTTCTCCGAAAACGAGGTCGGCTGATTGGGGAAAAACCTGTTACTGACGAATATGTGGCACAGCACACTAAATACAAATCCATTGATGAATATGCCAAAGCCCTCGTCGCACAGAAAGAGGTGTCGCTGGCTCTTCCCAAGCTGAAAAAAATCTTCCGTCTACACCCACCTTCGAAGGGATTCCGAAGAAGTGTTAAGCGAACTATCCAACAGAAGGGTGAACTCGGTTACCGTGGTGAGGATATTAATGCCCTCCTCAAACGAATGTCATAAGAGGGAGAATACGAAAACAGGATTGATGAAATATGGCCGAAAACGATGATCATCGTAAACGGAAGCGCTGGTGGGATGATAAGTCCAATGATTCACAGTTCGAAGCACTTCAACGGATGTTTGAAGAAATCATGAAGATGATTTCTGATATTAATCCTGAAGACATGTTTGGTCCCGATGCCGAGCACCAACTTGAAGAAATCCTCGAACAGCTCCAAAAGAATCCCATGGTTTGGGGCTTCTCTGCAGGTATCGGACCAGATGGTAAGATACGATTAAATCCATTTGGCAACCTTAACCCCGAGGGTGGACCGCCAGTGGTCCGCAATGAACGTGAACCACTCATTGATGTTATGGACCAAGATGACCAGCTCATTATCATTGCAGAACTACCAGGCGTGAAACGGAATGAAATCCACATCAAAGTGAACGATTATAGTCTAACTCTCCAAGTGGATTCAAAAGATCGAAAATATGCAAAAGACATCGATCTTCCCGCACCCGTTGATGTTGACTCCGCCAAGACCAGTTATCGTAATGGCATCTTAGAAATACACCTCCAGAAACGTTAACCTCAAAGGAGACAAACAATCATGTCGACACGAAAACCCAAAAAAGTCCGCAAAATGCGTGGCAGCCGCATGCACGGTTATGGACGAATAGGCCAACATCGCAAAGGTGGCCAACGCGGTGGCAAAGGCAAAACTGGTGGACATAAACACGACTGGACCTATGTAACCGCACATGACCCAGACCGCTTTGGCAAACAGGGCTTTCATCGCCATACCAAACTCCGTCAAAATCACACCACTATTAATGTGGGCGAGATTGCTCGTAGCCTTTCTCAATTCACCGAAGGAAAAACTGCAACTAAAGATGCACCCATTTCTATTGATCTTGCGGCACACGGTTACGATAAGGTGCTTGGAGCCGGATCGATAACGGTTCCCATATCAGTTACTGCTCCACTTTTTACTCACCGTGCAGCTGAGAAAATTAAAGCCGCCGGAGGGAAAATCAAAGGTTCTGTCCAAGAACCCACGAAGCATCCTGCACCGTCTCTAACTGAACCCCCCAAACCCGAACCTAAGCCAAAGCCCAAGCCCAAAGCAAAGGGCGAACCGAAAACCAAGCCAAAGGCTGCAGCGAAAAAGGCAACAGTCAAACCGAAGAAAGCACCTAAATCAGAAACTACGGCTAAACCAAAACCGAAAGCTGCTTCCACCAAGGCAAAACCCAAACGAGCGGCATCTACAAAAGGAAAGGCTAAGACCTGAACCAAAACATAATTAAACAGCAGAACCTTCCGCTGTTCACCTTTGACACGGATTAACTACAAACACCAAATTTTGGGGCAAACGGCATGAGTCGGTTTCTCAACGCACTGCGTCCATTGATTCGCATCATGCCAGAGGTCAAGGCACCTGACCGGAAGGTCTCTTTCCGCGAAAAAATCGTCTGGACCGCCGTCATCCTCATCTTATATCTCATAATGGCCAGTTTGCCCCTCTATGGTATCAACCAACAATTAGGATTTGACTACTTTTTCTGGCTTCGCACCATCCTCGCCTCTTCACGAGGTACCCTCATGGAACTCGGCATCGGTCCCATCGTGACAGCCGGGCTCATCATGCAACTCCTTGTGGGCTCCCAACTTATTCGTGTCGACATGTCTGACCCCTATCAGCGGTCGCTCTACACAGGTGCCCAGAAAGTTCTTGCCATCTTCATGACCGCATTCCAAGCCTTCGCTTACATCTTCGCAGGTGCTTACGGGCAGATTCCCACTCAACTGCCCTTTGGCAACGCCATCTTAGTCTTCATCCAATTGATGTTTGCTGGCATTGTGGTCATCATGATGGACGAAACCATTCAGAAAGGCTGGGGTCTTGGCAGCGGTGTCAGCCTCTTCATCATGGCTAACGTCTGCACCCAAATCATCTGGGGTATGCTAGCAATCGTACCCCCACAAAACCCAGACCTCACCACCATCCCCGCAGTACTCACCTACCAAGGAATCATCCCCTACGCCCTTCAAAACTTCAGCGGCTGGTCCGCGAGTGGTTTTAATCCTGCTGCAATTTATGACCCATTCGCCGGTACTGGATGGATAGCCGATCCGGTGACCATATGGTTTAGACCACAAAATCCCCGCGCCAGTGGCCTCGGCCTCATCACAACCTTCGTTACCTTCGTCATTGTCATTTACATGGAATCCTTCCGTGTCAATATCCCCCTGCAATACGCCCGCTACCGCGGCTTCCGAGGTCAATATCCCATCAAGCTCCTCTATGTCTCGAATATCCCCGTCATCTTCACCCAGGCTCTCTACGCCAATGTCCTCTTCATCACCCAAATCCTCTGGGTTCAAGTCCCCGCTCTCCAAACCTCTTTCTGGTTCAACTTAATCGCCAGCTATTCTGCAGCACCTGGCGGTGGCAACTACTTGGTACCCAATCCCTTCTGTTTTGTCTGGTTCCTCACACCACCTATCGGCATTCTCTCACTCTTCGAACCCGGTGGATGGGTCAGAGCTATTGGTTACGCTCTCCTCCTCATGGTCTTCTGTGCCGGCTTTGCTAGGCTCTGGATCGATGTCTCCGGTATCTCCCCACGCGACGTTTCCCGCCAACTCATTGGCGCTGGTATGCAAGTTCCCGGCTTCCGCCGATCACCCCAAGTCATTGAAAAAATCCTCAACCGCTATATCCCCACCGTCGCCGTCCTCGGCGGAATCATCGTTGGTGGACTCGCCGCCTTCGCTGATTTCCTCGGTGCACTTACTACTGGCATTGGAATACTCCTCGCTGTCGGCATCATGCGGCAATACTTCGAGCTGTTAGCTAAAGAGCAGTTAGGTGAAATGCACCCGATGATGCGTGGTCTCTTGGGTGTTGGCTAGCTAGGGCATAATGAGTCCTTTGTTGCGGGCTCGAAAAGCTCTTAAGGCTGGGACCTTGAGTGTGCTAAGTTCCGCTGGAGGTCTATCGAGTGCAAGTGCGTAAAGTCGTCGTTGTGAGTGGTGTACCCGGAGTCGGGAAAACAACTGTGGTTACTGATGCGATTCGAATGGTTGAGGACCGGCTTAATGTCTCGCTGATTACCTATGGGTCGGTGATGTTTGAGATTGCGCAGAAGATGCGGTTGGTCGAGAGCCGGGATGAACTTCGTAAGTTACCGGTGAAGAAGCAACGTGAAGTTCAGAAGCTGGCCGGTGAGCGCATCGCCGCGATGAGTAAGACGCAAGTTGTAATTGTCGACACGCATACTCTGATTCAAACCGAGGATGGTGGCTATCTGATTGGTCTTCCTAAATGGGTGGCTGAAGCCATTCGTCCGGCGTCAATTGTACTGGTCGAAGCGGATCCCGTGAATATTGCATCTCGTCGGGAGAAGGATCCGACCCGGACCCGGGATGAACAGGTGATTGAGAATATTGCCTCTCATCAGTTGCTATGTCGGTCAGCTGCGATAGCTGTGGGTACCTTAACTGGTGCTACCGTAATGATTCTTAAGAATGTAGAGGGTAAAGCTGAGGAGACAGCAACCGCTTTTGCGGAGTTACTCTTGAAAGTGTGATGGCCTTGCAAAATATATTCATTGAAATCGCCGTTGCTATCCGCGCCGCGCTGGGCTTTTGGGCCTATCCACCTTTGTCTGCGGTGGTTGTACTGTTGGTTAGTATCATTATCTCCTTGACATCGAATATGGTGAACCGTCATTTCATTGATTATGACCGGCTCAAGCGATCGCGAGAAGAGATCAACAAATACAACGCCATGAAGAAACAAGTCAAAGAGGAGACTGATCCGAGGGCGCGCCGAAAACTCGAGTTGAAGATTAAGCGGCGTGAACGATACATCATGAAACTGCAAGGTGAAGTGAGTAAACAGTCGTTTGTTCCCATGCTGGTGACCATCATTCCCTTCATGCTGGTGTTCACGATTATGAATGGAGTTTTCGTTGATCCAGGATTGGCTTTCCCACCAAATGCTATTCCCGCTCCGGTTCTTTGGTCTCCTCTGAATTTCGGTCAGTTATTAGGACCCTTTGGCCTTGGGTTCGGATGGCAGTATGGGCAATGGGCTGATACAGGTCCATACGCTCCAGGGGTACCATTTATGGGAATGGGCTTGCTCTACATCTACTGGTATATTATCTGCAGCTTCACCATGAATCTGATTATCCAGAAATTGCTAGGAACCACCATGACCTCTGCTTATGGATAAAGGCGCGTGTGATGCCATGGGCTTGACAATTGCCATCAGTGGCTTACATGGAGCAGGCACAACTACCGTCGCTCAAGCGCTGGCTGAAACCTTCAATCTCCGTTACATTTCAGCAGGCATGATTTTCCGACAACTTGCTAAAGAACGGGGCATGTCTTTATCAGCATTCAGCAAAATCGCTGAACAAAATCCCCAAATCGATCAAGAAATAGATGATCGGACCCAACGTGAAGCAGAAATCGGTAATGTAGTCATCGACGCTTATATCGCGGGATGGGTGGCGCGACGGTACGCGGACTTGGCAATTTACCTGCATGCACCCCTTGAAGTTCGTGCCCTTCGGATTGCGAATCGCGAATCACGTCCTTATGAAGAAATCCTGGAAGAAACACTGACACGGGAAGAAAGTCAGCATGATCGATTCCAAGAATTCTATGGCATAGATGTGACGGATACTCGCCTCTTTGATTTAGTTTTGAACACCGAACGATTTAACGCTGTTGCTACGATAAGTATATGTACCGCAGCGGTGAAGGCGTATCTCGCGTCCTCCGGGAAGCCATCTGAATGACGCTGTTATGGTAACACGACAGCTGACTGCTAACCGGTGGAGGTTGAATCCCCATGAGTTTAGTTGAAGTTGGCAGAGTTTGCGTGAAAACGCATGGCCGTGAGGCCGGAAAGAAATGTGTTGTAGTTGAACGTGTAGATAAGAACTTCGTCCTCGTCACCGGACCACCAGAAGTAACAGGTGTCCGTCGGCGGCGCTCCAATGTTGATCACCTGACTCCGACGAAGAATAGAGTCGACATCAAAGCTGGTGCAGAGGATGCCGCTGTTGCGAAAGCTATCACGAGTGCGAAGCTCACACCCTTTATGAAATCAAAAGGAGATGAATAACACAGGCCCTTCTAAAGGGGCTGAGGAGGACTTCGAATCTGACAAAGTCGCAACTCCCTGCGGATAAGAAACGAACCCTGGTCACCCGTGCGGAGGACACCACGAACCCTGCCTATGGTGGTATCCCCCAGGAGCGAACCATTCCCGAGCTGTTTCGGGATGGTATCATCAATCTGGATAGTTTGCTGAAAGGCGCTAACCTCCCTTCCAAACCCAGAAAAACCTCCTGGGCCAACCAGTCACGAAGTAGTTTCGTGGGTTAAACGCATTTTAGGACTTGATCGCGCAGGGCACTCAGGTACATTGGACCCCCAAGTTACAGGGGTACTACCCGTCATGCTTGGGAATGCAACTAAAATTGCTAATGCCCTCCTGACATCCGGCAAAGAATACATCTGTGTGATGCGATTACACCGAAAGGAGGATCCCCAAAAGATCCGAGACGCCGCTGGTGAATTCGTTGGAACTATTTATCAGCGCCCGCCGGTTCGCTCTTCGGTGAAACGGAGACTGCGAACACGAGAAATCTACTACCTTGAGGTTCTCGAAATCGAGAATCAAAACGTCCTCTTTCGTGTAGGATGCCAAGCAGGGACATATATCAGAAAATTGGTCTTTGATCTCGGGGAGGCCCTCGGAGGAGGTGCCCACATGGCTGAACTCCGACGCACTCGCACTGGCCCCTTCAGAGAGGATACCACTTTGGCTTCGCTCTATGATGTGATGGATGCTTTTCATTTCTGGAACGAAGAGAGTGATGAACGGCTTCTTCGCCAATATGTGCAACCGTTAGAAACTGGGGTAGAACATCTTCCCCAGATTATCATTCGCGATACTGCAGTTGATGCAATTTGCCATGGGGCTAATCTTGCGGTGGCTGGTGTATTAAAACTCCATACGGATATTCAACCTGGTGACATGGTAGCTATTATGACCCTAAAGGGAGAGCTGGTGGCACTTGCGGTTGCGCAGCAGGAGAGTTCAACGATTCTCGAGGCTACTTCCGGAATTGTGGCTGATACTAAACGGGTCGTCTTACTGCAAGGAACATATCCTTCGACATGGCAACGCAAACCCGCTAAGAAATCGTAGGAAAACCGTGAGAAAGAAAAGAGTGGTGGCGCCGCGGACGAGATTCGAACTCGTGCGACCCGAAGGTCACAGGCTGTTTGGTAACTACCCATTATGAGGTAAAATTCCAGGCCTGCGCCGTAATCCACTTGGCTACCGCGGCTTGCGAGTTTCTTCAGATACGTGACCTTTAAAGATTTAGTTGTTAGGTTTGCCCCGTGAGATGTCGAGGTGCTCTCTGTGATTCGGAATTTGGCAACACATTTAAAAGTGGCACTGTATTTCGATTGCGATAGCTCAGAGATAGTGCTATTTGAGGTGCTTACTTGTCGTCATCATATCGATACATAATCCGCGTTGCTCGGACTGATCTAGATGGAAGCCAAAAACTAGACATGGCTCTAAGCGCCGTGAAAGGCGTTGGAACCCGACTAGCCCGTGCCATAGTCGAAGCCGCCGGGCTCAATCCAGAGCAACGAGCAGGCTTTATTAGCGACGATGATGTCGCCAAAATTGAAGAAGTACTCGAAGCACCCACAAAATTCGATATACCCCACTGGATGCTCAATCGTCAGAAGGATATGGCTACAGGCAAGCATAAGCACAACACTGGTTCAGACCTCGACTTTCAGCTCAAAATGGACATCGATTATATGATGAAAACTAAAAATTGGCGTGGAGTTCGCCATGGGCTTGGATTAAAAGTACGAGGACAGCGCACGAGAACAACAGGGCGAACAGGACGAACAGTCGGAGTAACCCGGAAGCGACGAGCTACCTAGGTGAGTGGATATGGGCGGAATACGAAAACCAAAGAAAAAATACATCCCACCCGGGCATCCATGGCAGAAGACCCGATTGGCTGAAGAACTGATCTATGTTGGTGAATATGGTCTTCGGAATAAACGCGAGCTCTGGAGGCACCGGACCCAACTCACCCAGTTTCGTGGCACTGCCCGAGATCTCGTAGCTTTGTCCCTTGAAGAACGCGGAGTTCGTGAGGGACAGCTGCTTGGTCGATTGAACCGCCTAGCCCTTATTGACGAGAATTCTCAACTAGATGATATTTTGAACCTGACGATTCGAGATGTGCTTGAACGACGCCTGCAAACACAGGTACTACGACAGGGTCTTGCGAAGACTATGCATCATGCCCGACAACTAATCGTGCATGGGCATGTTGTCTTAGACAACCACCGTGTAACCTCGCCAAGCATGCTTCTATACCGGGACCAAGAAAAACAACTTGGATATGCCCCGAAAAGTCCATATCAAAGCTCCCTTCATCCTGAAATCCCTAAGGGTCAAGTTGTTGCCCCGAAGCCAGAAGCTCCAACTCCCGCTGAACCAGAGAAAATTGAAGTGAAGCTTCCTAAAATCCGCGATATTAAAGAAGTCGTTATCGAGGAAAACGACCTCAGCAATGATCTTGAAGAAGATAATGAAATTGAATCCGAGGAGCTTTCAGAAGAAGAAAAGAAAGATGCCACAGCGAAAAAAGCCTCTAAGAAATAATATGTTTGATTGGTGATGGGTTATGGCAGAGGAAAAGGAAACCAAAACAGAACCAGAAGAAGCAGTTGAAAAAGAACCCGAAGAGGCAGTTGAAGCTCCTGAAGCGGAAGAGCCAAAACCCAAAAAGAAAAGAGCTACGCCGAAAACCGAAAAGGACACAGAGAAGCCCACACGACAACGACAAACAAGCCGACCACGATCAGGGGGCCGTGCTCGTACCCCCACACCAGTTGAGAGTAAGGAGAAATGGGGCGTTGCCCATATTTACAGTTCCTATAATGATACTATCGTACACATAACCGACATCACCGGTGCTGAAACAATTGCCCGAGCATCAGGCGGTATGATCGTACGCGCTGACCGTGATGAAAGCTCACCTTATGCTGCCATGCAGGCTGCATTCCGAGCCGCCCGTGCTGCCATGGACAAAGACATCACACGGGTCGACATTAAGGTTCGAGCTCCAGGTGGGCATGGTCCCAAAACACCAGGTCCTGGCGCTCAAGCGGCCATCCGTGCTCTTGCACGAGCTGGACTCCGAATTGGTCGAATAGAAGAAGTAACACCGATGCCTCACGATGGTACTCGCCGTCCTGGAGGTCGACGTGGTCGTAGAGTATAATGGGGTGTAGAGTAAGGCATTAAAACGAGGTGAACTGGACATGAAAGTAACTGTTCTCGAAAAAATAGAAG
>SMTZ1_10014969_pt1 | contig 10405 bp, 10 predicted proteins | sample DeeMarSWOR136_30_FD_25667 | JGI IMG/M metagenome (IMG submission 25667) | reverse complement strand
GACAAGGTTGCAAAACTGTGACATTGTTATCGCCACTTCACCCCAGTTTTTCACGGCAGTCGCGGGATTGTTGATTAGCAAATTTTTGGGAGTGCCTTTTGTTTTTGAAGTGAGAGACATCTGGCCAGCAGAAATTGTTGCTGTCGGAGCGCTGCGAAATCAAACGCTTATCAAGATACTCGAGGCAATCGAGCTGTTTCTTTATAAAAAGGCAAATATGATTGTTGCACTTGCCGAAGGTACAATAAAAATTTTACAGAAAAGAGGTATCCCCAAAGAAAAGATAATTTTTATCCCCAATGGAGTCGATTCCCATCTTTTTGAAACACCGCTTTCAACTGATAAAACTCGAGATCATTTGCAGTTGGATGGTAAATTTATTATTTCCTATATCGGAACGCATGGCATGGCACAAAAATTGGAAACGGTTTTATTTAGTGCAAAAAATTTATCAGCGCGGAACGACATTGTGTTTATTTTTTTGGGCGAAGGTTCTGAAAAGAAAAGGCTGATCCAATTAGCTCAGGAGCTAAAATTAGAGAATGTCATTTTTCTTCCCCAGCAGGAGAGAACAAAAATCCCGACTTTTATTCAAGCTTCCAATATATGCCTTGTTCCACTCAGAAATGCTGAATTATTTAAACACAATATCCCTTCTAAAATTTTTGAAATCATGGCATGTTCTCGCCCTATTATCGTTGGAGTCGATGGTGAAAGCAGGGAATTGATTGTTAACAGGGCAAAGGCAGGTATATTTTATAAACCAGAAGATTCTGTTGCTCTCTCAAGTGCAATAATGAAATTATATAATGATCGAAAACTTAGTTCAAGGTTAGGCAGAAATGGGCAATGTTTTGTAAATATCCATTTCGACCGTGATGTGCTCGCTCACAAATACATCGATAAATTGAAGGAAGTTGTAAAATCAAATTAATTTCCGGTTGAAAAGTAACACCAATCTGCATTTGGCAGATCATTTAAATTAATTGATCTTCATTTGTCTATGAAAAGAGTTTTCATAACTATCATTCTTACTCAATTACTGCTACTTTTTTTTAACGGCTATGCCCAAGACGATGCCACAATACCAACTTACCAATGGGCATATTCCTACCTAGATCAACTTCGGCTCCGGGGTTATCTTTCAGAGCTGAATGTAATTCAGCAACCTTATATTCAACGCCAAGTTTTCAATAGTCTTGTTAAACTCGACAACCAAATTCAACAGGGGGATATTTACCTCTCCCGGCAAGATCAATGGCTTATCGATTTTTTAAATCGAGAATTTAAAATAAATGGGATTTCTGAAACTGGTGGTAAAGAATTAATCATTCAATCCGGCATTTGGGTTGATGAACAGGTTTGGTATGATAAACATGAAACAAGATTTTACACGCAATTGCGGAGTCAAGTTGGTTTAAGCCTTAAAAATAATTTGTATTTCTATAATGGATTGCTGCTGGATCAATCTTTGCTGGCTGATTCAACTTATATCGGAGAAAAATGGCGTGGTTTTGCAGCGTATACAGAACAGGCTTATTTACGATTTACGACTCATGATTTACGTATTAAGAATTCTGATTTTCAATTTACGATAGGGCGTGATTTTTTGAACTGGGGAACTGGTAAGACTGGAAGGCTGTTGTTCTCTGATCATGCTCAACCGCTGGATATGCTGTCAGTTAGCTTGCGCTACAAAGGGCTGCAATTTATAGCACTTGCTGCTGATCTTGATCACTGGATGTTGGCGGATTCACTGGTGCAAAAATATCATGCTGCAAAAGCAAACCGTTATTTATCCGCTCACCGTCTTATTGTAAATTTAAAAAACAAATTGTATTTTGGATTAACCGAAGCATTGCTGTATGGAGGACCCAATAGCAACTGGGAATTGAAGTATCACAATCCCCTGCTTTATTATCATGGTGAGCTTTTAAACGGCGGCGGTTATGATGGAAATGGCTTCCTTTATTTTGATTTTGATTGGTATCCCTGGCAGAATTGGGAATTTTATGGAGAAATTCTAATCGATGATTTCCAGCTTGAAAAAACAGTGTCTGGAGATCTTGAACCCAACGAAACTGGACTGATTCTGGGATTTCAGCATAGCAATTGGTTTGGATTTCATGGTAGCTTACTCGGGCTGGAATACGTAAGAGTTGCGAATCGAACTTACAATTCAGGATTTGAATGGGAGAAATTTCTACATTTCAATAGACCGATTGGGTATTATCTCGGGAATAATTTTGACCGATGGAATTTAATGGCGCAATATCTGCCAATTAAAGGCTTGCAAGTTGGGGTGAAACTTGATTATATCCGTAACGGTGAGGGTTCTATTTTGGATCAATGGGATACACCTTGGGTGAATTATTCGGTATCGGATGGATATGACGAGCCGTTTCCCTTTGGGGTAGTAGAAAAATCATTTATTGCAAGTCTTAATTTGAGGGCTCATCTTAAATTTAACACAATTCTGGAAAGTCAGATTAGTTACCAGACTGTCGAAAACGCGCTTCATGAAATTGGCAGAAATGAAAAGCAGTTGTCCTTGTTTATGAAATTGCATTGGAATATTCGTTGTAATCTTCGCTATTAGTGTGTGATTAGTGGTGAGTTGTAAGTTAATGTTTAGATTTAATCAATATCAATAAGTTAAGAGGAATAGTGAATATTGAATAATGCGTAAGAAATGTCGAAGTATAATATTTTTGTACCTGGATAAATTCTTTGGAGAATTTGATGATTGGGAGAAGCTGGATTGGTAGCACATTTAAATCGTCCTTATATTGATTTTTTACTTGTGAAAGGAAATTTTTTGTTGTATATTTAATGAAGATACATCTTAGAAAGAATCTTTTTAATTAAGGGAGACAAGGCGATGTCTAAGATTACAATTGGGGAAATCCTTGACGATCTCCGAGTGGCCGAGGAGGTGTTACGGAAGTTTGAGCGGCGCTACTGGATCACCTCAGGGCAGTTTTATGAACTCTATAAACAAGGCAAGCTGGATAATGGAGAGCACGCTGAGGATATCAGCGAATGGGCTGGCTTTTATAAGCTCAAGATGAGGCGTGAGGCGGCTTTTCAGAAATTAAGCAAAGAGAGGCTTGAGCATATTAAGACTTCAACCCCCACAGGAGTCATTTTGCTTGAACCTCAAGAACCAGCAGTTGAGGTTGTCTGAAATGTTATCCTCTTGTGCTGAGTACGAACACTTTATCTACACCATTATAGACGCTTATCCGGTGGTGGAGAGATCTACCTTACACTTTTTTACAACCAGTGCATCAGCCGGTTTACTGAAAGGAACACTCTGGTTTAACAATGGCTTTGAATTACGCGTTGTGGAGGTTATTGATTTTGCTGCTGGAGAAATTTTGGACTATAGTTACACAGTATACAAAGGTGGGGAGAAGCTACGCTGGTACGATCCACAGCCTCACCCCGAAGACTCGACTCTGGCAGAAACCTATCCACATCATTTGCACGAACTACCGGACATCAAGCTGAACCGCAAACCTGCCCTGGATATTAGCTTTGATACACCCAATCTACCTACTCTAATTGAACAGATTGCCGCTTTAAGTCCCCCTATTGATGAGGCAAATCATTAAGTATCCAATGTCGTATTTTCAATTCAAGTTAAATCCATTTGCAAGAAGAACTTTCTCTTCCTTCGGCAATAGTTTTCATAATAAAAAAATATGTCATGGCTTCAGTAACTTGTTCACCCAGAATGAAGCGGGCTTCATTATAAAGATATTCATTCTTACAGGATGCTCGTGTTACAGATAGTTTTTCGTAAATGAATTATAAATAAAATAAAACATAAAAATCAAAAAAAATCATTAAGATTAACCTTAACATTTTTGAATATTTAATCAAAAGGAAGTCGCATCAATGAATTGTTTAGTTGCAGGAGGAGCTGGTTTTATTGGCTCACATACGGTGGACGCACTATTAGCAAGGGGTTATCAAGTAAGAATATTAGATAATCTGTCAAAACCTGTTCATTTAAAGGGTAAACCGAATTACATTCCGGATGAAGCAGAATTTTTCCTGGGAGATGTTCGGAACAGGGCGGATTGGGACCAGGCACTGGAAGGGATTGATGTAGTATTCAACTTTGCTGCCTACCAGGATTACCTTCCTGACTTTAGCAAATTTGTTCACGTCAATAGCGTGGGGACAGCATTATTGTATGAAACAGTAGTAGAAAAGAAACTTCCGATTAAAAAGATTATTGTTGCTTCTTCTCAAGCAGTCTATGGTGAAGGAAAATATCGCTGTCCACGATGCAATCGGATAAAGTTCCCCGATATACGAGAAATCAGCGACTTAGAGAGAGGAAAATGGAATCATTGCTGTCAGGATTGCGCCACGCCGCTTCAAGCTATGTGGACTAATGAGAAACGAGTTAATCCACAAAACCAGTATGCGCTCTCGAAATATTCACAGGAACAATTGAGTACAAATCTGGGGAAAAGGTATCAAATTCCTACTGTTTGTTTAAGATATTCTATCGTCCAGGGTCCCCGTCAATCGATTTATAATGCTTATTCTGGTGCCTGTCGCATATTTTGTTTGAGTCTTTTCTTTGACCGTCAACCACCAGTTTACGAAGATGGCATGCAGGTACGAGATTTTGTTAATATCTTTGATGTAGTTCAAGCCAATTTGAAAGTGTTAGATTCTCCGCATGCAGAGTACCAGATTTTCAATGTCGGATGCGGAAAGACATATACGGTGTTGGAATTCGCCCAACTTGTCGCAAAAGTATTTGACAAAAAAATAACACCAAAAATAACAGGACAATACCGTTTTGGTGATACACGTCATATCTTTTCCGATATTTCTAAATTAAAATCAATAGGATGGAAACCTGTTCATAAAGTTGAAGATAGTATTAAAGCTTATATCGAATGGCTTAAAGAACTAAACGAAATTGATGATGTTTTAGATCATGCAGAACAACAGATGAAAGCATTGAATGTTGTTCGGTCGAAAAAAGCATCATTTAGCAACAAGAAAATGGTTGCGATAGCTTAGTTTTGGTGACTAGTGAATGGTGATTTGTGTGTAGTAGCTGGTAGTAATTGAGATTATTGTTATGTAAAACTGATTTTTTTTAATTTTATTTGTCTTATTCCAAACTGAATTATTCCAACTATGAAAGCATTTTTATTAGCTGCTGGAATTGGGTCGCGATTACGTCCTGTTACTGACAATGTTCCAAAATGTCTTGTGCCAATTGATGGTCATCCTTTATTGTATTATTGGCTGAAATTATTTGAACAGCATGGAGTTGATGAGGTACTCGTCAACTTACATCATTTGCCGGAGCTGGTCTTTCAATTCTTAAACGAAAATGAGTTTAATATAAAAATTCATACTGTTTTCGAGCAAGAATTACTGGGTAGTGCCGGTACAATCCGAAAGAATTTTGATTTCGTTTGCAAAGAGAATGCATTTTTAATCTGTTACGCCGATAATTTAACAAATTCCAATCTTACGAGCATGATTGATTTTCATCTATCGAAACGACCAATTTTGACACTGGGTCTGTTTCAAACAAATAATCCCGGACAATGTGGCATCGCTAAAATTGATAACAGGAATACCGTAATTGATTTTGTTGAGAAACCAGAGCATCCAAAATCAAATTTAGCCGGTGCAGGTATTTATATTGCAGGTCATGAAATCTGGCATTATTTACCGGAACGTTATCCTTCTGATATCGGATATGATGTATTGCCTCAACTCATTGGAAAAATGAGAGGATATTTTATTAGCGAATATTTTATCGATATCGGGACAATGGATAATTATGAACAAGCATGTCGTGAATTTCAGAAAATAAATAGTGTGACTATGCTGCAATGATTTAAGATGATTATGGTATTATAAAATCCCAATGATTATTTCACAAACACCACTGAGAATAAGCTTTGCAGGCGGGGGAACTGACCTTCCTTCTTTCTACAAATGTGAAGACGGATGGATTATCAGTTCAGCAATTGATAAATATGTGTTTGTTATCATTAAAGAAAGATTTGATGATAAGATTTATATCAATTACTCGAAAAAAGAGATTGTCGATTGTGTTGATGAGATAGAACATGATCTGGTACGTGAAGCCATGCGTAAAGCAGGTGTGGACAAAGGTGTAGAAATCACTACGCTGGCTGATATCCCATCAACAGGTTCTGGACTGGGTTCATCCAGCAGTGTTACAGTTGGTCTGCTTAATGCCCTGTATGCTTATCGAGGAGAATTGGTAACGGCTGAACGGTTAGCGCGGGAAGCATGTAATATCGAAATAAATATCCTGAATAAGCCAATTGGCAAACAGGATCAATATATAGCAGCTTATGGGGGGGTACGTTTTTTTCAATTCAAACAAAATGAGGAGGTGATCGTCGAACAAATAAATCTTGACAATAGTCGGAAAAGACGATTTGGCTCTAATTTAGTGTTATTTTTCACAGGAAAAACTCGAAGTGCAGCGAAAATATTAAATGAACAAAAAGAAAATACAGCTTATAAGATGGAAATTCTTAGAAGAATGAAAAATCATGCTGCTGAAATTCGAGATTGTATTCATTCGAGCCAATTCAATCGTGTTGGAAAAATTATGGCTGAAAGCTGGAAAGATAAAAAACGTCTGGCATCCCAGATTTCCAATGGTGATATTGATAAAATGTACAATCTAGCAATTAAAGCTGGCGCACTTGGGGGAAAAATTTCTGGTGCTGGTGGTGGTGGATTTTTATTATTATATTGTCCACGTGAGAATCAAAATAAGGTCCGGGAAGCACTGAAACAATTTCGCGAGTTTCCATTTTTCCTGGAGAAATATGGATCAAAAATAATCTTTAATATGGGGAGATATGAATGGAAATGATCACAGAGTATTTCAACCGAGTGTATGCAGCGTGTAATTCCGTTCGCATTGGAGAAAACCAAAAATTAATTCAAATATTGGAATATGCATATCATAATAATAAGCGTATTTTCATGTTTGGCAATGGAGGAAGTGGTGCAACTGCTTCCCATTTCTGTGAAGACCTGGGAAAAGGTACTTTGAACGGTAAAAAAGATATAAAACGATTTAAGGCAATTAGTTTAACAGATAACGCCCCTTACATTTTAGCATGGGCAAATGATGAAGGTTATGAAACTATCTTTGAACAGCAGTTAAGAAACCTGGCTGAACCTGGCGATGTTGCTATCGGCATCAGCGGTTCCGGGAACAGTTTAAATGTCTTACGAGCGATTGGGTATGCAAATAAAAATAGTATGATTACTGTCGGATTGACTGGCTATGATGGTGGTAAACTTAAAAAAATTGTAAACCATGTCGTCCATATTCCTATCAATGATATGGGAATTACAGAATGTGTTCATTCTATTATAACCCATTATATCACTGGTTATTTACGGGAGAAAATAAATGGGGAATATAAAGATATTGATAAGATGGTCTCAGTATTTGATGAGGAAGTAGAAAAACAAGTCCAATATTTTCGTAAAAATCAGATTCCTCACTTCGTTCGGAATGACAGCTTTTAAGAATAATTGATACTTTTCAGACAGACACTAATTAGTTTTGCACTGATATTTTTACAACAATCTGGATTAGCTTAATTAGCGCCTGAACGGAAATCCCTGTTTTGGTCATTTAGATCGGTCAATTGGCGGATCTGCTCGGAATGACAAGTTTTGCTGTTATCGTTCAAGCACTAATTAGAATTGATATATAATTCCCAGACTTATTTTAGGCCCACTATAATTATCAGTAAAAGCCACTACTCGATTAAATTTCACATAATGGTATCTAAATTCCATTGCAAGATTAAGTTTTTTAGTAATGTTAAAATCAAAACCGGTGCCAACATTTATACCAATCCCCAATTCAAATTGTTTAGAATTAGCAAAAAGTGATTTGTTTGATTGAGTTTCGGCACCAAAAAACCACCCGATTCCATAGCTAACATAAGGCATTAATATCACATCAGAAAGGATCAAATATTTCAGATCAACAAGAATAGAGCCGATTTCAACAGTCATATTTTCTGGTGAAGGTTCATCATTACAATATCGCCAATATCCAAAGGTAGAACGAAATGTCATACCCCATCGCCAGGGTTTTAATATTATGATTCCAACATAAGGGTGTTTCCCAGTTTTTTTTAACGGAGTTATTGTCACATCACCGCTTAAATCGTTTGGTCTCCAACTACCGAACTCCAGCCCCAGTCCAAATTTTACACGCTTCGATTCACTTTGCGCTAGAATTTTACTCGATATTAGAAAATCAATAACTAGAATCAATAGAACTGGTTGTAAAAAATGTAATATCTTCAGAATTTCACTCTCCTAAAATCATTTTCAAAAGGGTTATTTTTTTACCTATACTATAAATGGGCATTCTCTAAATTTTGTTATCTTTATTGAACGTTTATCATTAACATTATTATTCAATATTAATATTAAATTGATCAATGACAGCTCCGTCAGGTGTGACCGCAAAGAAATTTAATTCATCACCATTGATTGTAACTTTACAAAAATGATTAACTCCCTGGTAACAAATGACGTATGGATATCCTTCTTTGGGCTCATGAAGTGGTGCTCCGCCGCCGCCAGTCGTTATATGATGTACATTATTAACAACTGCATGAGCATAATAATGATTATGACCAGCAAACACAATCTGAACACCGTACTGCTCACATAAAGGCTGAATAGTTGTTTGAATATATTTATTATTTCCATGTCCACCACTGGACCAACCCGGTTCATGCAAACAGATGAATTTCCAGGGTTTTGTTTTCGTTGCCAGATCATCTTTCAACCAATCAAGTTGTTGCTTCATCCCTGTGCTATCCTCTAGATATTGATCAAAGATAACGATATGAACAGCACCGTAATCGAATGACCAGTATCGCTGCTCAACAAATGGGTAAGGAAAATACTTGAGAAATAATTTACCTGATCCTTCATGATTCCCCATACATGACTGGAAAGGCAAGTTTGAATGCAAGATTTGAATGTTTTGATATGTTTTATCAAAGAATTGCTTATCCCAATTTGATTCGCTATCCCCATTACCGACAAGATCACCAACACATAGTACAAAAGATTGAAAGCGCTCATCTTCAGAAAATGTAGACACCATCGCTCCTGCTACTTTATTCTGAATGTTGGGATAAGTACGGGTGTCGCCAAAAACCATAAAGTTGATTTCTGTAGAGTTATTAGCTGGAGCAGTACGAAATGAGCCTTTATAAATTTCTTCATTCACAGTCATACGGTAATAATATTTAGTATCTGGTATCATATTAATAAATGTGTATGTATGTTGATGGTCATCTCCATACTCTGTGGTTTCCATATTTCCTGAACTATATAAAGTATCGGTTCCCCATTCCAACCGACTCTTCACTGTTTCAGTCACCTGCCAGCAGATTTTCATCTCAGTATTTTTACCTGTATAAATTAAATATGGTGCTTTACGAGTAAAATCAGGTAGCTTACTTGCAGTGGTAAGTTCCAGGTCAAACATGATATCTGAGCTACGTGGGTTTGCCTGGTGGATTTCAACGGCCAGCAAATTTATCCCATCACGAATATATTTTTTATCCAGAAAACATTCGTCTTCACCAGAACCGCCTATTGCATAAGTATTGTACTGAATAATTCCTTCAGGCATATTGGTACGCATGACTTCAGTGCCATTAAGATAAACAATGGCACCATCATCATAGCGTATTTTTAGTGTGAATCCAATGTATTGTTCAGGATTTTTTACCTCAAATTTGTGTCTGAAATATGTAGTTATATACTTGTTCATCCAATCGGGGCCATAACTCACTTTTGTCACTTCACCATCATCACCGTACCCCAGTTGAGCCTGCCCTGATTTCCATTTACTATCATCAAAAGAAGTCATACACCAGGCGGTACTTTGATCAGAGCCATCATCAAGGTATTTCCAGGTAGTACCATAAGGTATAAAAGTTATTTGTCCAATTCCTATATCTGTTATGAATATTATAAATGAAGCAAGATTCAAAATGAACATGAAATTTCTGATTTTTCTCATCTAATCCTCCAAAATTAGTCAAAATTCCAGATCCCATAACTTGTCCAATCCGCCAACTGGCTGATTTAGAATTTGAATATTATTTGGAATTTGGGGTTTAGAATTTTTACCCTCATTCCAGCCCATACTGCTTAATCTTGTTAAAAAGCGTTTTTCGACTGATTTTTAAACGAGAGGCAGTAGTGGTTTTATTTTGACTGCATTTTTCCAGCGCTTTAATGATAAGCTCCTTCTCGATTTTGCTCGTTATTTCTTTTACCTGATCTTCCAATCCTTTTTCACCGATTTCAACTT
>SMTZ1_10009936_pt1 | contig 10405 bp, 10 predicted proteins | sample DeeMarSWOR136_30_FD_25667 | JGI IMG/M metagenome (IMG submission 25667) | reverse complement strand
CAAAATGAAACTGCTCTAAAGAGAGCTATCTTGGATAAGCGCTTCTTGCATCTGGCTGTCGGTCCAATACTCGACGATCATCCATGAGATCAGAGCGTATTCGTTATCTTCTGGTAACTTCTGATAGAATTCAGTTCTTCGAGGGCGGTTTGTCTCTGGCTCGATGAAAAATCGCCACTTGTTGAACACCACAGAGCCGCGGTGAGTTTTCTCAGTCCATGTCCAGTCATATATTTCAGTCTCACCGGCGGCCTCCGGGCCGTTTGGCGCCACGGGATACAATTTGGCATCTTCGGGAAGTGCAGACAAATCGCTAAATGGAACCAAGCCCCAGAAACCCGCTATCGCTTCGTTCGGAATATCCAACAGAGACAATTCTCCTTTACGTTTTGTTTGCTGCACTTTCAACGTCTTTGACACCCACAACTCTTCCATAGGTTCTGTTGGGTCCCGGTCCAAAAAAGTCCTGATATGGACATTTTTGACGTTCATAATGGCCCTGCAAATCTGCTCGATGGTAACGGCTTTGGCCGTGGGGGTATTGAGCATCAAAGCCAGTCCGACCAAAATAACAGCCGCCGCTGCAAGGCCGGGTCTGAGCAACGGCCTTAGATTCAATGCTGAGACTTTCCGTTTCAAAGCGGCGGCAAAATCGACAATTCTCGCCGGCCGCCGAACGTCCACTCTGTCTTCGCAACCTGCTATTTCCACCCTTATCGGAAAGCCGGCATAAAGCTTGCCGGATTCGCTGAGCGATTGAGCCTTTGCAGACTTATCTATGTGGTATATTGTTATGACCTCAGATTCAGCCCGCGTGGCCATGTGATAAATCACGCGATGCAACTCTTGCATTTTACCTAAGCACGTTGTGCAGGAGCGTAGATGCGAGGTCAGCGATTCCCGAAATCTGGCATACTGGTCCTTCCTTGACAAACAGGACACTTACACAAATGCTTCAACGTCTCAGCGCTGATACCGCCAAAATCCAGGCCCGCAACTGACTTGATTATCTCCCGCATTTGGGAACATTTCGCGGCGTCTTGGGAAAACGCTTCAGCAAATAGCTGGCCTAATTGATGTAATTGCTTGGGGTTGAGATTTAGGCCTCGGATGGTCTCGAGATCTTCGGCACACTGTCGGCAACTGTCCAGATGTACCGTTATCGGCGTAGGTATTCGAATCTCCAAAGCCGGATCGGACATGCCAGCAAGAAAAGGTCGTGCGGTCTCGCAAGTGACACGTTCGCCAATGTAGGCGAAGTGAAGTCTCAGCATAATAGCCACAGGCGAGCCGACCTGTCCCCGCTCTGAGCCATCGTCAGCTCCGGCTTGTGATAACGCCCCTTTAAGTCGGCTTATCTGCTCTTGGCAGTGTTGGCACCGCCCAACGTGGTCAATAATCAACTCCGGGACGAAAGCATCGCTTTCGTTGTCGAGAAGCTCAAAATAATACAGCTTAGCCTCTTCGCACAACAAATGTGGGTTGGGAGCAATCATTCTAACGTCCCCCTTTGCCATTTGTGAAGAGTAGCCGAAGTTTGCTGAGCCCAACGGAAAGATACCTCCTGGCCGCTCCCGTGCTCACGTTCATTCTCCCCGCTACCTCTTTGACATTATTGTTATTCCGATACCGTAAAGTAATCGCCTGATTTTCGGTGCGCCGCAACTGCATTTCAATAAGCTCGAACATCCTGTCTGTCTCCTCTGCCTTGATGAGGACGTCTTGCGGACATGTTCTGCCGGTAGAATGACCAAGACGCCTGGCATATTTACGCACGTGGCTCCGGTACCTCTTTACTCGACGCGTAGAGTCAATAATATCATTCGTTATCGCCCTATAGAGGTAGCTTTTGACATTTTGGATGCCGGGCGGCACAGGCGTGGAAACCAGCTCGAGGAAGAAGTCCTGGAACAGATCGTCTACTTGGACCTCATTGCCAACATGGTAGCGAATAGCTGCGCGAATGAAGTCCCCGTACTTGGCAAAAACGTGCGCTGCGGCGTTCACACTATTTGCATGGCTATCGATATTTGTGCTTGGCGATACCACTCAGGCTCCACTCCACAGCAATCGTCGAGAACCAGAAAAAAGCCGCAACCAGGATCAATCAGCAATCAACATTCATCACAACCGCTTCAAGTGCATTATACAAAAAGTAGCCGGCGGTTGCAACTGATTCTTTCATCGGGTCGAAATATCTTAGCGTTTGGCGAACTGCAAAAAAGCACAATTATCATCAGTAGCCTATATTTCAGGCGATTTAGCAAGAATGCGCTGAAACGCAGGAGTTATTTGAGCTCTACGGACCAGTAGGCGTGGTCGAGGAATTGTTTCCAGCTTCGGTATCGGTGGTGGCCGAGGTGGACGTGGACCAGGGGGTTGTTTCTGGGCTTGATGGGCTTTTGGATGAGCTTCATGGCGGCGTGCTTTGGGGTCCGGCCGCCCTTCTTGACGTTGCAGGCCGCGCAGGCACAAACAATGTTTTCCCAGACGGTTTCGCCGCCCATACTGCGGGGGATAACGTGGTCGAGCGATAATTCGCTGGTCGCAAAGCGTTTGCCGCAGTACTGGCATTTGTTCTTGTCGCGAGCGAAGATGTTCCGGCGATTGAACTTGACGTCGTTTCGCGGCAGACGGTCGTAAAACAACAGCCGAATGATTCGCGGCACGGCGATATGGAAATTCACCGTCGAGACCCAATCGTGTCCATCCGGCTCGAAATGACGCCTGAACTGGCTCACCTCGCACCAGCTCTGGAAATCGTAGTTGGAATATCGGCCCTCCTCGAGCGAGACGACCTCGGCAAGCTCGCGGAAGAGCAGCGAAAAGGCTCGTCTGGCCCCCACGATGCGAATAGCCATATAATGCTTGTTCAGCACAAGGACATTACAGCCCAGAGCGGATTGACATTCTCCAGCAGTCATAGCTTATACCATATTACGTATTTCGCGTCCTCTATCTCCACGATGAGATCGAATACCCTCGGACCGTTTCGGCCATACATCGGGCACGATCAGACGAGTTATCACTCCGATGGTCGCTTGGCACGAAATCGGGCGACAAGGGAATGAACAAACAAGACTTGTTTCCAGCTTCCCCTCAGGCCCGACATAGAAAGCAAGCTTTACGACTCTTCTCGGCTTCCTGAGGCTGATTTGGCGACGACATTTTCAGCCCTCAGCCCCTTGTCTCCCTCGACAATATCGAACGTAACGGCATCGCCTTCAACAAGAGTTTTGTATCCATCGCTCGAAATACTTGAATAGTGGACGAAAATATCGCGGCCATCAGGAGTAGCGATAAATCCGTAACCCTTCCTTGGGTTGAACCACTTCACTTTTCCGTCTGACATAAAAGGCTCCTTTTGAACAACTTGACTAAAACGGACAATTAGCTGCGCTCCACAGCCTGTTATCACTGACGGCTCATAGCTGGAACTGACTGCGTTTTCCTTGTGGATGACGGCTATTGAGCCAGGCCAGTTATTTCGCCTCGGCTGATTCGACCACTGGAGCACAGAGATTTTCTTTCATCAGCCGGCCCATCTTGAACTTCACCGTGCGCTTCGCAGGGACCTCGACACGCGCAAGCGTCTTGGGATTCTGCGCAACTCTCGCCGCTCTCGTTCGGGTCTCAAAGACGCCAAAGTCTCGGAATTCCAAACGGTTATTCTCACACAGTTCCCTTGTTATCTCATCAAGGAACGCTTGAATTATGCACTTGACTGTCACTCTTTTTGCCTGTGTACGCTCCGCGATCCGGTCGATAAGTTCTTTCTTAGTAATTGTTGCCATAGACTACCTCATTTCAGGAAAGAGCAATTAGGAAACTGGATTCTGGTTACATTAAAAAAGCCGCTGTACAACGAATTGGCTCTTCTTGGTCATCCAACAACTCATCACACGCCTCTGCACACTTTATCATACGTAAGCAGCCGCTCTGGCAGCACCTTGCGGGGCAAGAATTCCACCTCTCGACCGCAAAACCGACCGAGAAAGTCCGAACTCCAAAATACCGCAACTTACTATACTGCAACGACTTCGATACGGCAAGCAATTTTTTCACAAATTTTTCCAGATTATAAAAAAATTTGAAACTGCCTGAGGAGTCAAAGAAAAAACTGACGGTGCTTAAACTGCTACCGTCGTAAACGTGCTGCTTCAATAGAAACGTTCGGCAAGGATTTTCGATAAGACCTGGGCTTAACACGAGAAGTCTTCCGCGAAACGATCAGGTGTAAGATTTGTACCGATAAGGCTTTACGCAAAAATGGCTTCAAGGCAAAATAGTTTATTGACCGACAAAGGATTTATGGGCATAATGCGTCTTTCGGCGTTTGCTCGGCTCATTTCAACGAGCCCGTATAGCGTGACCCGAATACTACTTATGGTGTATAAAGTCGTTCGTGACGCTCCGGCAGGACTTTTTCGGAACAACGGACCCAGAGCTTACCTTAACTGCAGGATTGGCGTTTATGTCCCCAAGTAAGAACGGAAAAAGCAGTTCCGACAAGCCGCCTCGAAAGAAGAAAGACAGGGCGGCTGAAATCGCGAATACCTTTGAGTGGCTGATCACCGCCTTCGTACTGGCCTTTGTCTTCCGGGCGTTCATCATGGAGGCGTTTCGCATCCCGACCGGCAGTATGGCCGACACCCTTAAAGGCGCTCATTTTCGGCTGCGATGTCAACAATGCGGATACAAGTACGAGCACGGTTTTATTCCAGACAACTATTTTGACCGCCACGGCGTGAGATTGCCCGAGGATACGGTCCCGGCCGGCAATGTCCCCCTGCCGGTTACGCGCTGTCCAAGCTGTGGCCGTTACCCTTCTCAACTGCTGTGTCGCCGATGCCGGCAAGAATACGATTCCGGCTCCGTAGCGAGAAGAAATGAGCTGCCTCGAGACTCCAGCGGAGACGGTAACCCAGCGGTGCTGTCCTCTCGGTGCCCGAGGTGTAACGATGGCCTTATGACCAAGGAGCAAATGCCGGTCGCCAACGGGGACCGAATACTCGTCCTGAAGTGTATCTATCAGTTCTTCGAGCCCAGGCGATGGGATGTCATCGTATTCAAAAATCCGCCTGATCCCAAAATTAACTACATCAAGCGATTAGTTGGCCTTCCGGGAGAAACGGTGCAGATCGTCGACGGAGACGTCTATATCGACGGACAAATCAGCCGAAAACCGGCCAAAGTCCAGAACGAACTGTGGACGCCGGTCTATGACAACGACTATCAGCCTGTTCGACCCGCCGAAGGTTCATTCAACGGTCACGCTTGGCAACAGCCGTTCAGAAATGCCCAGGATTCAAAATGGATCACAACAGACAGCGATAGCCCAACCGTCTTTTGTTTGGACCGCCCAGCCGGCGAAATCAACTCGCTGGTTTATGATGCCTCTATCGGCAACGATTTCAAAGCGACCTACGCTTACAACGATGTTAACACCTACCGCTATATGCCGTACTGCAGCGACCTGATGGTGCGTTTCTACGGCCAGTCGGGCGACTCACAAGGACGTATCGGCATAGCGCTGAGCAAATATGAGACCAATTATGAGGCGTGGGTCGATTGGACGGGTGAAATGGTCATCACCAAGAGTGAGAAAGACCAGGAGCGTATCGTACTGGCTCGAAAGTCGATCGGGCCGGCGGCGGATCATAAGCCCACTTTGATGAAATTTGCCAATGTTGACCATAAACTGATATTGCAATTTGGCCACGACGAATTGGACTATGAGTTGGGACACAATCCGGAAGATGCCGGCCAGATAAGAGAAGATATCGAGCCGGAGGTGAAAATTTTTGGCTCCGGCAAACTGACACTCTCGCACATAGCCATTTTCAGGGATATCCATTACACGGACACCCAATATGCCAATGGGCCCAAAGATGGCAGGGCAACAAAAGAGCCGTTTGTCCTGAACGAAGGTGAGTTTTTTGTATTAGGTGACAACAGCCCGAATAGTGAGGACGGCAGGTGGTGGAGCAGACCGGGCGAGGCAAACGCGGGCCTATCCAGCTACCGCGTGGGTATTGTCCCGCGGGACTATCTGGTGGGCAAGGCACTGTTTGTCTATTGGCCCAGCGGATTCAGGCCATTTGCTGAATTTCCACTTGGCATCATTCCGAACGCCGGCCGGATGCGTTTTATCTACGGCGGCTCAAACAAAAGTCGGTGATTGCCAAAAACCGGTCCGCTGTAATCCAGAACTCGTAAGATGATAAGCGGACATGGCTTTCGGATATTGAGCAAGGATGTACATCGGAAGGGAACTGATATGAGCGAGGTAATACGCATACCGATGTTGGGGATTTTCTTGTTGTTGCTGTCCGGCTCAGGTTGTGTGGACGAAAATGCGATGCACGCCGATCGCGAGACTCATGTCGCAGGAACCGCGGTGAAGTATCTGCGCTGTGAATACCGCGTCAATCCTCTGGGGATCGATGTGGCTAAACCGCGACTGAGCTGGATCACCGAATCCGAACAGCGCGGCCAGATGCAAAGCGCCTACCAGATTTTAGTGGCCGGTAGCCAAGAAATTCTCAAACAGAATAAAGGAGATCTCTGGAACAGCGGCAGAGTCAAGTCTGACCGGAGCAATCAGGTGGTGTACGAGGGCGAACCGTTGAAGTCGCGGATGTGCTGCTATTGGAAGGTGCGTGTGTGGGATAAGGACGGCAGATTGTCGGCCTGGAGCGCCCCGGCCATGTGGACCGTCGGTCTGCTCGATCCTGAAGATGTGCAGGCGAAATGGATAGGTTATGACGCAGAACCACCGGCGTCTTACAAGGAGAAAGAGATTGCAGAATTGGGCGACCAGCCGTCGGGAGAACCTTCGCAAAACGAACTGGTTTTACCGCCGCCGCCGTATCTGCGCAAAAGCTTTTTTGTCAACCAGCCCGTCAAACGCGCCGTCGTTTACGCCTCGGCGCTGGGCCTTTATGAGCTGCACATCAACGGCCGGCGCGTCGGAGAAGACTACTTCACGCCGGGATGGACTGATTACCTGGTGAGAGTGTATTACCAGACATACGATGTCACCGACCTCGTCAAAGAAGGGGGCAATGCCATCGGAGCCACACTCGCCGACGGCTGGTACGCCGGGTATCTGGGCTGGAAAAGAATCAGAGAACATTATGGCAGCGAGCCACGATTGTTCGTACAGCTCGAAGTTGAATACACCGACGGCAGCAGACAATTGGTCGTTACCGACAAATCCTGGAAGGCGGCTTACGGCCCACTTCTTGAAGCCGACTTCCTGATGGGTGAAACGCACGACGCACGCAGGGAGATACCCGGCTGGGACGGCGCCGGCTTTGACGACTCCGCCTGGGAGACCGTGGCCGTTACGGACAAGATCGAAGGCGGGCTTCAATCCTATCCTGGCGTGACCGTCCGGAAGATCCTGGACATCAGCGCCAAAAAGCTCACCGAGCCAAAGAAAGGCGTATACGTTTTCGATATGGGTCAGAATTTTGCCGGCTGGGTCCGACTGAAGGCCAGGGGAAACGCCGGAACGAAGGTCGTTCTGCGATTTGCTGAAATGCTCAATCCCGACGGGACAGTCTATACGACAAATCTTCGTGCGGCACGCTGCACGGATACGTATATTCTCAAAGGAGGCGGCGAAGAAATCTGGGAGCCTCGCTTTACTTATCACGGCTTTCGATACGTGGAGATGACCGGCTATCCCGGCAAGCCTGCGCTCGATGCCATTTCCGGAGTGGTCGTGCATTCGGATACCCCACCGGCCGGGTCCTTCGAGTGCTCCAATCCTATGGTTAATCAGCTCTACAAGAACATAACGTGGAGCCAGCGAGGCAACTTTATCGAAGTGCCCACCGACTGTCCGCAGCGCGATGAACGATTGGGCTGGACCGGCGATGCCCAGATTTTCATCCGCACAGCGAGTTACAATATGGACGTGGCGGCGTTCTTCACCAAGTGGCTGGTTGACCTCGAAGATGCACGGAGCGAAGAAGGTGCCTTCCCCGACGTCGCGCCCCGCAAAGTCGCTATGGGCGACGGCACCGCTGCCTGGGGAGACGCCGGCGTCATCTGTCCGTGGACGATCTACCAGGTCTACGGTGATAAACGGGTCATCAAGAAGCATTACGAGTCGATGAAAAGCTGGATCGGGTACCTGGAAAAGAACAGCAAGGATCTGCTGCGCCCGGACAAAGGCTATGGCGACTGGGTCTCTATCGCGTCCAAGACCCCCAAAGATGTAATCGCGACCGCCTATTTCGCCTATAGCACACGGTTATTATCGAAAACAGCCGCCGCCATCGGCGAAGACGAGGATGCAAAAAAGTACGAAGAACTCTTCGAAAGAATAAAAGCCGCCTTCAACAGGGCCTACGTCTCTGAAGATGCCCGCATCAAGGGCGAGACGCAAACCTGCTACTTGTTGGGTCTGTATTTTGATTTACTGCCCGATGAAAAACGCCAACGCGCCACAGAACATCTCATCGAAGCTATCAGGAAAAAGAACTGGCACCTCTCCACCGGATTTGTCGGGCTAAGTTATCTGCTGCCAACGCTCACACAGACCGGGCACCTGGATATCGCTTATCGCCTGCTCGCCAACGACACGTTTCCCAGTTGGGGTTATAGTATCAAGAACGGGGCCACTACCATCTGGGAGCGTTGGGACGGCTGGACGGAGGAAAAGGGCTTCCAGACTCCGGGCATGAATTCGTTCAACCACTACGCCTTCGGCTCGGTTGGTCGCTGGCTCTTTGGCACGGTTGCCGGTATCGACACCGATGGGCCAGGCTACAAGCGCATACACATTGAGCCCAAGCCCGGCGGCATCACCCGTGCCAAAGCGAGCTACCAATCGATTCACGGCCGGATCGTCAGCGACTGGCGCCTCGAAGAGGGCACGTTCACGCTGAACGTCACTATCCCTGCCAATACCACCGCAACCGTGTATGTGCCGGCCAGGGATGCCGAGACTGTCACCGAAGGCGGGCGACCGGCTACCGGGGCGGAGGCGGTACGATTCCTGCGCATGGACCAGGGCAAGGCAGTCTTTGCCATCGGCTCAGGACACTACCAATTCGTATCAAAGTGGCCAAATGCCGATCCCGAAAATTAAGTGCGCCTGCGGCAACCCACTATGTCACCGTAGGGGCGTTTTACGGCTCCGTCACGGTCGCGGCCCGGTCTTGAGCCAGCGCATACATTCTTTCCCCGTCATCTAAGTCGGGCCAGAGCGATAGTTTGGCTGATATTTCCTTCGTATCTGCCGATATTATTTGAAAGATTTTTCCGCCCGCTCTTAGATATTCTCCACAAAAATCCTTCCATGCTTCCAGGTAATTTTTATATAAGACTTTTTTGTGTTCTGGCTTTTGATCCAAGAATACAATTTCTGCCGGGTTCCAGTACTTTATAATGATATTTCTATCCTCGAGCAGAAAATCGACGCTCACGGTCTTGCCATCGATGCTAAGAAGCCGATTGGTCCTAAAATCTACGTTTTTGCCTCTAAGGTAGTCAGCAATGATCTGTTTCCCATCGGTTTGCCGCAACCTGTTCGCTTGTTGTCGCGACTCCCTTAATTCTCTTATCCTCTCTTTACGAGCTTCCACCTTCTCCGCGTAGCTCAATTGTGCCTGATCAGACAAGTTGTCACGGCTGTGACCGGAAGCGCCGGAAGACGGATGATCGCCACAACCTACGACATGAATGACCCGATAACTGCTGCCGAAGAGCGCGTAAGGGTAGCCGTAGGACCCACACCATTCGTCGGAGACCAAACCGGAACGCTTGTGACTAAAAGCATAGGGGGAGTAACGAACATCACCCGGCACTAAACCGGAATGGCCGTACCTAAAAGCATACGGCGAGTAACGAACATCGCCAGAAATCAAGCCCTGCGTATGGATGGACCAGCGGGTACGGTACCGGGCCAGGCCGTAGTAGCGTGCTTTGGCTGTGCTGGAGCCCACCACCAACACGACCATTGTCAAGATTGAAATCCTTTTCATTTTTTTCTCCTTTCTTCTCAAAAAAATTCACTCTCAACCTTCTTTTTGCAATCACCTCCTCTCTTGCTAAATCTGTCAAACATAGTCATGGCCGAGCGCGCATCACATTCGCCTGCGAGTCTATGTTGTTCATTCCGGGAATGGCGCATGGCAGCGCGGACGAATTGGACATACGGGCAAATGGCTGGTACGAAGGTACGCCTCTGCGGACTGTAACCGCAAAACGCCCCCCATGAATGGCCGTTCCTTCCCATACACCGCTTTTCTCCATAAAAACGGACATACCCATCCCCTGCCATGCGCAAGGCGACTGCTCAACGCAGCCTTTGCGGGTGGGAGACTCGAAAGGAAAGATGATCCTCCACACCCTTCTACACCCTTTCACACCCTCACCTTTGTATGAT
>SMTZ1_10032077_pt1 | contig 10406 bp, 7 predicted proteins | sample DeeMarSWOR136_30_FD_25667 | JGI IMG/M metagenome (IMG submission 25667) | reverse complement strand
CGTCGGCGGGCTTAAATTCGTTGGTCCCGGAATCGCCCTTGCAGATAAAGGACTTAGGCGTTACCTCGGCATACTTGACCAGAAGATAGAAACTGGACGTAATTGTGGCCATGCCGCCGCTGCCGTCGGCGCTTAAGCCGTAAGCAGTGAATCGGTTATCGGCCAGCCACATAGGTATTTGCCCGGACCACACGCTGTTTCTGCCGCCTGCACGAGGCATTTCATCGTCGTAATCGTTGCTGTAGATAAGCATTGCCTTGCCGATACCGGACAAGTTCGTCCCGCAGACCATTCTGAAGGCGATCTGCCTTACCCTGGCCAACGCCGGCATCAGAATGCCCATCAGCAGCGCTATGATCGCGATCACGACCAACAGCTCAACTAATGTAAAACCTTTCTTTTTCCTCATTTTTGTTCTCCTTTAAAATTTTGAGATTCGCGAATTCGACCGTTTTTAAGTACGCTTCGGTTTACATTTTGATATATAAATGCTTACTGTCGCATAAATGCCAGACACTAAACACTCTTTTCTTTTGCGAATCTCCTTGACTTAATTTTTTTACTTAAAAACGGTCAATTATACCTTGCAAAACCGGTTTTGCCAATAGGGTTTTCGCCCAACTTTACATACTTTTAGCATAGCTATCGATTCGATGTTTTAAGCCAAACCGCAAAATGCCCTTTTCCGGCAGGGGGCCTTATGATATGAAAACTCGACCAAATTATGATGACGGTTTAAATTATAATAACAACACTTTTCAAACCTACCTGCCTCAATTATAATGCTAACACAGGGTGGCTTCCCTGTCAAATAAATTTTGGTGATTTTTCCCCAAGTTTCTTGAAATTTTTTACAATTTGCGTAATATCCTTGTTTTCAGCTTGTAATTGTGGATATGGGTACTAAAAAAAATTACGAAGATATAAAAAAACTGCTTAAAGAGCACCGCCAGAGCCATCTTTTAGCATTTTGGGACCATTTGGATACGGCTCGAAGGCAGAATTTGCTTGCACAAATCCGGCAGTTGGACTTTGCGGAAATAGACAATTGGGTGACTTATTGCATCAAAAAGCCTGCCCCTGCTGCGATAAGCACTGATTTGGTTCCTGCTTCGTGCTACAATTCTGAGCCGGCAGACACACCGCAGCAGCATAAGTATGCCAAAGCCGTCGAATGGGGTAGAGAGTTGATACGGCAGAGCAAGGTTGCTGCCTTCGTCGTCGCAGGAGGCCAGGGAACAAGGCTCGGATTCGACGGCCCAAAGGGAAATTTTCACATTAGCCCCGTCAAAAACAAAACACTGTTTCAAATCTTTGCAGAGTCTATCACAGCGGCCTGGCAAAAATACCACACAGTTTGCCCCTGGTATATTATGACCAGCCCTTTGAACCACGACGAGACCAAAGAGATTTTTCGCTCCAATGACTATTACGGCCTGGATGATAAAAACGTTTTTATTTTTCAGCAGGGCACATTACCCGATTTCAGCTCCGCCGGCGAGATACTGCTGGCCGACAAAGACAGGCTAAGCTGCTCACCCGACGGCCACGGGGGAAGCCTTAAGGCACTTTACCAGAGCGGAGCTCTCGAAGATATGAAAAGACGCGGCGTAGAATTTGTCAGCTATTTCCAGGTTGACAATCCCCTGATAAATATTTTCGACCCGCTCTTTCTCGGCCTGCACGCTCTCGATAAGGCTGAAATGTCCTCAAAGGCGGTTATAAAAACCGACCCTTATGAAAAGGTCGGCAACTTCTGTTTGTTTGACGGCAGGGTGACCGTCATCGAATACAGCGATTTACCTGACGAGCTGGCCGAGAGGCGTAATCCGGACGGCTCCTTGGCGTTCCGGCTCGGAAGTATCGCTATCCACATCATCAACTGTGCCTTCGTAGAAAGACTAAACGCTGATGCTTTTTCTTTGCCCCTGCACAAAGCCATCAAAGAAATTCCGCACATAGACAAGCATGGAAATCCTGTCGAGCCTGATGTACCCAACGGCATAAAGCTGGAGAGCTTTGTTTTTGACGCCCTGCCGTTGGCCTCGAAGTCGATGATTTTGCAGACCGTGCGAAGCGAAGAATTTGCCCCGACCAAAAATGCCACCGGCGTTGACAGTGTCGAAACCACGAAGCGGATGATGGTCGCCCGTGCCGCCGATTGGCTCGAATCAGCAGGTGTAGCCATCCCCAAAAAACCGGATGGCTCTATTGATTGTCTCCTTGAGATCGCCCCCGGCTTCGCACTGGAAAAAGATGACATCAAGGAAAAGCTGAATCAAATACCTAAAATCAAATCGGGTGACAAAATCTATCTGGCCTGAGACACCGAAGTCAGAAATCAGAAGTCGGTGTCTGTCTTCTGTCCTGTGTCACACCAATTATAGTTAAAAATTGCCGATAAAAATTAGACATTACACAAAATGGGAGGCCTGGATTCCTGCTTTCGCAGGAATGACAGAGTCAGGTAATCGGCAATCAGTAAATAAAATTGGTATCACTTCACACTTACCTTGTGGAGAATTTATGCACGGTTAGTGACGTATATTTCTGCCCCGGCTGGAGAACTTTCCAGGCAGAATGCGTAGTGCTTTTTGTACACCTTGCCGTCTTTGCCGGTCAAGGTGCCGTCCAGGAAGTTTCCGGTATAGAGCTGAACGCCAGGTTCGGTGGTATAGATTTCCATGACTCGTCCGCTGGTTGGCTCATATACCCTTGCAGCCAAAGCGAGTGTGCCTCCACCGCTGTTGAGCACGTAATTGTGGTCGTAGCCGTCCCCGACCTCCTTAATTCGAGAGCCAATGGACATCGGCAAAGTGAAATCCATCGGTGAATATTTAACACTTCTGATTTCGCCGGTCGGTATCAGGCCTTCGTCAACCGGCGTGTACTTATCGGCGTTGAGCGTAAGCTCGTGACCGAGGATGTCACCCGTGCCCTGGCCGGCAAGGTTGAAATAGCTGTGGTTCGTCAGATTGACCACAGTGGTTTTGTCCGTCTCGGCCTCATAGTTAATCTTAAGCTCATCGTCTTTTGTCAGAGTATAAGTAACGGTGCATGCCAGATTACCCGGGTATCCCTCTTCATCGTCCTCGCTTATATAGCTCATCTTCAACAGCGCTTCGTTATCGTTGGCCCATAGGTCCTCGGGCCTCCAAACCACTTTGTCAAATCCCTTGATACCCCCGTGAAGATGATTTTCCCCATCGTTGGCGGCTAACTTGTACTCGACGCCGTCGAGCTCGAACCTGGCCTTGCCGATACGATTAGCATATCTGCCCACCGTCGCCCCGAAATATGGGTGCACCGCAAGATACCCGTCAAGCGCATCGAAGCCGAGCGTTATATCAGCTAAGTTTCCATCCCGGTTAGGGACCTCCAGCGAAACCAAAATGGCCCCGTAGTTAGTAATCCTCGCTCTAAGACCGTTGGTATTAGTCAAAGTGTATAAAGTAACTTCCCTGCCCTCCGATGTTTTGCCGAAAGATTCTTCATTAGCACTCATTACTCTTGCCTCCTTAGCTTCGGGCTCTGTTGGAGTCGGAGTTTTCTTTTTACAGCCGGGCATACAGACCACCGTTACCACCAAAACAAAATTAATCCAAAATCTTGTTTTCATTTTTTTGCTCCCTGCCTGAAAATATATAAATTCGTCTGGGTTGAAAACCTGCTTGCAATATACCGTTAAAGAAATAAATTGTCAAAAAAATTTATTTCTTCAACCTCAAGAAAAAAGCTGTCTTTCCCCAGGCCAATGCAGCGCCATAAGCTCAGAGGCCGGGAAATCCATTCGAAGCGGTTGCATTTTTTTGACAAATAGTTTATCTTGATAATATATAGGTTTAGCAGCGTTGCCGAAAGAAGGCTAAAGCCAAATGTCAGATTATACCCCCACGAATTCTAATCTGCCTAGCGCCGGTCGGTTCGCAACCACGCACTGGAGCGTAGTTATGGCCGCGGGCCGGCCGAAGTCTGCCAGTTACCAGCAGGCCCTGGAGACGCTCTGCAAAACATACTGGTTTCCGCTTTATGCATATCTGCGCCGCCATGGATGCGACAGCAACCAGGCTGAGGATTACACACAGGCGTTTTTCGCCGGCCTGCTGGCTAAGGGGGGCCTGCGATTGGCCGACCCGAAACGCGGTAAATTCCGCTCGTTTCTACTTGCCTCGCTGAAGCACTTTCTGTCCAACGAGCGTGCCCGCGCTCGAGCAAAAAAACGGGGTGGAGGCCGAAAAGTCCTTTCTCTGGATATCCAGAACGCTGAAAGTCAGTATGCCCTTGAGCCGCGCGACGAATTATCGCCGGAAAAGCTCTTTGAACGCTCGTGGGCACTTACAGTGCTGGACCGGACGATGGCCCGCCTGCAGGCCGAAGCAATCAGTACGAACAAGCAGAAGCTGTTTGACCATTTGAAAGTTTACCTCACCGCAGAGAAAAGCTCTGTCCCTTACCGCGATGCGGCTGCCGAGCTTGACATGGCCGAAAGTGCAGTGAGGGTAGCTGTGCACCGCTTGCGCAGACGCTATAGAGAGCTGTTGCGGGACGAAATAGCCCAGACAGTTACTTCTGATGACCAGATTGAGGAGGAAATCCGCGACCTCTTCGCTGCTTTAGGCTCCTGAGCCTGCCTGTCCGGGCACCAATTGCAGCTAGTCTGCGGTAGGGCGCCGATTGTGGAGATGGTACTATCGTCGATGGCCAATTGGTCCGGGCCTGGAAAAAATATTCTATATCGTGTAACCTTTCCGCCGGTTTGCTTAAGTAATGGGCAGAAGCGGCCGGTATCGTGAAAGGAGATGTTATTATGGCTGAAGAAAATAAATGTCCGCAATGTGGGGCCGAGCTGCCCGCTGATGCCCCGCAGGGGCTGTGTCCAAAATGTCTTATGAAGCTCGGCCTGCCAACCGAAGCCGGGCCCGACAAGGCAGACGCCTCTGAGCCCACGAGTGATGTTCCGACGAGCGCTACACCGCCGGGTGGCTTCGTGCCGCCTGAGCCGGAGGAACTGGCCGAACAGTTTCCTCAGCTTGAAATCATCGAACTGCTCGGTCAGGGCGGTATGGGGGCCGTATACAAGGCCCGCCAAAAGCAGCTCGACCGCCTGGTCGCCCTCAAAATCCTGCCGCCGCATGTTGCCCAGACCGAAGCTTTTGCCCAGCGTTTCACCCGTGAGGCGCGTTCTCTGGCCAGGCTCAGCCATCCCCATATCGTTATGGTGCACGACTTTGGTCATACCGAGGCCGGTCTGTACTACTTCATTATGGAGTTTGTGGAAGGGACGGATTTGCGCCGGGTTATCCAGGCCGGTGAGCTTTCGCCCGCCGAAGCATTGGCTATTGTCCCACAGGTCTGCGAGGCCCTGCAGTTTGCTCACGAAGAGGGTATCGTACATCGGGACATCAAGCCGGAAAACATCCTGTTAAATAAGAAGGGCCGCGTGAAAATCGCCGACTTTGGTCTTGCCAAGCTCCTGGATCGACCTGCAACCGTATATACCCTTACGCAGGCCGGCCAGAGAATGGGCACGCCGCACTATATGGCCCCGGAGCAAATCGAACATCCCGGCCAGGTGGACCACCGCGCGGACATTTATTCACTGGGTGTAGTATTTTATGAGATGCTCACAGGTGAATTACCCCTCGGACGGTTTCCTCTGCCTTCTAAAAAGGTCCATGTAGATGTGCGCTTGGATGAAGTAGTGCTCAAGACCCTGGAGAAGGAGCCGGAACTTCGTTATCAGCAAGCTTCTGAAGTCAAGATCGACGTGGAGACAATTGCATCCAAAGGCCGGACGTCAGGCTCTGCAGGCAGAGTATTTGGGGGCGTCAAGACCGGTGAGGGTATTGGAGCCATACGACACCGTGTATGGATTCCCGCAGTCGGTTTGCTCGTCGCCGGGTGTATTGACTGTCTGGCCGTTGTTGGAGCATTGGTGGGGGGCTTTTTCTTAATCGTGCGAAGGGGTTTCGAATTTAGTTTTTTGCCTGGTTCCGCGCAGTTGGTCATCGTGGCCATAATGGCGGCATATTCGGTTTTTGTCGTCCTGGGCGCCTGGAACCTGATGCAATTACGTTCCTATTCGCTGGCCCTGACGGGCGGTATCCTGGCGCTGTTTCCTTTCGCTCCCGGAGCTATCATCGGAGTGCCGATGGGCATCTGGGCACTGGTGTTAATGACTAAAGAGAAAGTAAAAACAGCCTTTGGTCAGGAAGGAACCGAAGTCGAAATACCACCGAAAGTCCGCGATTTTACCGTCTCAGCGGCAAAGGATATGAAGGACGTATTCAGTCGCGGCAGGGCTGAGGTCGAAAAAATATTAAGTGAAAAGGGCTCGGCCTCAGAGCAGCCTGATGCCGGTTTGCCGGTCAAGACCCGGCCGATGGCCGTCGGCTCCTTTGTCCTTGGATTCGTAAGTATTTTGTTCGTCTCTGCTGGCTGGGGATTCGCCCAAAAGTTTGTCTTTGTTTTCTTGTCTGCTTTCTTCGCCATCTTCCTCGGGTTGATGGTTATGAAAAATATCAAGTCTTACCGGGACCGTTTTTTGGATACCGCACTTGCAATCATCGGAATTGTCGTAGCTTCCGTCTCCGCTATTACACTGTTCACCAGCCTGTAATGAATTGGGTTTTACGAACAATAGGTCCTTATACAGATTCCGTTTACGTTTTGATTGATTTTTTCTCGTGGCACGGCCATCCTGACCGTGTTTTCACTCCACGGCCCAAAGTCCTAATAACTCCTTTCAGGGGACACCTTGCGGCGATGCACCCCGATTTCCTGTTCACCTGATAACCTAATCTCTAATCCTCTTCATCCTGAAGGGAGTCGAAGGATTAATTCTCTAATTCCGCCCTCTGCCCTTCTTACATCCTGTTCCGTGTGCGAACAAGGGCTTGTTGTACCCGAACGAATGCGAAGATGCGAAATAGTCCTTGCAGAAGTAGTGATAGTGGTTTATTCTATTACGACCTTGTTGGGAGATGGTTTATTGTATGTAGCTAAGAAGTTATGGTAGCACAAGTATTTGATATTCGCCGTGGGCAGGCACTATATGCCCGGCTTGATACCCACCTCATTTGCGCAAATGATTTTTCTAAAACGCTGTTAGGGAGTGACAAAATGAGAATACGAATCAGATCTTTTTGGAGTATTTCCGCGTTTTTTGTGGTATTAGGCTTGTCCATTTCAACGGGTTGCGCTCGGAAAACGCAGGCGTTATTCACCAGACCTGAGCTCATTACCTTTGGACGGCTGGCAGTACTTGGTCTCACCCCTGAACAGGAACAGATATTCATGGCTTCCTACACCAAGGCCTTTCCCGGACAAATTATTACGTTTGTTGAAAGGAGCCGATTGCAGGAGCCCGGGCCAAGGTAAAGCAGATTCTCGGCATTGAAGCCCTTATCATGTGTACCTACTATGACGGAACTTTTGGTGCCGGTAGAAAGAAGCTGCGTGTTCGGATCGTAGACAGCGAAACAGGAGCCATCGTGGGGTCGGTAATAACCCAGGCACGCGACAACTTCGAATACCATTGTGACAGGGCGGTAAAGGCACTCAAGGCGGATCTTATGAGTGGAAGCTAATACGGACATTTTGACCGCTAAAGGAGTCTTTCGAGGCCAATATAATTGGGGTTCTTCTCAGATATCAATGTGCCGCTCTCGTCCAGACCATACAAAAGAAGAGAGCACTCCTTACTAATATAGAATTTATCTATAGGTTTTCATAGCGGGGAGCCGTTACCGGGTAGGCTCTTTGCTTTTTCTCCCGTAGTCATCTTCATAGCGATACTGGTCTTCAGCCTCCCATTGGCCAAAAGATACCACGAGCATACGGAAGGGCTTGTCCTCGGCCCAAAACCTGTGCTTGACGCCGGGAAGAATGAGGAACTCATCGTGGGTATTGGGGTGATGGATTTGCCCATCCAGTTCCAGATAGGCGCCGTCATCAAGAAAATGGAAAAGCTCATATCTGATTTGGTGTGAATGCAAGCTGGCACGTTCGCCGGGACGAACGAAGGTCAGGTCAACCGAGCACTCCTGATTGCGAACCACCATATAAACATCGCCCCAGGGCCGCTCCGACTTGATTGTTTGTTTTCCGTGTCGAGGGTCGACGTCGGAAGTTTTCATAATGTTATTCCAGTTGGTCAGGCTTTGAGGTAGATTGCTTGGCGATGTTCAGTAACACGCCGACCGCAGCGGATGAGAGCAGCATACTCGTTCCGCCGGCACTTACAAACGGCAAAGGCAGGCCTTTTGTCGGCAGAACAACCGTTACAACCCCGATATTAAGTGCCGCTTGAATTGCGATTGTCAGAACAATCCCGCCAGCCAGAAGCTGGCCGAAGCGGTCTTTACAGCGAACGACCACTAAAATCCCCAGCCAGACAAACACGATAAACAATCCAATAACCGCTGCGTTTCCAACGAAGCCGAGCTCTTCGCCAATAATTGCAAAAATAAAATCGGTAGTATCCTCCGGCAGATGTCCGTACTTGCAGATTCCCTTACCTAATCCTTTTCCCCACAGCCCGCCGGAACCGAGGGCAATCAGCGACTGGCTCGGCTGATAATTAATCGAATCGGCCCATTTATCAGGATTCAGGAAAGCGATAATCCGCTGCATTCGGGAGGGAGATTGTTTTATCGCTATGTAAAAGGCCATGGCGGCAAACGGCAGGGGCGGTAGGATGTGCCACAGACTTACGCCACCGATGATTAATATCAGAAAGGCCAAAAGCGATATAAGCGCTGCCGTGCCGAAATCTTCAACGATTATAAGTATAACGACCAGACCGACAACCGAGCAGATGGGGATGAACCTTTTCCAGTATAGCCTGATTTCATCGCCGAATTTATCGCATACGGCTGCTAAGAAGAAGATAATTACCCATTTCGCCAGCTCAGAGGGCTGAAAACTTACGCTTATGGGGCCAAGAGCCAGCGATAGTGCTGATTTATCTTCGGAACTAATCGCGGTAAAAACGGATAAAATCGCTGTGATAAAACGACTATAAGCAGCACTATACTAACAACTAACAGATAGCTGATTGGTGATTTTAACCAGCCGCCCGACAGGCTGAGTCTGCGATAATTGAAGAAAGAGACGGCGTACATAATCAAACAGGCCAGAGGAAAAAACAGAAGCTGCCGCAGGCCGGGGTAGTCATAGAATCTCTGCAGGTCGAACTCCTGACCGACATTGGCACTGGCCGAGAACACAAAGACCGTACCGATGGCCATCAAAACAACAACGACCATTGCGATGCAGTCGGCGACCGGATTGTCACTTGAAGTGGTAATCATTGAATTCCGTCGTGCTCAGAGAAAAAACCAGTCCGCAGTTCCGATTAGCCTGCTTAACTGTATCTTCGGCTTTCTTTGACTGATAACAATAAAAATTATTTGGCGATAAAAAGAATAAGTCCCAACAAGGTTATCTGGTTATTAGGAAACCCGGATGTAGAATATCGGAGTATCAGGATAACAGGAGGCGAATAAATTTATGCTGTGCATTTTTCCTGATAACCTGGTATCCTGATAGCCACTACCTGTTTACCTGATACTCTGGTAACCACTCATCACCCAGACGTTGACAAACATTTGTTATTTACTATTTGCGATTTATTATTTATTATTCATACGTTCAACCGTCGGTTTTGTAATAAGTGGTGTGTGTTTTTTCACCCGGAACATAAAAATAGTCAATAATCAATGTTTTAGGGGAGCGATTATGGCTAAACAAACGAGAAGAGAGTTTCTTAAGATAACGGGCTTAGCAGCCGCTTCTGCCGGGGTGTCGTCAATATTGTCGAGCTGTGAGAGTTTAGGCCGACAAACCGCTGAAGGAGCAAAACGTCCGAATATCATTTTCATCCTTGCCGACGATTTGGGCTACGGCGACCTGGGCTGCTATGGGCAGAAGACAATTCAAACGCCTAACATAGACCGGATGGCCCGCTTTACCGACCATTATGCCGGCAGCACGGTTTGTGCCCCGTCACGGTGTGCGTTGATGACCGGCCAGCATACAGGGCATTGTCTTGTCCGTGGTAATGCGCGGGTGCCGCTGCGGCCTGAGGACGTTACAGTTGCCGAGCTGCTCAGGGAAGCCGGCTACGCCACAGGTATCGTCGGCAAGTGGGGTCTGGGCGAGGCTGATAGTACGGGCATCCCCAACAGGCAGGGCTTCGATTACTGGTTCGGCTATCTCAACCAGAGACACGCCCACAACTACTACCCCAAATACCTGTGGCGCAACGAACAGAAGGTCGAGCTTGAAAACGAGGTCAATCACATCATCGGCGGACGTGACCGCTCTCCCGGCGGCGTCGCGACCAAACGTGTTGAGTATTCGCACGATTTGTTTGCCGAGGAAGCTTTGAATTTTGTTGAAAA
>SMTZ1_10015417_pt1 | contig 10407 bp, 10 predicted proteins | sample DeeMarSWOR136_30_FD_25667 | JGI IMG/M metagenome (IMG submission 25667) | reverse complement strand
ATATTTTTGATGACAGGAAATGGAGTAATACGGAACGGGCTAATGCAGAACCTTCTGCAGGATCGGTGCTCGTGCCCAATTCGTCAACAAGTACCATACTTCTCCGGGTAGCGTTCTTAATAATGCGCACGGTGTTACCGATATGCCAGCTGAAACTGGAAAGGGTTTGCTCTATGCTTTGTTCATCACCAATGTGGGCAAAGATTCTGTCAAACACCGGGAGTCGTGTCTCTGGTGAGGCAGGAATTGGGATTCCTGCCTGCGTCATTAAGCTAAGCAGGCCAATGGTCTTTAGCGCTACCGTTTTCCCTCCGGTGTTGGGGCCCGTAATGATAAGTATAGAAAAATCCCGCCCGAGCTCAACGGAAAGAGGCACAGCTTCCTGTCCCAGCAAAGGATGCCTGGCATCAACAAGACCCAGGAAGGTAGAAGAGCTGTCTTTTATTGACGTATCAGGAAAGCTTATCAAATTAGGTTCAGAAGCCTTCGCTGCGCGTGCGTATCTGGCCTTGGCCAGAGTCATGTCCAGTTCTGCCAGCCGTGACACGCTAATAAGAATCTCTGCCTTATGCGTGCCTACTGAAATGCTGAGGTCCCGAAGGATCCTTTCCTCCTCACGTTTTCCTTCTGATACCAGTTCACGGATGCTATTTCCCAGTTCTACTGTTGCCCACGGTTCAATAAACACGGTCGCACCGGTGTTGGAGACATCATGAGTGATACCCTCTATTTCCCTTCGGAATTCAGTTTTCACCGGTATAACAGACCTTCCCTCGCGTTCAGTTATGATAGGTTCTTGAATTATTTTCTGACCTTTGGGTGTCCTTATTATCTCTTCCAGGCGGTCCCTCAAGACCTGGCGTACTTCTCTGAGTTGTTTCCTGACTGCTGCTAACTTCGGTGAAGCCCGGTTTAACACTTCGCCGTCAGGTGAAAGACAGCGGGTTATTTCCTTTTCCACATCGGGGAGTTCCACAAGACCCTGGGCAATATCCCAGAGTAACGGCACCTCCTCTGACATACTACACAGGTTGCTGCGCGCCTGCCGCATGACAGTCAAAGTATGCTGGGTTTCGACCAGGTTCGCTGGCTCAAGCGTTTTACCCAGAGCTGCCATCCTTGTTGTTTCCCGAATGTCGGAAGCCCCGCTGACGGTAAAACCCGGATCCCGAGAGAGCAAGTGCCGTGCTTCCCTGGATTGGCCAAGCCACAAAGAGACTCTGTTATAATCGGAAACTGGCTTTAGACCAAGAACCATCTCACAACCGACAGGAAAGGATGTGTATCCTGCCAGTATCTTTATGATTTCAGGGAACTCCAGTATTCTCAGACTTTTATCATCCATAAGTAAGTCCCGTTTCACGATTGCTACCTGATTATAACACGGTGGAGCAGGCAGGACACTGCCGGTTGAAGAGACCTTGTTACCAATTGCAACCACTGTGAATAGACTCCTCTTTGATACCTGTATGAAAAATTGAAGTTACGTAACCTGTCACCAAATAACACAAAATAATTGTGGGAGTTGCTATCTTAATTCAAGGATTATTTGATATGGTGTTATTGGCATTATTCCGTGTCGTCTGCAACGTCTGTGGTAGTTCTGGTGCCCTTGCTAATGGGTTCTCTATCGAGTACTATGTCTCTACTGGAAGGTAACCAGGGTGTGAGCAGGTTTAATCCAGCATTATTCTGGACAGGTATGAGGACCCGTTTAGAAAGAGGGTTGGTAATACCGGAACGATAGGTCCACCTCCTGCCGATAATATTCCTTTTAAAGAGTAAGCAATCCCTGATATGGTTAATGAGACTTCGACAGCCCCGGAGAAGATTAACACCTTTGCGTCGCTGCGCATTCGGAATTTCCGTCTATTGTTGGTAGGGACTACGCTCTCCAATGCCGCCCAGTGGATTCAGCAGATCACGATGGGCTGGCTTGTCTATGATATGACGGGCTCCGGTACTATGCTGGGGTCTATTAACTTAGTTCGTTCCGTAGCAGCACTGGGCATGATACCCATGGCCGGCGTTCTGATAGACCGTCTTGACCGCCGCAAGTTGATACTGATAGAGAACGGATGGTTGTTTACTATTACGTTGACCCTGGGGCTCTTGCTGCTTTTCGATCGGGCTAATATAACCTGCCTTTTCGTCTACGCCTTCCTGGGCGGTATGGCACAGACCGTTGACATGTCCCTCCGGCAGGTTCTTATCTTCGACCTGGTGCCGCGCCCGCTGGCACCCAATGCTGTAGCCCTCGTCCAGACGGGATGGAGCCTGATGCGTTCGTTCGGCCCCGGGATAGGGGGAATGCTCATCATGTGGTTCGGGCCCAGCGGGAACTTCTTCGTCCAGGCCAGCGCCTATGCCCTTATCGCCTTCACCATCATGAAGATTCAGTTCCCGGCACGAAAACCAGGTGCCGTTCAGAGTTCTCCGTTTGAAAACATTCGAGAGGGTATCCGTCATATAGCCAGGGAACGTGTTACCCGTACCTTCATGATGATGGGGTTTGTCCTCCCGCTCTTTATCATTCCGGTATTCACCATACTCCCGCCAATTTACGCCGTAGAGGTCTTTGGTGATGAGTCGGGCAGGGTTTTGGGGTTCCTTCTGGCGTCTGTAGGTGTGGGTGGTATTTTTGGCGGTATCGTCACCGCATCAATGGGCCGCCTGGAGCGTAGAGGCCTGGTGCAACTGGCGTCTCTTTTCCTGCTCAGCATGTCGCTGATAGGCTTTGCCTTCAGCACACCACTCCCGGTTGCTTTAACGCTTCTGGCGCTGGCGGGATTCTTTGAGATGATCTTCCTGACTACCAACCAGACATTGCTTCAGCTATCCATACCGGATAGTCTAAGGGGCCGGGTGACCAGTGTTGTCAACCTGAATGCGGCACTATCGCCTCTGGGTGGTCTGGCTGCCGGGGTTGGTTCTGACCTGCTTGGAGGGCCAAAAATGATCACCATTATACTCTGCGGCATTGCTGCGGCTATAGCCGTCGGTGTTTTCCTGGGTTCTACGACGGTTCGTAATTACCGGCTGAGTAAAGCAATCGAGCAGGACTCGGCAAGCCCGCCTGACTATATTTAACATAAGGTATAAGGCAGGGAGTCCCAACCATATATTTAATCTCCAGATAGGTTGAATTATAGTCAATAATCGACTATCGTATACTTGATTCTAGCAGGCCATTGCAGTTTAACAGCAAAATAAGCACAAGGAGTTTGGAAATGGATTATCAGGATATCATCTATAAGTGTGAAAACGGTATCGCTACCATGACTCTGAACCAGCCGGACAAGATGAACGCCCTCAGCCCCGGTATGCGCGATAGTATGTACCGGGTAGTGGATGATATTTCCCGGGATAAGACGGTGAGAGTGCTGATTATAACCGGTGCCGGTCGTGCTTTCTGCTCCGGTGCCGATGTCAAATCACTGGCCGAAAGTGCCAGCCGTCCGGCCAGTCAGGAAAGACCCAGGGAGGCAGCAAGCAGGTATATCTCGCTTCATGTACTAATGCAGAAGTGCGAGAAGCCGATAATTGCCGCGGTCAATGGTGTTGCCGTCGGTGCCGGGCTTGATCTCGCCATGGCCTGTGACATCAGGATAGCTTCAGATCAGGCCAGATTCTCTGAGATCTATATCCGGAGGGGTATTCTCCCGGCTGAAGGAGGTACTTACTTCCTACCAAGATTGGTTGGTATGGATAAAGCCTGTCTGCTGACCTGGACCGGGGATATGATTGACGCTAAAGAAGCTGAACGCATCGGACTGGTAACTATGGTCGTTCCCCATAATGAGCTGGAGACTGCCACCAGAGAACTGGCCGAGAAGCTGGCCAAATCCGCCCCGCTGGCAATTCAAAGGTCAAAGCGTGCTTTATACGAAGGGCTGGATATGGATATAGAATCAACCATGAAGTATATTCAGCAGCTGATGAGAGAAATCCAGCAGTCCGCGGACTACAAAGAAGGCACCCGGGCATTCCTGGAAAAGAGAGAGCCCATCTTCCGCGGAGAATAACCGGAAAGTCCGGTATGCATAGAATATATTAGAATTGCACATACTGCCATGAATGCGTGCTGAAATAGCTTCAAACTGGTAATAAACTTGTTCTTTTTCATGACGATGCTATGATATAGATTCTCTTAACTATGAAGGAGGCAAGCAGCCTCCACTTCTTAACAAGAGTGCTTTACACGCAGGGGAGTCATTACGACTCACCTGCAGGTTTTTATGGTGCAAGGTTCCTCGATATTCCTCATAAGGTAATAAATTTAATGCTATTAGATGGGGGAATTGCCAAAACCATAGGAGTATTTACTTCTCGCTAATGCTACCTTTGGGTCATTGTGAAGTGAACGAGCAGAAAATAGAATAGCAGCAAATACAGAAAAGAGGTGTCTTTATGAGCAGAATATATAGGATTACGGGGTTATCTGTGGTGGTTGCTGCTATTCTGGTATTAGCTTTTTCAAGCACTGTTTATGCCAGTAATGCTGTATCTATTGGGCCTGCTCCAAATGCCGGTGACTGTGTTTCTGACGGGAGTGGATTTTGGGATGAGGATTACTTCCCTCCTGAGCCTTTTGGTAATGTAAAGGCAGGGTCTGGGTCGACTGGGCCTGCCCCGAATGCCGGCGATTGCATTCAGGATGGAAGTGGCTTCTAATCGTACCGTAATAAATATGATCAATCTGGAAACAAAAAAACGGCCCAATCGGGTCGCTTTTGTTATCTCTCGGCAGTACCTGGTGTTTAAGTTAGTAGTGGTAATTACCCTGGTTAGCTTAATAATACCATCTATATATTTATTACCCGGTTGCTCAAGTCCAGCAGCCAAACCTGAAAATGCGGGTGAAATTTCCGCGGACTTATTACAGGCTGTTATTGATGTTGACTTTAAAAAGATACAAAAGCTATTTTGCCTGGGAATTCCGGAATCAGCCTGGGACTGAGTTAAATGCCGGATAACCATATTTAGGGTTATTTACATGCCCAAAAGAGGGCTTCGCAGCCAATCAACTTCACATAACTATCGGAAAAGCTGTCTTGCAGGCTCTCCTGAAGGTCTTCGAGGTTATCATTCAAATTAGCCATGAACCCCCTCTTGTTGGCATATTTTATTGCCATTGTTGCCCGTGCATTGCGTTTGACCCCTTCGTACAATATGGTGGATCCGAATATGACTGCTCCAGGGTTCATCACTTCTTTGGCATGTTCAAAAACGTTGGTCTTGGTCTTCAAGTTTCCGGGTAAGCAGTGCAGCAGGTTCATCATACCGATCGAGTCGAACACCGGCCCATTTATACCGAAAGGCTCCAGGACGTTTCTCTGGTACACTTCGGGCCTGTAACGGACTAAACGCTTGCTGGCGGCTCGCAGTGAATTGGCGTTCAGGTCCATTAAGGCCAGCCTGATATTGGTATCGGGGAATTTGCATTTATTCAGGAAATACCCCGTACCAACCCCGATATCAAGGTGGTTAGCCGATACATGCTGGTTATATAAATCCAGCAAATAACGTGCCGGGCATTCCCATAAAAACCGGCAGTTATACCATAAAAACCACCAGTCATATAGTGTGAGGACAAGCCGTGTATACATTGCTGCTCCGGCTTTGCCCTGTTCTTCATTGGTGGGTATATAATTCAACTCTCTGACACCTCAGCTTGTGGATAGTATCGGACGATTGTAGACCATCTTATTCTGGAACCATAACGGTTTTACGCCAAAGGAGCATACGCAATAATACAAATTGGTTTGCCCATCTATGCCTATATACCGGGTACCCAAGGTGAGGTTACCATTCGGTACTCTTGGCCCGTTTGGCTTTTTGTGCTTTGAGTCTGCCCTGAGCCAGGGAACCCCAGCTGAGAACGCCGATGGCAGTAGTGACTGCTTCTTTTTCTTCAGCGTCAAGCGGGTGCCTGTTTAGCAGACCTTTTAAGATAGAGATTACCTTCTGGTATTCCATAGTTTTATATATAGATAGTTTATCATGAACAAAGACATGTAATAAAGAAACCATAAGGAAATCGGGATGTCTGTCCAGTGATGCGTATAGTTACGTGATTCCGTTTAGCTTTGATATAAAGTAGCAATCTGGACAATTGTTAGCTAAATCAAATCTTCCTCAGGATAAGCCGCTTTCAATACCCGCAAAGCCCTCAGGGTGACCCACTTGCTGGGTTGCCCTTTCTTTTCATGTATGTCCGCCCACTCCTTGCCGGTTATATGAAGTTTCAGGGAGTTATGGTACCAATAAAAGACTTTATTTTCTTGTGTGTCCGCCAACTCCTTGTAGGTACGTTCCAGCAGCCAGCGTCCTTGCTGGTTTTGCTTACTAATGACCAGGTCTAACGCGTTGGCTAATTTGGGATGCTCGGCTTGCCCCAGCGCTGTTAGGACCTCCAGGTTCTGAAGCACATCGGCTTCGCTGTGGAGTGGATAGTAGAACTTAAACCAATTTGAGCTTGGCTTATTTCCACTACCGAAAGGATAATCGGCAACTGACGGGTCATGACTCAATAGAAAGTCCACACCTTGTTTAATAGCTGCCTGCATGTTTCTGGTCCGCTGTGAAGGTGGTACCTTACTCAAGGCAATCATCGCGTTTATTGCTCCCCAGGCGCATGGAAGATTAGCATTGCGACCGGAACAGGCGAATGAATGAGATGAGCTTCTGAACTTTTCATGACGTTTGTTTGTGTCACTGCTCGAATCGTCAGCCACTCGCTCTCCGGTAATAGTTTGCGCCAGCCATTCCATTGCTGTCTGCAGCCGTTGGTCGTTAAGCCAGCCGAAGTCTATCAAAGCTGCCCCCATTATACCCGTCGTGCAATAATTAAAATCGGAAGGCGTGCCTTTCAATGACAGACCACGCAGACCACCACCGTTGTCGATGTATCGGGAGAGCAGAATCTCGCAGCCGGCGCGAATGCGTGGGTCAGCTCCGTCCGCCCCAAACTGCGCCATGTAAACGAGAGCCGGCAGCGTCCCGGTGTACCTAGGTCGCTTTCCCCAATATCCCTCCGGATGCTGCGCCGCCAAGATCACCGGCACCGGTCCACTTGCCATGATAGCCGTTTTAACAGCTTTGACTTCCTTATCGTTCTCGTCCCGACCCAGGATATCACGCAGGGTAAAATAGCGGACGCCTGGCTGGCTCTTATCGTTCTCCAGCAGCCACGGGACCGGGTCTCCATTCAGTTTATCTTTCCAGCAAGGCATGGACGATTATTGCATTTACCTCGATCTTAGTCAATCCGACTAAGGACGAGGTTTCACTTAACAAAACGCTAGAAGGTGGCATTGAACAATCATCTCTTCAGTGGGTCAGGGCAATTGTATTAGTCATTATAGGCAGATGATTCTTTATTATCAGATCTATAAACTCTGTGAGCTGTTTGCTTTTCAATATTGAGTTTGCTTTTCAATGTTGAGAATATCGTGGAAGGATTCCTTTCCAGCTTCCAAATCTGGTGGAGTATAAGAAGAAATCTTTTTGGGGGTTATTTCAATCACCCTCATGTCTGGACGAGGAAAGTGTATAAGAGTGCTCCTTTCATATCTTTCCGGCTGTGTTTTTTGATATACTTCTCTAAATTCGGTATTATCTTCATCTAGTGGGTGACCTCTTAATGAAGCTATTCCTTCGATCTGAAGGTTGCCAGCGGCTATAGCAACTTGCGGATTTGCCATAATCTGCTTATATTTCCTGCGGTATATGCCTGTATGGCAATAAATAGTCAGGCCATTAATGATTAGCTGCATTTGCCTAACGGTTACGAAATCGGCCTCTGAACTAGCTAAAAAACCAAGGTGATATTTCTTTATCTCCTCTATCATATCTTGCCTCAGATATTCGTACGAGAGTTCTATTTGACTCATTTAATTCGAACCTCCTATAGACAGCTAGGTAGCAAATGGTTAAGGTATTGGATTAATGGGGAATTATATGTTAAAAGAAATTAATATAGCGATTCTTCCAGTGAGTATAAATCGGGATGTTTCTCCAGCCGTGCGTATAGATATTTGATACCATTTTCATTTGAGATATAGGAAAGAGAAATACTTATTCCACTGGTTTATTATAAATATTTCCTCATTATTGGTCGGCGTGGAGATCTCCTCATTACTTCGACAAATCCATTCTCAAGGTAAACCGGAATAACTCCCATATATGCAGCAGAAATACGAGCTCCTCTCTGTGTGGCGAAAGGATAGGCCTCAATGATGTTCGCTCCATTCTTTGCTGCCCAATCGATAGCCGCGTACAGAAGGCTCCGCATTAGGCCCTTACCTCTATGCTGTCTTCCAATATAAAAACACGTAACTGACCAAACGGGCTGGTCATCAACCCTGGCTAGTATTTTTGACCGCTCAAGCCTCGGATATGATTCTCTGGGTTCTATAGCGCACCAACCTACCGACTCATTGCCCTTGTAAGCTATAACTCCAGGGACTATACCGGATTCAACCAGTGATTTAAATGCCACTCGATTCGGTTCACCATGTAATCTGTCGAATTCAGCCTGAGTTTGCCTCCACCACATAGCTCCGCGTTTTCCGAAAAGGTGTTCGAGATTGTTCCAATCCCTCGGTACTAGCGGACGGAATTCTATCGGCTTGTCTTCAATCAACATGACTATATTTTAAAATCATTAAACTGGATATACGAATTGTATGGACATCAAGATACCTTGTCAATATAGCTGCTGGACTCCAAATAATTAATGTTATAGCTATACTATTCTTAACATTAACAATCCGCTATATTGTCGCTACTGAACAAATATCGGGATGTTTGATTCAAATGCACTATGACTAGGCTTCTAATAGAGAGTCTCTAAATATTTTACCAAAGTAGCTACTAAAAGGATGGGTAGATTAAGTCTGCCTGCCTTTCCACTTGAGAGATTACAAGTATTTTGACCCTACAATATTTTTAAATAGTTTGTAAGAGCGAAGACGACACCTTCTTCATCATTGCTCTTAGTGATAAAAGTTGAACTTCTCTTAAGAGATTCGTGGGCGTTTCCCATGGCTATGGAGTGCCCAAACATACCGAACATTTCAATATCCGAAGTATCATCACCGAATACAGCCACTTCTTCTGGTCTAATTCCATAAAATGATATGAGAGTATTTATTGCTTTCCCTTTATTTACATACTTTGAGAGTAAATAGATAGCTCTGCGAGAATCTGCAAGGATTACAGACAAGGAGTCTGAAAATTGTGAGGACAGGGATTCATATAGATCAGATAAATCCAATGTTATGCCGTGGTAATTTGTCCCTGCAAATGTCATTATTTTAGTCGCAGGTCTACTTTTAGCCTTTTGGAAATCGAGCAATTCATCCTGTTTAAATCCCCAGCTAACCAGGTGTTCATCTGGCATTGGGATTTTAAATGAATGATATTGGTCGTCATGCTGCAGAGCAATTTGAAGAGTATTGTCGCATTCGAGTATTTTGCTAACTACTTGTTGAACAAGCGGGCCAGGTATTGCAGTATGCTGGTAGAAACGGTTGGGATTATCGAAAATCGTGCCGCCATTATAGAAGATTCCACGTTCAAGCAGAAATTCATGTTCCCATTGGATATCTTCTTTTCTGAAAACTATTCTTCCTGAACGGGCAGTAGCAATGCATATAAAGAAGCCTCTCCTGTAACAGTAACACTCTTTAAGGGCATTATAAGTTGTTTCCGTCATTGTTCCTTCGGAATTCAGAATTGTCCCATCAATATCGAAAACTAAGGCTTTCACTTTCATGATTGGCACAATGTAACATTGTGAGAAAAAGGTATCAAGCAAGTATAAAATCAGTTACTAACAATATACAGCGTTATATTTTTGAAATGTTTCTTTAGGAATTAACGTAAGAGAGACAACTGACAGAATGTTAAAATTAGCTCTTTCTTCTAAAATACAAGTTTGATGACTTTTCTCCGCTTGTAGCTTTAGACAGATATGGGGATGTTTGCCCTTCCATGAGTATGTTTAAACTATGTAGATATCGGGATATTTGATCACAAATCCCGGCCGCCTTACTAGGTCTCTCACCTTTACTTACTCCTTATATATCTTACCTGCTTGCCGAACTAACAATGTTGTAGTAATGTAACTCGAGAATCGAGAGATAAGGCAACAACTTAAGATTGAGCTGTAGAATTGAGACAATATTTGAAATGAAGGAGGAGCAAGTAGTGGCAAACTTAGTTCTTTATGAAGTGAAAGACCAGATTGCATACATAACACTAAATCGCCCTGAGAAACTGAATGCTATAAACAATGAAATGGTCAATGAGTTAAGTAAAACATGGGATCGTTTTGAAGAAGACTCTCATGCCAGGGTAGCTATTCTTAGTGGAGCTGGCAGAGCCTTTTGTGGTGGCGCC
>SMTZ1_10009652_pt1 | contig 10410 bp, 10 predicted proteins | sample DeeMarSWOR136_30_FD_25667 | JGI IMG/M metagenome (IMG submission 25667) | reverse complement strand
CGCACATGACCACAGACGAGGAGTCGAAGACACGCTTCATCCGTGAGGCGAGGGCAGCCTCCGCCCTCGAACATCCCAACATCTGTCACATACATGAGATCGGCGAGACACAGGACGGGCATCTATACATGGTGATGCCCTGCTACGAGGGGGAGACCCTGCGCGAGCGGCTTGAGCGTGGTTCCCTCGAGATAGGTGAGACCCTTGACATCGTCACCCAGGTGACATCGGCCCTCGCCCGTGCCCACGAGAAGGGAATTGTCCACCGTGACATCAAGCCAGGGAATGTGATGCTAACCGACGGTGGCCGGCAGGCGATACTTATGGACTTTGGACTCGCGAAGAAGCTCGATGCAACGAAGGTAACGAGGACGGGGACGGCGATAGGGACGGTGGCCTACATGAGCCCCGAGCGGGCGCTCGGTAAGGAAGCCGATCAGCGGGCTGATATCTGGTCTCTGGGGGTGGTGCTCTACGAGATGCTCACCGGCCGTTTGCCCTTTGAGGGGGAGTACGAGCCGGCGGTTCTCTACTCGATCATGAACGAGGAGCTGGAGCCATTAACGGGCATCCGCAGGGAGGTGCCACAGGGGGTCGAGCGTGTGGTTGAGAGGGCACTCACGAAGGATGTCGCAAAGAGGTATCAGACGACGGCCGAGCTGCTCGCCGATCTCGAGGAGGAGCGTGATCGGATAGAGCTCGGGGTCAAGCAGCGGCGTTTCATCAAGCTCCGCAAGAAGACGAGGCAGCGTCTGCTGCGCGTCGGTCTGCCTGCAATACTGGTAGCGGTGGACGAAAGAGGCGATCGCCCAGGAGAACTCGATGGCGATCATGTTCTTCGAGAACATGGCCGATCCCGAGGATGAGGGGAATATTGCTCCGATAGTTACCTCCGCCCTGAACACGGATCTCGGTGAATCGGAATATATACGGGTGCTGAGTGAGCAGCGGCAGCACGATATCCTGAAGGAACTAGGCAAGGAGGATCTGAAACTGTTGGATAGAAGTGTGGCCGCAGAGGTCGCGAAGCGGGCTGGAGTGAATTGGATCGTAACCGGTAAGATACTGAGATTGGAGCCGAATTACGTGCTGACCTCCCAGATCGAGCATGCGATAACGGGAGAGCTTCGGAAAACGCAGCGCGTTCAGGGTGAAGCCGGTGAGGATCTATTTAACGTCATCGACAAGCTCACCGGTGAGATTCGAATGGATCTATCTCTTCCGGAGGAGGCCGGAGAGGAGCCGGACCGGGCGGTGGCCGATATCACCACCCACTCAATCGAGGCGTATCGGTACTATCTGGAGGGAATAAATCACTTTTACGGTTTTCGCATGGACCGGGCAGTTGAGAGATTTTGCAAGGCTCTCGAGTATGACTCAACCTACGCGAGGGCTTATTTCAGGATTGCTATGGCTACACTTCCCTCTCATGCTCCAGGATTCGATCAGGCAATAGCCAAAGCGGCAGAATACTCGGATCGAGTTCCCGAGATGGAAAGGCAATTCATAAAATCCATGGCCTCATTAAACATTGAAGGAGTCGATTCAACAGTCGATGGCCTCGAACGCCTGACGGAACGCTTCCCCGAGGAGAAGGAACCGCACTACTGGTTAGGCATCTTCTATGCGCATTTCCTTCAACAACCGGAGAAAGCCATACGGCATTTTGAGAGAGCATTGGAGCTGGACCCCAATTACGCAATAGCTTACAACGATATAACGGTTCCTTACTTGGAACTCGGAGACTTCGAGAAGGCTCTCTGGGCGATCAACCAGTATATATTCCTGTCACCAAATGACGCAAATCCCCATGATACGAAGGGTATAATGCTTGGGGAGATGGGTGAATTGGATAAGGCTATTGAAAGTTTCCAGAGAGCTTTAGACATAGATTCGACATTTTATTCTTCATCGGAGTATTTAGGGTATATGTATATTTTCAAAAGGAATTACGAAGAAGCTAAAGCAATTTTACAAAAAATGCTCTCGAGTACTGATAAATTATTTCGATCGGCGGGGAGGTGTGATCTTACCCGTATCCCGATGTATCAGGGGAGGCTCGATGATGCCCTCAATGCACTCACCCATGCGATAGCTGAAGATATGAGAGAACAGGCAACGGGAGAGTTTTTATCACAGAAATATGTCCTATGGGCAATGATCTATCATGAGAAAGGAGAATTAGATCTTGCTCTCGAGGAGTTTGACAAGGCAATAGACATATATCGAAGGGATTACCCCGACGACCGTATGCGTACCGAAATTTGGTATCGTGACTTTCAGGTGCAAGTTCTCGTAGAAAAGGGTGATGTTACGAGAGCGCAAGAAATTGCTGATGGTCTCAGAACCGCAATAGAGGAAAGCGGAAGACAGAGATACGAATACTGGCATGCAGCCGGATTGCTGGCATATGCGCGAGGTGATCTCGAGGCATCGCTAACAACTTTTGTGAGGGCTGCTGAGGTAAGGAAAGGCTTTTGGCCCCGATATACACTGGCAAAGACATATATGGAGTTGAATAGACCGAATGAAGCCATACCAATTCTCGAGGCAGCATTATCACGGTATGATGGAGCATGGTTGCCCGAACAGCGGTTAAGTAATCCAATTGTGGCGGTAAAGGCCTACTACCTGCTCGGTCTGGCTTACGAAAAATCTGGTTCGAGTGATAAGGCAATCGCCAACTACGAAGAGTTCCTGGAGATATGGAGGAATGCGGATAAAGAGTTGCAGCTCGAGGTCGCTGACGCCCGTCAAAGATTAAACCGTCTCAAGAGCCGGATGTAGCGACACTTCCATATTCCCTTCTTCTGTCAACTCCCACCGTCCTGTATAATTATTGCTCTGCTCCTCTGACCCACGAAAAAGGACGGAGTCCAGCCGGATCTATATTGTCTAACTCGGATCGACCACTCTGCCGAGGAACAGAATGCTTCCTGTGGCATTGTCACGGATCATGAACATAAATGGATGATCTGCCCGAAATATTCTTGCCGCCCTCTTTTTCATTATGACTGCTGTTGCCGCTGCTGCTTCCGTTCCTTCTTCGTTCACTTCGACAAAGGCTTTATGAAGGACGAGATCGATAAAGAGATTCATCGTTCCGTCCATACCTGAAAAATCGGCCTTCCCACCAATAAAGGCATCCCTTATGCCCAATGCCATGAGCGGCTTGTTGAGCTCAACCGTTCCCCACGCAATTTTGAATTTAGGTAAAAAGATCCGTGCTGTGACTTTTAGCGGATCGGATAACCAGGAATCGACCTTCTCCGGAGAGAGTGAATTTTCGAGCTTCGAAAGGCCGTTCGGATCACGAGGGAGGAGGATGCACATGGACAGTTGTTCGCCCTCGTACGGGAGCTCGAGCACCTGGAGACCATCCAGTTCCCGATAACCGTATGTTCCCCTCTGGTGCATCATGGGTACCTGCTTCTTCCCGCCACCAGGCAGCGTGAAGTCTGCTATTTCGGTCAGCTCAGGGTCGAATTGGATTGCCCAATTTCCTTTGAAATAGATCGCATTGACGAGAACGAGTACTGTCAAAGGATCCAGGTCCCCTTTTCGTATGAGGTCTGTGATCTTTTTCTTCGTTTCGTCCGCCACCCAGGTATTGATGATCCTTCGAGCTTCCTCTGTTGCTTTCACGAAGTCAACCGGCGTGACGGAGCTCCCGTAGTGCTTCTGAATCAAAGAAAGGTACTGCTGGCGAAATGGATAGTCCTTCTGAGGCCAGAGGGAGTTCGCGATGTATAGCTGGACCTTACCTTCCTTCTGCACATCTTGAAGGACAGCCTCGAGGTCGGTGAATGTCGGGTGGAGTTGTTCTTGCCCCATGGTGAAGTGCAGGACCTCGGCCATTTGCTTTGCTGTATTGCCTCTCGCTCCCCCATAGGTCATGGCCAGTGCAGTGGATATACTGTAGGGGGAAAAGAAGAGATTGCCTTCTTCCTCCTTCAGCTTGGAGTAAAGGTCGAGAGCGAAGCTCGTATTGGCGTTCACCAGAGAGCCGATGTCGCCCTTTGGTTCTTCACCTATCGATGAAATGGGGAAGCATGACATAACTGAGAAGACGAGTGTCACATAGAAAATAACCTTCGAAATGAGCATTGTGACCTCCTCGTGTCTTTCGTCAATACATAATGAACGATCATCACCTATTTTACGTTAAACAAATCATCAAGTTCATCAATAAATATATTTAATCCACCTTCTTGAGAAGATATCAGGATCAAGCCGAGAACGGATTACCAATCAGTATATTATAAATATACGCTGTATAAATTCTTTATATACTACCCTAATAAGGACGTTTTTTCTCATTTCTTTACCAGATTTATTTTAAATTCTTATCTATTAACATATTACGCAACAACTACCAAAAAACTCGAACGCATTGTATACACTACCAACTGTATAAATATATTATACACTCCTCATTGACCATCGAGCCGTGAGCGAGCATAGCCTCTAAATTAACTCTTTTAATTCCAAGTAATTGTGTAGGTCTCCCCTGCGTTCCTGCGCCCGTAAGAACCAGGGCACGTATCTTGTTTAAATCATATGCGGTGGATCAGATGGATGTCCAAAAAGAGGGAGGTGGACCCCATGATTGCCAAGCCAAGGGTGTTGGTCATTGACGACGAGCCGGGTGTGATCAGGAGCTGTGATCGGGTCCTAACTCGAGAAGGGATCGAGGTGGAGGGTGCCACATCGAGCCGGGGTGGACTCGAACTGTTCGAGTCAAACGGGTTTGATGCCGTTCTGCTCGATTTGAAGATGCCTGATCTGAATGGTATAGAGGTTCTCAAACGTCTCAAGTGGACCAGACCCGAGGCCACGGTCATTATCATCACCGGCTATCCGTCGGTGGACACTGCGGTTGAGGCATTGAAACTGGGAGCCTTTGATTATGTGCCCAAGCCGTTTACACCGGACGAGATCACCGAGAAGGTCAGGAGAGCACTGAAGATCCACGAGTCCTTGAGAGCGACGGAGCCTGCTCCCACACCAGGGGTGAAGGTGAGACCGTTGAGGATAGCCCCTGAGATCAAAAAAGAACTCACGAGGGTTCCTCTTGAGCAGGGGCGTTGTATCAAGATTATCACTCGACATCGAGAGCGAATTGCCATCATCGGACTGAACGGGACATTCCATACGGATTCCGCATTATTTTCGGTGGTTCGCAAATCATTTAAGCGGGCACGTGCACCTATTACCATCGAGTATGGAAACCACGAAGTGCAAGGAAAGGAAATTCTGTCGTATCTAGAAGATCACGACAAGGTAATTGTATTGGCACGAGTAGTTATAGGAGAAGCTCCGGGAACCGTGAGGAAGTTTGGAGCGGCGGAATCGATAAAAAAGACATGGGTTCCTCGGATTGAATTACCGCAAATTGGATTTCCTCATATCGCTGCCTGGGCGGAAGCAATCGGAGTCAAAAGCGACTTGGTGGTGATTGCTGTGGAACCCGATAGGGAAGATGATTCGTGCAGGATAGACGAAGATGTGCAGAGGAGATTGCTCACTGAAATGTGGCGCGAAATTTATTAAAACGGCTGACCAAAAGGAAATGAAAGGAGCAGTTCGAGACATGCTTAGAAACCTCCGGGAAGTTAAGAAAATGAAAGAAATGAATAAAACGCAAACAATTTTAGTTATTGATGATGAGAAAGTTGTGCGGGATTCGTGTTTCAAAGTATTGAGTAAAGATGGATACCGGATCGTAACAGCAGAAGATGGGGCCAGTGGTTTGCAGAAGATACGCGAGGTAAAACCAGATTTAATCCTGGTTGACCTTAAGATGCCCAGAATAAGTGGCATAGAACTTTTGGAAAAAGTCAAGGATATCGATCCACATATCATTTCTATAGTTATAACTGGCTATGCAACCATAGAAAACGCTATAGAGGCGATGAAAAGGAACGCATACGATTTCCTCCCGAAACCGTTCACACCGGATCAACTCAGGATTGTTACCAATAGGGGTTTGGAAAAGAGAAAACTTACTCTTGAGTCTGCACGACTACAGCGGGAAAAAGAGATTATGAGAGAGAACTTCATCACCTTTGTATCACACCAACTCCGGTCACCTCTTGCATCTGCCAAGCAGTATCTTGTCGTAATCCAAGCAGGCTTTGCAGGCGACGTAGACACCAAGCAGAAGGAGATGATGAAAAAGGCCAGCAAGTATATTGATCAACTTTTAAAGCTTATAAACGATTGGTTGGATATGTCCCGTATAGAAGCCAATAAGCTTACGGAGACTTTCGAATTGGTGGCTATCAATACCATTCTTTCTGAAAGCTTTGAACTTCTGAAACCACTGGCAGAGGCCAAGAATGTTACGGTGGAGCTAAATTTCCGTGATAGCCTTCCCACGGTTCAAGGCAATAGAGAAAGTCTAAAACAGGCGTTCACTAACTTACTTAGTAACGCAATACATTACAATAAGGAAGGTGGAATGGTGAAGGTACATACGACAGAGGATAGCGACTTTTTAAGGGTGGAAATCTCAGATACGGGTATAGGGATTTCTCGAGAAAACTTGCAATTCATTTTCGACGAGTTTTTCAGGGTGAAGACTAAAGAGACTCAAGGTGTCACTGGCAGCGGATTGGGGCTGTCCATAGCGAAGAGAATAATCGATGTGCATAATGGTTCTATACATGTGGTCAGTGAGCTCGGCATAGGAACTACCTTTAGCATTCTTTTGCCAAAGGCAGAACTATGAAGATAATGACACTACCTAAAATAAATTTTGTGGAATTCATTGACTGCTCGAGCTTTTTGGTGAAATTCAAGCTTCGATGCAATGAGGTACGCACGTGAAGAAATATCCCTGCAATCGTAACGAGAAGAGCAAGGAGGTGGTTATGAGTGCCCGATCTAAAATGCATGGAAGGTGCCGCTGGGAAAATGAGATTGATGCCATGGTTATTTTAAGGTCGTTTGAGCAGTCTTACTTACAAAGGAGTTACCATGAATACTCAAAGTATACTGATTATAGATGATGACCCGGATTTCGTGGAGATCACAAAAACGATTCTCGAGGCAGAGCAATACAAAGTAATCTTCGCCTACGATGCAGACGAAGGTTTCGCAAAGCTGGAAGAAGAAATCCCTGACGCCATCATACTCGACATCATGATGGGAAAAGGCGCTGAGGGATTCATCTTTGCTAGAAAAATCAAGAAAGATCTCCGTTTTGCGAAGATACCTATACTGGTGCTGACATCCATGCGAGAACAGACAGGATATGATTTTTCTAGAAAAGAATCCATACATCCAAAGTTCTTCCCTGTTGACGAGTACATAGAGAAGCCTGTTGAACCTCAAGTTCTTCTGAAAGAGATTGAACGGTTGCTTACAAAGAAGAATATCGGTTGATCTTACAGTCGCATGGTCAGCATTTGAACTATTTGTTGCATCACGTTCGGTAATGCCACCGAAATGGCAGAATATTGAAATGGATTTAGACCGTCTTTGCGATATGAAGATTTTTAGTGATTGTGGGATATTGATATTAACTGTAAACCAACACGAGCTCTCTCTTATGAGAGACCTGCTGGAGATTGTTGAGAGGGTGGATGCCAGTAACCCCTTTGAGATATCCCGCCTCTGACACACGTGTTCTACAGGACGGCGTCACAGGATGGCGCTTGGAACGAGTATAGATAATATATACTCCGTATAATTTTTTCATACAGTACCTGCACAATCGGGCCGCGCCCTCCTTTTTGGCATAGATTTACTTTAATTGTTTATTTGTCAGTATATTGTAAAACAGATACCAAAAAGGTTGTATACTTGTATACACGAATAACTGTATAAATATATTACACACCCATCTCTGACCATCGAGCCGAGAACGAGCACAGCCTCTAAAGTAACTCTTTTAATTTCAAGTAATTGTGTAGGTCTCAGCTGAGTTCTTCAGCCGACATGAGCCAGGGCACGTATCTTGTTTAAATCATATGCGGTGGATCAGATGGATGTCCAAAAAGAGGGAGGTGGACACCATGATTGGCAAGCCAAGGGTGTTGGTCGTTGACGACGAGCCGGGTGTCATCAAAAGCTGTGATCGGATCCTGACTCAGGAAGAGATCGAGGTGGAGGGTGTCACATCAGGCCTAGAGGGTTTGGAACTGGTCAAGTCACGGAGGTATGATGCCGTTCTGCTCGATTTGAAGATGCCTGATCTGAATGGTATGGAGGTTCTCAGACGTCTCAAGCGGACCAGTCCAGAGACCACGGTTATTATCATCACCGGCTATCCGTCGGTGGATACTGCGGTTGAGGCATTGAAACTGGGAGCCTTCGATTATGTGCCCAAGCCGTTTACACCGGACGAGATCACCGAGAAGGTCAGGAGAGCACTGAAGCTGCAGGAGCTCTTGAGAAAAGTGGAGCCTGCTCCCGCACCAGGGGTCATGGAGGACTTGTTAAAAACACTCGAGGAATGTGGAGAGGTCGCATTTTTCTATAAAGGACAGAAGATATTGGCAGCCAACAAGCTCTTTGCCGACTTGTTCGGAAGGGATATCGAGGAATGCAAGGGATTACCGATCATTGAGATCTGCCATGAGGAATCGATTGATATGATCCGAGATTTTATCCGCCGCAGAAAGCATGGTGACCACGACGTTCCGATTACCTATGAGGCCTCATTCATGACTTCAAAAGATCCTAAGAAGATCCTGATGGTCACGGTCATCAAGACTAAGAATACTGAAGGAGCACTGTTAGGAATATTACAAAAGAAAGAGTAACAAATCGCTATGCTGGAAAAAGATATAGTCTACGAGTCAGACACCGCAATACAATTCAAGGACGATCAGATTTTCGCCGAAATCGAAGGGATTCTAAAAACAGGGTAAGTTTTTTTATTCCTGCAACTTAACTCTCGACGCGAGGCGGGTAGGGTAGACCTTCGGTGCGAGGTGAAATCGGTGGAAAATAAAGCAATGAAAACGATGAAGTTGAGACCAGCATGTAACTGTTGTAGAATATATGGGGTGAGGTAATGATGTCTCGCATAGATCAGAAGATGAGAAGTGCCTTGGATCACCTCAAGGGGATTTCACTCCGCACGAAACTCTCCATTGGACTCTTACTCGTTGTGCTCATCTCGGGGCTCACAGCCACCGCCATCGGGATCCGGTATATCAATGACACGATCATCGGGCAGGCTCAAAACAAAGTCCGTTTGGATCTGAATACGGCCCATGAAATTTATTACGGACACATAAGAGAAATCCAGACCGTTCTCGAGTTTTCAGCGATCCGACCATCGATCTGGAATTCTTTAGCGAAAGGTAATACGGACGTATTGAAGCGAACAATGCTGAGCATTTATGAGAAGTATGGGCTCGACATTCTCAACGTCACAAACGACAGCCTGAGGGTGGTGTTCCGATGTGCCAATCCTGGAAATTCGATTGATGCTCTGAATCCCAATGCGGTTGTCGTCGAAGCCTGGAAAACCGGAGAATCGGTCGGCTCTACGCAGATACTCTCACAGGAGGAACTTCGGCAAGAGGGAGACCATTTGGTCGAAAGAGCACTGATTCAAATTCTCCCTACTCCAAAGGCCCGGCCTGTCGATTACACAGAGTCCACTTCCGGTATGATAATCATGAGTGCAGTTCCGCTCCGCAATGAAGCAGACGAGCTCATTGGGATTCTCTATGGAGGTATATTACTCAATCAAAGGTACGATATTGTAGACAAAATAAAAGACATCGTGTATCGCGGGGAGGTGCACAAGGGTAAGCCCATTGGGACATCGACTATCTTTCAAGGGGACACCCGCATTTCGACAAACGTGCACACCGAGACAGGAGAACGGGCAATCGGGACTCGTGTCTCTTCGGAGGTCTATGAACAGGTTGTGGTGAAGGGCCGAAAGTGGTTCGACAGAGCCTTTGTCGTCAATAACTGGTATATAACCGCATATGAACCAATCCGGGATATCCTGGGAAATGTTATCGGAATCTTGTACGTTGGAATCTTGGAGAAGCCCTATGATGAGCTTCGAAGCGGGATTCTGTGGAGTTTTTTGAGCATTACGGGGATAGCAATGGCATTAGCACTGTTCATTTCCTACCGTCTGTCACGAAGCATCTTGAGGCCTATCAGGCAGTTGCTCAAAGGAGCCGCGAGACTCGCCCGAGGGGAACTGGAATATCGAATTGGACAGTATTCCTCTGATGAGATTGGTCGCGTCTGTCAGGCGTTCAACGCCATGGGAGAGTCCCTCCTCGATCGCGACCGACAGCTATGGGAGCAAACCCAAACACAGCTATCACAATCATCGAAGCTTGCTTCTGTTGGTCGACTCGCAGCAGGCGTCGCCCACGAGATTAACAATCCGCTCACAGGCGTATTGACCTTTAGCAGCCTCCTTTT
>SMTZ1_10008253_pt1 | contig 10410 bp, 12 predicted proteins | sample DeeMarSWOR136_30_FD_25667 | JGI IMG/M metagenome (IMG submission 25667) | reverse complement strand
AGCCGATGGGATATAGAAAATGACCTGTTTAATGATCTAGTCAATCACTGGTCTATGGATCACTGCTTTAGGCATGAGCCAAATGCTATCATTAATTTCTTGCTTACCCTATTTGTTGCATTTGTGTGAATGCAAAGCTTCTACAAGCTGAACATGAAACGGCAGATGCGCTCTCGATTTACACTCATCTCTATTGCCACCCAACTTCTCACTTCTCTTGTGGCCTATGATTTCATTGCAGCATGGCTCCTGCCTTTACCTGACACATAAGATGAATTTGAGATCTGATGTATAGTAGAGCTATTGCATCAAATCTGCTATCGCAGTAATCACTACCCGTATCTCTTCACTATAAAAAAAAGACCTCTAAAAAAGCCTTGCGAACTTCCTGAATATCTACATATCCTTAAAAAATCTTGCTTTTCCATTACTTTATAACTAAAAATGTTAATAAGTTACGGAATTGCTGGTATAGTACCGATATTGTTTGACAAATAAATAATTTCTGATATTATTTCAATTTGTTCTTAATAAAAATGTAAATGATATAAATCTAAATAAATTTAACAGAAATAACTTTATATTATGGCAGAAACGATTTATAAAAGTGATCTAATAAAAATCTCACTAGATGCTATGGGTGGTGACTATGCACCTCAAACCACTGTTGAGGGAGCTGTTCTCGCAGCGAAAGAATACAATATTGCATCAGTGTTAGTTGGAAAAGAATCTCAATTAGAAGCAGAATTATCAAAATATAGTTATTCTAATCTTCCTATTGAAATCAAGCATGCTCCTGAAATTATTACCATGGATGAATCTCCACTTAATATTATAAGGAAAAAGAAGGAGTGCTCTCTTCGAAGAGCTTTTGATTTAGTGAAAAGTGGAGAAGTTCAAGCAGTAGTTACCGCTGGTAACTCAGGAGCTGCCTTAACTGCATCTCTTTTCGTCCTAGACAGATTGAAAGGTATTGATCGCCCAGCAATTGCTACCACTGTGCCATCTCTTAAGGGATTCGTTGTTGTTATTGATGCTGGTGCGAATAACATTTGTAAGCCATTTAATTTAGTACAATTTGCGATCATGGCATCAGTATATGGTAAATGTCTTTTGGGCACTACAGAACCTCGAATAGGTGTATTAAGCAACGGCGAGGAAGATTCAAAAGGAACGAAACTCACGAGGGAAACAAATGCGTTGCTCAAAGAAAGCTCATTTAACTATATTGGCTATGTTGAAGGTAAAGATATCTTTAAAGGTGATGTGGATGTAGTAGTATGCGACGGGTTTGTTGGTAATATATTACTCAAAGTAACAGAAGGAATAGCGGAATCTATTATACCAGCATTGACAAGTGAAATACAGAAAAGCATCTCCTCACAATTGGGCTTTATCCTTGCAAAAAAGTCAATTGATAATTTTAAGAAATGGTTTGATTACTCCAACTATGGAGGTGCTCCTCTTTTGGGAGTGAATGGAGGTGTTATCATCAGTCATGGCCGATCATCTGCAAAGGCTATTAAAAATGCTATTCGGACAGCTTATGATTTTGTTGATCGAAAAGTTATTGAGCACCTTGAAGAAAACCTTAAAGAGAGTTATGATCTTCTAACAGTAGGTAAAAAACCCCGCCTTTTTAAAAAAGTCCTTAAGAAAGAGCCTCATTAAAATTAATTCCTACCTTTTCTCCTAAAACGCCATCTTTTACGCCTCGGTACTGAAGAATCAACAATGGTAGAAGAGTTTTCAGTTTGCCATACATAAATTTCTTTAGCTATTCTTTCCTCAAGAGCTATTTGACTATAAGCATATTTAATCACAAATGAGGGGTAACGTTGATGAACTGACACAAACGCTCCTGGAATAATTCCAAAATGAGACAACTTATGCATTCTACTGTTTGATCTGGTATTGATATAAGCAACTTTAACCTCTTTTCCCACATCAACCTCAGAAAGAGGAATAACGGCACTCGATAAGGTCTTCCTGGCTTGCCTGCAGCACTCACCTTCTGGAATTTTACCTCCATGGGGACATTCTTTCGGATGCCCTAAGAGCGTGCAGACACTTTCAACCAACTCAGGAGCAAGTATATGTTCAAATTCACACGCACCTGTCTCAATGTCTCCCGATTCCATTCCTAACACATCAGTTAATAACCTCTCTGCCAGCCTGTGCCTCCTGATGATTTGTTCAGCACGGGCATACCCTCTCTCTGTTAATTTAATCCTATCACCATCCAGGATAACATAGTCGTCTGTTTCTAATGTGTTTAAAATCTCCTCATCAAAAGCTCCCTTGGTATGTCGTCTAAAATTATTAATATCAGATTCATCATTCTCCAAGAGATGCCATAAGGTTTCTAGATGTTCATCTATCTCCTCTCTTTTCATTAAAACTCTCCTTAATATGTCTTAACCAATTTTAAATATATTAATAATCCTATCTCAAAAAAAATAAAATATCAAATAGTATCCTCTTGGCAATTTTTACAATATCCTGTTATTTCCAGCTTATAGGCAACAGATTTAAATTCATTTTCTCTTGTAACATCTTCAAGTGCATCTTCTAAAGATTTCCTATAAAAATCAATTATCCTTCCACACTTAAGACAGATGAGATGTTCATGGTGCTTGTGACCGTAAACACGTTCATAGTGAGTGTGCTTTTCTGTAAAAACAACTCTCCTGATTAGTCCACTTCCTTCCAACAAGGGGAGGGTTCTGTAAATAGTTGCCCTTGATATTCTATTATCACCTTTTTGCCTCAACCTAAGATACAATTCATCTGCTTCGAAATGGTCATGAATGGAAAAGATCTCTTTAAGAATGGTTTTCCTCTCCTGAGTATACTTTAAATGCTTTTGTTTAAGATAGTCACTAACTATCCTTTCAACTTTCTTCATTTGTACTTTCATTGCCAACTCATCATCGAAGTTATAATAGTCTCATGAGGTAATTTACTACCCCACCAATAAGGATGGAAGCAACCGTTATGATGATAACCATGAAGAGGGCACTTTTCGACCCCAGCTCTTTAATCATTGCCATGATGTTAGCAACGCAGGGCACAAAACAGGTTACTATTATGACACTAACGCATGCCTGAACATAGTCCAGTTGACCTGTTTTAACCAAACTCATTAATATAACCGCGCCTGCCTCATGACGTGCTATACACAGTAAAAAGGCTCCCACACATTTTATTGGCAACCCTAAAAATGACACAATAATTGGTGATAGTGCTATTTCTATAGCTTTCAGGATAAGTAGTTTATCCATAATAAATAAAACCAATGCCCCCAAAATAAAAAGAGGAACAGCTTCTACAAGAAACCATTTGAGGCGATAATAGGTTTTAAACAATAGATTCTTAATATTGGGCAACTGAAAGGGAGGAATTTCTAGAATAAAATCTGTGTATGTTTCTTCTTTTATAATTTTATTGAGAGAAATTCCTGCTATGATCTCAACCAAGACGAGCACACCAAACACAAGAAAGAATGCGCTAAAGGGAAACAAGGCTAAAACAGCAATATTAACTCCTAATTGAGCAGAGCAGGGGATAGCAAATGCAATCAGAAAAATTGCAATGGAACGCTCTTTCCTTGAGTCTAGTATTTTGGTTGCCAAGGTAGCCATGGTTTTGCAGCCAAATCCTAAAACAATTGGAAGTATAGACTTACCGCTCAAGCCAACCTTTTGGAATAAACGGTTACTTAAAATGCACAAATTGGGTATATAACCAATATCTTCCAATGTATTGAGTATGAGGAAAAAAAAAGCCAGGATAGGCAAGACTGTGCCTAAAGCGTTGGTAAGACCCAAGGTAAGTATCCCATAATCACCCACCATAAAATCTCTCCAGAATTTCCATGGAATAAGACTTCCGATAAACTCATTAAATGGATTAAACACTAGTAAATTGGTGTAGTCAACCACAACAACAGCCCCTAATTTCCCAACAAAAAGATAGGTTAAATAAATAATTGCTCCGAGAATAGGCCACCCATAAATGCGGTGACGGCTCAGTTCTCCAAACTTCTCTAAAAAACTGGTGCTGATTACCTTTGACCTATCTGTAACTGTTGCTGCAATCTTCTCTGCCCATTCATTTCTTTCCTTAAAAATAATCCTCGTAAGTGGTGTTGGGATACTGGTTCTCAAATAATTTGTTAAATTTTTTATATCCTGGTATATAGATTCCCCATAGTGCTTTCGAATCCACTCTTCAACATCCTTATCCTGAAGTAAGAGAAGGAGTAACACTGTATTTGAAGGTACGTTTTTTGAAGGAAAGTACCTCGATACTTTCTCTAAATCCTTTTCAATAAAATCTCTATGCTTGAATCCATTTTCAGTATGTGTAGTTCTGAGAATGCTTTTTAGTAATTCACTGATACCTTTCCCTTCTGTAGCAATAGTTTCAATCACTGGTACTCCTATCAAACTACCCAGCTTATCACTATTAACCCAAATGCCTCTTTGCATAGCACCATCGATATCATTGAGACAGATAATAAGTGGGGTGTTAAGTTCAAGGAGTTCAGAAGTTAGTAACAATGAGGTTTTTAGGTTAGTTGCATCTATGCACTGAATAATATACTCTGGATGTTCTTTTATGAGAATATCTCTTGTAATAATTTCATCCTCAGATTGAATCTCAAGGGAGTAAATACCTGGTGTATCAATAAGCTCAAATGTTTTTCCCTCTATTTTGATATCACCTCGAGCTACTTTTATAGTGGTATAAGGATAGTTTGCTACTATAGAATAATTCTTAGTAAGGTTATTAAACAAAGCGCTTTTCCCTACGTTAGGATTGCCTACTATGGCTATCTTATTCTTATGAATAGCAGTATCGTTCATCTCTTTTGTACAGCTTCTTATTACTGTATTAGTAATTGAGATTTAGTCTCAATATCAATTGTAAATTAAATTCTTCACTTTGTCAAGCGATTCTATCCCTTATTATAAGACTAGCAAAAGATTGAACTAGCAATAAACAGGTATAAAGGATGCGCTTTTCATAAAGAGCATAACACAGAGTTGAAACTTATAATTTGTATGGAAGGAATTTGAAAAGCTCTTTCTTGGAGCTTCTCTCTCAGGACAGGAATGAGTCTTAGGGATCGTCTTACTACTCTTGCAAAGGAGTTTGACCTCACTGTGAGATGGATTCCAAACCTTTTCTTTTCCTAAGTGGATTTGACAAAGGTAAAATACTCACGATGAAAATGATTCATGTAATAGATAAAAAGACTCCTCACAGCCTTTTTAACAATCTCTTTTCCAACATGTCTGTTACATCCAGCAATGAGAATCTTCACTTCTCTCTCCCTTTTTATTTTTTGCTATATATTGCATACAGTAACGCTTTTTCTTATTTAGATAATTTAGGCATGTTGGGCATATCATCACTAAAGTCAAGTTGGGACATCATCATCATGAATTCCCCCAGAGTCTCGGCAGCTTCTTTATTGATATCCCCATTTTTTAAAAGCTCACATTTTGCACTCTCCTTGACAAATGAACAGTAAAGGTCTGCATAATCGCTTAGTAAATCTACTATCTGAGAACCATGTTCAACGGGTACATTTCCAAAAATCCTTCCGTCTGAGGAAAAGGTTTCGAATTGCCTTAAAGCGGGGAAAATCTTGTGGATTTTATCGGTAATCTCATCAATAAGTCCAGGCAAACGTTCATACTTTTTTCTTAACTGCTTTACTGGTTCCTCGTACTTCTTACGATACTCTACATTTCTTGACAGAGGAATAAGATCAGTGATGATGTGCACATACTTCCCTTTATGTACATCGACATCGGCAACATAGAGGGGCAAAGGAAGTGAATCATCAGGCATGAGTGTAGTAATATAGGAATTGCTGATGTCAAGATTTTCTCTCTCGTAGAAATTCCTTATTTCAACATCACGTATTGTTTGCATTCTCAAGCCCTGGAATGAAGCCCGTGACTTCTCTCCAGGATCGTACCACTTTGTTTCACCCATCTGATCCATAGCAGGCATCTTAGAGGGAACCTCTTTCAGATCACCATAGCTTTCTTTAAGCTTCCCAAATATCATCTTATTAAAATCAAATGTAGTGATGTCTATTGCCATTATTTAAAACCTCCTTTCTGAGCTCATCTATTATTTTTTATATCATGATAAATTAGTATGCGAACTCACTCCATTGAAATATGAAATATAAAATAAAATCATTTCGAGGAAAAATACTGATAAAGAAAAAATCAATTTACATGCACCAAGTCATATTCTTCCAAAACGTGATAGACGTATTCGGGGACAAGCGTAGTAATCAGTTCAGGGTAATGAAACTTCACGAAGTAGTAATTCCTAATCAGGTGGGTTTCGATTGCATAGCGTGCCCACTCAAGCCCTTGTGGTACCACACTGTAAAGGTATTCAGCAAATTGCATGCCCTCCTCGAGCGACATACCTGTTCCCGATTCTTTTTCAGCCTCGTCGTTTCGTGTCAATTGATCCAACATCTGCTGTGCATAACGCTGTACGGCCATTTTACGATCGCCGTCTGATGTTTCTGAGAATGTCTCAAGTTCATCTGCTATGAGTTTTAGCAACTCATCACCTTTATCCGTGCGAACAATAACCCACTGATACATCTTTTTAATATCAAGAGGTGCAGCAATATATCCGACCGTAATGTCTGCAAGGCTATTCATGTAGTCAAAGCAGCTCCGACAACATGCTGTCAAAACATCTGCTCGTGAAAGTTCTTTGGGAAGGCAGAAAAAAGGAACCCTTTCAAGAGAGCCATCTTCATGCCTGAGATGTACCGTGTAGTCCTGCATGAATTCGTAATGCCGCACCGTTTCATGTGAACGAGAAATTCTGCTGAGTATGTAGCGAAGATTTTTGGGATGAACATTATCATTGCAGGGAATGCCGACTACGTAAATATCCATATCCTTGAGGTAGGGGAATCGCTGTTTAAACTCGCGCACATTGTGCACATGGCAGGAGGCACCAACTACCAGTAGTCATTTGATTCCCCGCTGATGCGCTTTTTCCAAGGAGACTAGTGTTGATGCTAGTACGGGTTTGTTGCCCCCGCTGGCTAGAATATCTTCTGTTGACTGGGCAAGCACCGGTTCTGGGAAAAAGTAATCCTCCTTGCTTCGATGCAGGGTAACAACCGCATCAACCATGCCATTTTCAAAGGCCTTTTTTGCAATGCTTGTTATGATTCAAGTAAATTGAATAGTGGGAAGGGGGTTTTTAATCCGGGCAACAAAGCGTTTTTTACTGATACCAAATAGCATTTCATCAGAATTATCTTGAGAGCGTTCCCGGTCGAATACACTGGATTCGTGTTTTCCAAGCCAGCCAACAGTAAAAACACATCCCTGAACACTCTCCTTTGCAGACCACGCATTAACCATGCACAAGCCACACAAGCTACAAAGCTTTTCATCGGCAGAATGATCAACAGATAATGTTTTATCCAAATGAGATCTCGATGAGTTGTTCATAACTTCTCCCTTCTCATGCAAGATATAATAAGAGATTCTGTATTTAGTTAAACATAAAGGTTTACTATTAATAGATCCCCACATTAATTCCTAGCATCTGAAAATGCCCTGAGCTGCCAGAATACCACGCTTGATGTGAACAGTGCAAATGAAATCGATAGATCAACTGCTCCAACAAGACAAAGAAGGGTATAGTTTTTTCTCCTCTCTATATTCGATGATCAAGTTGAACGCATGCAAGAGCAAATATATCATCAAAAAGGAGGCGGATAAAAATTAGATGACTTTACCCTCTAGGATGATATCAGCTATTTCAGATGATTTTTTATATTTAGTATGAATTTTAATTTTTTCTTTAAATTTCCCCTTTGGCAGTTTATTTTTGTCTAGCTTAATAATAATAGTATATTTCTCTCCTCTTTGATTAGTCTCTATCTCTGCCATAATCCACTCAGAGCTTGATTCAATCTTCTCTATAATCAAACCACTTTCTCTCACACTACTGACTATCGCTGTTTTCGTAAGACTTTTTGTGTCACTAATTCCCTTTTGGGTATCGATAGTGCCAAAATAAAGGTGTTGAGGAGCTACCTTTATCTCTTTCTGTAGTGTGCCCATGACAATGAGTTCGAGTTCGGGTTTCTTCTGACTGTTAGTCTTCAATGCTACTTTTCCACGGAAAGACTCTTTAATGCCCGAGTGAGTCTTAATCTCTAAACTATATTCTTTCCCCTTCTCTACGGTGTTAAGCTTATATTTTATTTTATCCTCTATAGTGGATGTTATATCTGTTATCCTAAGTGGCTGTTCTTCCGGTGAGGTAATAGTTACTTTCTTTGTAATCTTTTCTCCATAATATCCCCGCAATAGTACCCGAGTGCTTGGTTCGACACTTATATACTGCTTTATAGAACCAGTTATGGAGATTTTGGTTTTTGGTTTTTGGGGATCATTTGAAAAGATAGTTGCTCTCTGCTTTAATCCACCTTTTTTGTTCTTTGTGTCTATTTTCAGCGTTACCTTACCCTCCCGACCAGGAGAGATAGCCTTGTCAAAACTGGCTACCGTACACCCTCACCCCGCTTCCACTTTTTTGATATTTAGCTGTGCCGTACCTTCATTTTTAACGATAAAGGCATGGACAATCTCATCACCTTCGTAAACCTCTCCTGCATCATACTGGATAGAATCAAGGGTTATTCGCGGATTGTTTTGTGCAGGAACTTTTTCTTGTTTCTCTTTAGCCTTTTGTTGATCTAATGGAGTTTTTTTTAATGCTTCTTCAGCCCATAGGTATTGAAGGAAAAATGATATAGTTACAAAACAGAGTACAGTGGCAAGGCAAAAATATTTTTTTATAGTAAACATTTTAAACAACCTCCTCATTTAATTGAAGATAGGAAAATTATTTTTAAAACTTCTTAAAACTAGTTATAAAATGAAGGCCACGTCCACAGGTTTTCCGATGCCTGCGCGCTTGTGGTGGTAAAGATTCAGGCAAGGCTAGAAGTATGGGCAGTAAGGTGAATGTAGAGAGAGCAGCAGCAAAGAAAAAGGGCAAAGAGATAGATTGAGAAGCCAGTAAGCTACCCAGTCTTGGACCGAGAATCACCCCAACCCCTATCACAGCACTCATTAGTCCCACACCACTACCTCGATCTTCTTCTGATTCTCTGTCTCCGATGTGCGCCATAGCAGTTGGCATCATAGCGGAAGAGAGAATTCCTATCAACATTCTGGCGACGAAAAGTATCCACAACCTATTAAAAATCTTATTTCTTTCTCAAACTTTAAACAGTGCGGAATCCCCACTTAATTTGTTCCTTCATGTCTTCCTCCATATTCTCACGGATTTTGATCACTTTGACATAATGATCAAATTTTCAATAATTAAATGTGTCTATCGTGTTGACGCTCAATCCTTTTATCCACATTTGTTTCATCGCGAGATATAGTTTGATTTAAATCATCTATAAACTTCAGGGTATCTTCTATAATCTCTTCATCTGTCTTCTCTTGTGTCTCGAGATGATAATGCCCTGCATACTTCCCACCACCAGTCATGAATAAAGATTGGGCTGTCTTTTTCTTCCCTCTGATATAGTTTCTCAAGAATTTTTGAATAAAATGAACTTCTATCCCTGTACCATAAAACAGCTGATAGGGTAGGAAGAGTAAATCATAGAATAAGTCTTATTGTGGATAAGATGAAAAGAGTTAAGGTAGAATGTGGTGATGAGTGGATTGGGAACTTTACTGGCGTCTTAGATTCAACAGGAACTCCAGTTTGAGTACTACTAAGAGATTTTAAGGCAATAAGATTAAACCCTTTTTTGAAGATCTTCTGTAGTATTTCTGTTTCCATTTTAAGAACAATATCATGTCTGATGTCATCACCAAGCTCGTGAACTGAAGGGCACATTACCAAATAGACAAAAGTAAGTATGAACAATATATTGTGGAATATCTTATGTGCGTTCATAAAATGAGATTTATAAGGTGAAATAAACTTTTCAAGAATTCTGCAGACCTTTTTTAATGAATTTAAAAGTTCATCCTTATTCTGTTCACTCTACTTAGAAAAAAAATTTGAGTGGGCTTCTGACGACTGTTTGCTAAAAATTGAGTTTTTACCTTTCTGATCTATCTCTTTTAATAGGTTATTCTTACTCTTTCCCATACTACCCTCATAAGGCATCCTCTAAATGTGTCTCCTCTTTACTTACCTGTCAATTATACAAATGCTGTTCTTCCCTGAATCTCTAACAGATTCAGACAACTCACTTAGTGTTTTCCCACTATAATTAGTTACAGAAGAAATAACCATGGGGAGGTTAACACCTGTGACTATCTCTACCTTCCCTTTTTCCATATAGGGAGAACATATGTTTGT
>SMTZ1_10010567_pt1 | contig 10411 bp, 7 predicted proteins | sample DeeMarSWOR136_30_FD_25667 | JGI IMG/M metagenome (IMG submission 25667) | reverse complement strand
TGCCAACTGCTGCCCAAGACCCGATACGTAGGAAAGGAGCTGCTCACTGGCCGTATTGACCTCCACGCCCACAGCATTGACACAGCTCATGACCACATCATCCAGGGTTCTCTTCAGAGCATGCTGGTTTACGTCGTGCTGATATTGCCCGACGCCAATTGATTTGGGATCGATCTTCACCAGTTCCGCCAGCGGATCCATGAGCCGCCTGCCGATAGAAACAGCTCCTCGAAAGGTCAGGTCCAGATCAGGAAACTCTGCCCTGGCAACCTCAGAAGCGGAGTACACAGAGGCACCGCTTTCATTGACCATCACCACGGGGATGTTCCCTGAAAAATCAAGACCCCTGATGAAGGATTCTGTCTCTCGACCACCCGTGCCGTTCCCTACCGCTATGGCCTCGACGTGATAGCGCTCACACAGCTTACCGAGCTCCACAGCAGCGGCTGACCTGCTCTTTTCCGACTCGAAGGGATACACTGTGGCGGTTTGGAGTAATTTCCCTTGACCATCGAGACAGGCCACCTTGCAGCCAGTGCGCATACCCGGATCTATGGCCAGGACGTTCTTTTGCCCGAGTGGGGGTGCGAGGAGAAGTTCACGGAGATTGCCGGCAAATATCCTGATCGCTTCTGTGTCAGCTCGCTCCTTGGTGGCGACGCGTATCTCCGTTTCCATAGAATATGAGAGAAGCCGCTTGTAGCTGTCGTTTAGGGCCTCCCGCACCTGCTCCGAGGCCGCGGTGTCTCCCTTGACGAACATCGCCTCCAGGAGCCCCAGGGATTCATCTTCCGGCGGCTTCACCCGCACATTAACCTTTTCCCCACGACGCAGGGCCAGAATTCTGTGGGATGGCGCCTTGGCCACCGACTCTTCCCAGTCAAAGTAGTCCCGGTACTTGGCACCCTCAGATTCTTTGCCAGGAACGACCCTAGCCCGGCAAACGCCTTTTTCCTCGTAGAGTGCGCGCATCTTCTCCCGGGCCCCCTGGTCTTCATTCACCCATTCGGCGATGATGTCCCGTGCGCCGGCAAGCGCTTGATTCGCCGATTCGACCCCTTTCTCCGGGTCGACAAAGGCGCCTGCCTCCTTAAGAGGATCCGTAGCCTCGTCCTGGGCCAGGAGAACCCTCGCCAAAGGCTCGAGCCCCTTCTCCCGGGCGATTGCTGCCCGAGTGCGTCTCTTTGGTCGATACGGCAGGTAGATATCCTCCAGGGTGGCGAGTGTCTCAGCGGCCAGAATCTTTTCCCTCAGCTGATCTGTTATCAGCTCCCGCTCCTCAAGTGAATTCAGTATGATTTCCCGGCGCTTGTCCAATGCCCGTAACTGGACAATCCGGTCGCGGATAGTGGCTATGGATACCTCTTCCAGGGAGCCGGTAGTCTCCTTTCTGTAACGGGCAATAAAGGGAACGGTGGCTTCCTGTTCGAGCAATTCCACCGTGGCCATCACCTGACGTGGCCTGAGACCGAGCTCATTGGCAACCTTGATGATGTGCTTCTCATTCATATGCTCTCCCCGGTTGCGGTCTTTTCCCCTGTACATGCCAAGGCATGCCAAAGGGCTAGATTCTTCCACGGAATGAAGGAAAAGGGTCAGGTCTTTTTTTGACACTTCTCGGAGATTTTGGTATTTATGTGACTACGGCGCGACCCTTACGGATTGAATATCCTGGTGCCTATTTCCCCGTAACATGGTAACTTTCTGGCAAAGTTCTTTTTTTAGTATCCCATTTCCTCATTGATCAGGATAACTGTGAAATCAGCTATATCATTTGGCTTTTTCAAGAGAATGAGGAGGGCGGCACAGATTCTTTCAGCCGAAATACAGTCAGTGCAAATCCCGGTTTCCACACAAGGGGTCTTGTCGTTTCGCCGTATGGCATGAACTACAGCGGTCTTATTTCTGGTTCTGTGGATTGCCCGCTCGAGGGAATCCACGATTTTGTTTGTGCCTGCGACAGCCATCACTTTCCTGGGGCCCGAGCACAGGCTTGCCACTCTGTTTCCTCCCCCGTCGAGATTCACCATTACGCCGTCGCTGGTAATAGCGTTAAGTCCGCTTAGAAATACGTCAGTTGCCCTCTGTTTCCTTTTGATCTCCAGTCTCCGTGTCCGATCTTTGCCAGCCTCCCAGTGATCATACACTTCGGTTCCCTTTTTTCTTAATGCTTCCACAATTCCCAGCCCCTCTCGCAAGGTTATGGATCCACCAATGCCTACAGTTTCATCAGTATTGATCTTGTCCAGTATGAAACGCCGTGCTTCAGCCGCTGTCTCAAAGAAGTATGGGTCATACTGTTTTTTTGCTAATGCCTCGAGGATTTTTGGCATCCTCGCACGATAGTAAACTTTTTCGTCTTCCTTCATGGCTATCTCCCTTCAACATGCAAAGTGTCAAGTTTAAAATGGCCGAGCAACTCAGACCATGCTTAGGCTACTACAAAACCCCCAGTCCTGTTCTTCTATTCTCTCTAACTTGAAAATCACAGATCTAAGGCCATTAGTGCAACACGAAACGGAAACTCCTTGTTCTTTCATGCACGGATAATAGCATCCATATAGGGTATACACAAGGTTACTCTGTATGTCGGCAAAAGAAGTTATTCCTTCTGAATCCTCAGAAAGGGATTGGGGCCAAACTTTAATATTGAATTTTTTCCCCGAGCCAAATCTCCTGCGATCAACGTGCCCTGCTGTTCTGATTGATTGAGACGCAAATCAAAAAAATAGTCAGTGGTAAGCGATAATGTGTTTCATCTAAATAAAAAAGCAGGGTCAGTGATGGCCCTACTCCTTTACTCTTGCAGGTTGCTCTGCGCCCGTTCGGTTTATTCCAGCCTTATCTCGTCGATCCAGACCGTATTGGAACCCGGAAACCCTTTATCACCCTTGAAGCCTGAAAAAGCAACATTCATGAACAGAATATTCTGAAGATCAGGTTTTGGGGGATAGTTTGAAACATTCTGCTTTGTCGCTGGGGTGGGGATGAAATCATGGAATGGGATTGCTATTTTCTTCCATTCCCTATCTGGAAAAATTGGAGTTTTGTTATAATAGCTGGCGTATTTATACCTGGACTTTATATCCTTACCATAACAGTGAAGAACTACCAGGATTTTATTTGGCTTTGAAAGAACTGTTTTCTCCTTCCTCCCTTTCAGGTAAAAGGATATCCGATTGAATCGTGATAAATCATAAGCATTTAAACTGTCTTTCTCGACTTCCTCTATGCGATCGTCTCTTCTACCGCCGATTGAAGCACCAACTGCCGATTTTTCGCTTAACTTATATTGCATCTTCATCGAACAGGAGGTCCCGTTAGCCCCCTGACCTGAGTCCACCGAAAGCTTCAGTCTTCCTTGCCTTCTCGTAAACTTGCGCCACTGGGAATTGAAATGTGATGACCAGAGGTCTTTGTCTTCAAAATCGTCGATAATGAAAGGACCTTGACCGTGTCTTAGTTCATTGATTGGTCTCCTGACGCTTTCGGGAACATACGCCAATTTCTTTTTTTCCTCTTCAAGGCGCTGACGTTCGGTTTCGAGAACCTTCCGATCCGTCAGAAGCTCCTTTTCAGCGCGAAGCCTCTCTAATTGCTGTTTCAGACGGTCACGCTCCTCAGCGAGCCGCTGTGTATCTCTTTCAGGAGAAGCAGTCGGGGCTTTTTTAGAAGTAACTTCAACCGGAGGAGGGGCAGGACGTAAGTAAAAGTTCCAGATCGCTACGGCAATGGCTGCCACAAGGACTGCAATTGCCCCAGCAAAAATGGCCTTGCGCCGCCACAATGGCACAACCTTTTCCTCTTCAATCTCCTCGGCCACCGTGACCCTTGGTTCCATAAAAACCCGATAGGCTCCTACTGGCCTGGGAATGTTCTTGACCGTTTGCTCGCCCATATACTCATATCCCAGAGGCAACTTGGTCTCAATTTGATCAAAGGCCGTCTTGGAGATGCAGATACCCCCCGGGTCTGCTAAAGCCTCCAGCCTGGCCGCGATGTTCACTCCATCTCCGTAGATGCGCTGTTCCTCTTCAATTACATCTCCAAGGTTAATCCCTATACGAAACTCCATCCTGCGCCCTTCGGGTAACTCGGCGTTACGGGACTGGAATTCCTTCTGGACCGCCACGGCGCACTGCACCCCATCCACTACGCTGGCAAACTCTGCCAGTACATTGTCCCCAGGTGAGTCCACCATTCGTCCCCGGTGCTGCTTGATCAGTGCGGCCATTACTTCCCGGTAAGTGGCTAAAGTCTTGACAGTTGCAGCCTCATCTTCACCCATGAGGCGGCTATAGCCAACCACGTCCGCGCTCAGGATAGCGGTGATCTTACGCTTAAAACCTTCGGTTGTCATGGGATCATCCTTCCCTAGAGTTTCCTTTCGAATTTATCGAGGGATAAAAAAATAAAGGCCCCCAAAGTACTCTATAAGCCCCTCAGAAGCCCCATATCGGCACCTTCTGGAAACCTTGTCTCATAACTTCCTCCAGAAGGATGAGGTTGTAAACTGCTTCAAATCGTTGTGATAGACATGGTCGAAATCTTTCCTTCCTTATACCACAGCGGTAGGCAAAGTCAAGACAAAAACCCTTCAGGCACATATCTTCGGCGAAGCCGTGAGCGAAAGCCCCCACCTTGTCGTTTACTTTACCTTCAGGAAATCTCGTATTCATCTCTGACTTCAAATATACATGGGGTCATCAGATCTTCATTGAGAAGTTTATTGGGTTTGTTGGGTTTATTAAGTTGCTTGAGTTTATAGGGTTTCTTAGGTACCCCCCTTCCCTATCCAATTCCCCCAGATCAACGTGCCCTCCTGGTCTGATTGATTGAATCGCAAAAGGGTCGAGAATCATCGCTCCCCGGCGTACAGACAACGTTTCACCCACAACGATCAAAGCCCGGGAATCCTCATCTGGATCGCTCCCCATCCCCTCGATCACTTCACTCTCTACCTGGACCTCCGTTGCCGTCGGCTGAGGCCGCACGTGGGAATCAAGAAGGACACGGACCCTCTTCAATTTCTCTTGGCAATAGCTTGAAGAAAAGCCAGGAAACCCCAGAAGATTTTCTTCTTGACAGGCTAAACCTTCCGTTTCTATAATGCAGCAGCAAATCTCTTACAACCCCTAAACGAGCCGTTCTTGACTTTACGGCAAAGTACAAAAGATGGACTTCTTAATTCTCTGCCCTGGGTATTGCCAGAGCAGAAAAAGAGAAAGGAGGAATCAGTCATGGAGCAAAGGGCCTTAAGGAGGGTTGGAGCGTTCCTAGCTATCGTGTTGCCAGTTCTCCTGATCGCGACGGCTTCTCTGGCAGAAGTCGACTGGAAAGCGGAATTAGGCGATCACAGCGGGAAAACATTACGTGTGATAATGATAGCAGATCCCTGGGTGACTGCCTTTGAGAAGATCAATCCTGAGTTTGAAAAACTGACCGGCGCTAAGGTGATCATCGATAGCTATGGCTACGACGCGACACATGAGAAACAGGTCTTGGAGGGGACCCAGAAATCGGGTGCCTTTGACGTGATCGTGCTGGATTCACCGTGGGTCGGTGAGTTTTGGGAGGCTGGATATGTAGAGGACCTCAAGGGGTATATCGAGAAGACAAAACCTGAGGTTGTCGAGTATGACGATTTTGTCGAGGTCTTCCGTGTAATCTCCGATTGGAAGGGCCACATCGTCGGCATGCCTTTTGGCGCGTATTTTGTGACCTTGGACTACAGAAAAGACCTCTTCGATCAGGAGGGCCTCACACCCCCCACGACATTTACTGAGTGGAAAAAGATCGCAGCTCATTTCACCGGCAATAAGAAGTATCCTGGGATGTATGGGATCGCCATGAACAACCTGCAGGGCTCCCCGGTTGGTCAGGCATGGTTCGAGTATATTTGGAACCTGGGTGGGAAACCTTTCAAGAGTTGCTACCCAGGGTCGGCCGACCCATACGCTGACGTTACGCCGATGATCGACAGTCCGGAGGGCGTTGCGGTCGTTAACCTTTTCAAAGAGATGCTTCAGTATGGACCGCCTGGTGCCCTGTCGATGGCCTGGGATGAGAGAGCTCAGGCATTCGCTTCAGGCCGGGTTGCCATGGTTAGTGCGTGGTCGGTGAGAACACCGATCTTTCTCGATCCCAATCGATCCAGCATAGCTGACAAATTCGCACCCGCGGTGATACCTGCAAAGAAGGGTCTCAAACCTGTTCCACCAGTTGGCGGCTGGGTCATGGGCATTTCCAAATACAGCAAACAGAAAGACCTGGCTTGGGATTACACGAAGTGGTTTACGAGCGTAGATATCCACAAAAAGTTTGTCCTCGCAGGGGGACCCCCAAGCCGGTACACCGCCATGCAGGATTCAGAACTGGTTTCAAAATTCCCATGGTTCAAGACCATCGAAAAGAGCGCCGCCATGGCCTATGCTGATTGTCGCCCGAGAATCCCTGAGAGCTTCGAAATCATCAGCACCGTCGGGATCTATGTTTCTAGAGCGCTAACCGGTGAATTGAGTGCAGAAGAAGCCATGGGAAAAGCAAATGCACAAATAAGAGATCTGCTTAAGAAGGGCGGCTACAACATGTCTGAGTAGGAAGCTGGGCCGGTGGTTAGGCTTTGGCTTAACCACCGGCCATTTTCGATTCAAGAAAGGCTGGATGTGCAAGCGACGAGCCGGCAGAAACTCTTTTTCATAGCACCTGCAATCGTTTACCTTTTAGCTTTCTCGGTTTTTCCCCTTATATACTCGCTAACAGTAAGCTTGACAGACTTGAATATCGCTCGTCCCCATACTGGCAGCTTTATCGGGGCAGGCAATTACATCCGACTCTTCACCCCTGGCAGCCTCTTCCTCAAAGCACTGTATAACACTTTCTTTATTACTTTCATCGCCATACCCGCGGAAATCATTTTGGGTTACTTCATAGCCCGTCTTTTCTATACTGCCAGGGATGTGAAAGGTATATCCGTCCTGAGAACCGTGTACATTATTCCCATCATGATAACGCCCCTCATTTTCGGTCTGACCTGGTCCTATATTCTTAATCCATTGCTTGGCATCATGAATCACATCCTTATGCTGCTACACTTGTCACCCCAGCCCTGGTTTGGAGACCCTAAGACCGCCATATATTCCATAATCGGGGTGGACATTTGGCAGTGGACACCATTCGTGGTCATGCTGATTTTGGCTGGACTGTTGAACATATCCCAAGACCTCTTTGAGGCAGCAGAAGTCGATGGAGCGAGCTGGTACCATAAAGTTTTTCATATTGAGGTTCCCTTGATCAAGAGAGTCATCGGAATTGCCCTCATTATCCGGCTAATGGATGTGTTCAGGATGTTCGACCTGATCTATGCGAGTACAAAAGGGGGACCCGGCGGCTCCACGGAAGTGGTCAGTTTCTTTGCCTACAGAGAGTCCTTCAACTATTACAACACGGGGATAGGCTCCTCAGCGTCGTTAATCGCCCTGGTATTGATCATATTTTTGAGCATGTTATTCGTGAGGTTTTCGAGAGAATGATATGGGACTAAACCTTGGCAAAAGAACACGAACCAGGCTGGTCTGGATTGTATTGCTCGTCATCACCGTGGTGAGCATATCGCCATTTCTGTGGATGCTTCTTGCCTCTGTGAAGACAACGGCGCAGATGTTTGCCTCGCCACCCGTGATCATTCCACCGAAACCGACGTGGGAAAACTACAAGAATGTGCTGCTCGGGGCAGGTTCCAGATTGCCCTTTGTAAAGAACTCACTCTTAATCTCTATGATCACCACCGTGTTTGTCATGGCTTTGGCCACGCCGGCAGCTTTCGGTTTCGCACGGATGAAGGTCAAAGGGAGTCAGCACCTCGAGTTTTGGATCCTGAGCACACGGATGATGCCTCCAATTGCCGCTCTCATACCCATCTCTATAATCATCGGGAAACTGGGGTTATTCGACAAAAAACTGGGAATTATTCTGCCCTATATCGCATTCAACCTACCTTACGCTGTTTGGATGATGACGATCTTTTTCAGGCAGGTGCCAATCGCAATAGAAGAGGCTGCTATGCTGGATGGTTGTAGCTGGTGGAAACTATTCTCTCGTATATCGGTCCCTCTTGTCATCCCAAGCTTCTTGACCATATCCATCTTTGTTTTCATATTTTCCTGGAACGAACTCCTCTTCGCTCTGATCTTGACGGGGCGCGATGCGAAGACTCTACCCGTAGCCATTTCAGAGTACGCGGGAGAGGTCTTTATCAGATGGGAACTTATGGCTGCTGCCTGCGTCTTGCAAATCATTCCAGCGGTGTTGGTGGTCGTGCTGTTGCAAAGATATATTGTCTCGGGACTCACGATGGGTGCCGTAGGAAAGCGATAAGACGCCCTGCGCAAGGCAGGGCTGAAATGAGGAAAGGTCAAGCAATCGCTTTGCCACTAAATCATTTGCTTTATTCCTCGTCTCAAATCTATACTAACTGTATCCTTGAGATTGGCTTGATCCCCATGAATGCAAGATTTCTTTCGCTAATCGATAGATTTGGACAGACGGTCACGGTCAACTCTGCCAAGACCTTCGGAATCAGTGATACCTACGGCCTGGAACCTGGCTGCCGAGCAGACTTCATTATTCTCGATGCTCGGAGTGTTCTTGATGCATTAAGGCTATCCCGGGCTCGCCTTTTTGTGGTCAAATCAGGCTGTGTGATGGCACAGACCGATCCAGCCCGTAGCCGGATTCATTATGTATCCAAAACGAAGGGCGTTGATTATCGAAGGAGTTGAACGGCACGCCCGTCCGATGGGGGAAATCCCTTTAAGATGAGTGAATCTCTGTAACGAGATCGCCAAGGATTTCTTCCAAGATGTTGTCTTGGGGGTATGCATTCCCCCGATGCTGTCTGAAACCCTCAGCATAGGCGAATCCGGCTATTTCCCCGAAGCGTCTTGCCGTGTGTTTCATGGCTTCAGTGTATTTGTCTATACCGTGCTGTTGCAGAAGCCAATCTCTCTGACTCTCATGGCACGCAAGCATATCTGCCTTAACGTCAATCACATGGGCGACGTTGACGTAGAGGGTTTGATCCACCCAATTGCCATAAATGTCTCTTCCATCAAAAGGGGCGGCATAGTAGAGGTAGGGAATCCGGGCAGTCCTCGGCTGCGGCGTGACCGAGTATGTGAAATAGTTGGGAACCGGAGCAGAAAAACAGGCAGCCCTGACCAGCCGGCTTGTAACTTCATGGTCAATCATATAATCCTCATGGGCATGGGTAAATACGATGAGGGGATCCGTTCTGCGGAGAACCTCTGTGACCTTCATTTTGGTTCGATTATCGAGCTCTACCCGTAAATCGAACTCACCCAAGGGATAGAATTCCGCGCCCAGGAGTTTCGCTCCATTGATGGCCTCTTGTCTCCGGATCTTCGTGATGCGCTCTGAAGATTCCGTCATAGAGCCACAATCACCGTTTGAAACGGAGCAGATGGAGATTTCGTAGCCTTTGTCCTTGAGAAGCTTCAGCGTGCCGGAACACATGAATTCCACATCATCGGGATGGGCTCCCACAGCGAGGACCCGGTTGTTCTTCTTTTTCATTTCCTGACCTCCGAAAGCGTTTTGTGTCGCCAACCAGATACTTTCAGACTCAAGTTTCTCGCCTCAGGCGCACCATCGCTCAGTGAACAGGGCGAACACCCCGGTCAGAGAGAGAATGTCCTCCACCACTACCCACTCATCCGGGGCATGAAGATTGTCTAGTGAAGTGATAAGAACTCGCTTTTTGATAGGGAAAGTATAGGAGAAATGGGGTTGTGTGCAGGGTAAACCCCTCGAACCGAATCCCGTGGCCACCCTTGAGACCAGAGGGTGCAAGTCTCAATCGGGGAATTATGCTCTTTGTAAAGGAAATCCTCAGAGTAATTCAGGGGGCATCTTACTTAATTCTATAAACTAATAATAAAAGTAATAAAAGGGGACGTTCTTTTCCATTTATTTCATTGAAAGAAAACTTTCTCCCTGAAATCAGGCCCTCTCTCCATCAGAGATTTTCCCGTCGAACCGCAATACTAACCCCATGAATGGAATATAAATTAGAATCTAAAAATAGAGAAATAGAATAGAGAAATAGAAATGAACGTTTCCCCTTTACACGATCTATCTGTTACAGCCCTTGGTTGATGTCAAGATTTGCGGGTTTGGATGCCTTGGGTGTAGTCCATCATGCACGATTTTATGGGATCTTGGTGATTATATTGAAATACTTCGCAACGCAATAACAATTCAAGCTAGTCAACAACGCCCCCTCCTCCTCTTTCCCTCTTTCCTGACTTTTATCCCGCAAAAAGCCTTTACAATCATCGTGAAACTAGGTACTTTTTCCCCAATTCGGGGGAAAAGATGATCCAGAAAAAGG
>SMTZ1_10008249_pt1 | contig 10411 bp, 11 predicted proteins | sample DeeMarSWOR136_30_FD_25667 | JGI IMG/M metagenome (IMG submission 25667) | reverse complement strand
AACATCGTCAATGTTAACTCTTCCCAGGAGATGGGCGGCGAGTTTTCCGTGAGGGTAGAACCTTTTGTTTTCCTCCAAGAAATAAACTCCGCTAAGGGAGAGTTCCTTCACTTTTTCTTCTTTGGCCGGGTCAATTTTTCTTTTTAGCCAGATAAAAGAAGAATTTTTTTCTATTCTTTTATATATATTCTGAAGCTCGTTCTCGGATAAGTCCAAGATCTTCTTAAGCTTCTTTATTTTTTCGAGCTGAAGATGAGAGGGTTCGCCTTTGAAAGGAGAAAAAAAGACGGATTGGATCGGTAGGCTGCGGGCTAGAATATTGCCCGTGCAATCGTAAATCGTTCCTCTTTTGGGATGGATGGTATTCCTGTTTTGGTTTTGTTCGAGAACCTCTGTTTTCAGGCGGGGATGTTCAAAAACCTGGAGCTGAATAAGGCGAATTGTGAGCCCGACTAGCCAGATCATAAAGAAAAAGCCCAGTATGATAATTCTTATTCGTGCTCTGTTCTGAAATACAGTACTCATAAATTCTTTTTCTTAGATTAGGGAATAAACTCATCGTAGACGAGCTGCTCTTTTTTTGGCTCGACCAGATTCAGTTCTTCTTTGGCAATTTTTTCGACTCTGTCAAGAGACAGGAGGGAAGATTTTTCTGTTTCAAGCTCATCGACCTCTCTCTGCAGAGCAAGAACTTTCTCCTCGAGCGTGCCTATTTCGTAACCTATTCTGATGGATTCCATCTGATGCCAGATGTAGAAAGTCAGAATAAAAATAACGATAATTGTGCAGAATACAAAAAGCATTATCTTTTTTGTGGTGTATTTTTTTCTTACCATCTAAATTCTCTCGGCCGCTCTAAGTTTGGCTGACCTTGATCTGGAATTGATGGCAATCTCCTCTTGGGAGGGAATGACGGGCTTTTTGGTCAAAATTTTAAGGAAAGAATGGGAATTTTCTGAGGTAGCAAGATTGGCAAAAGTATGTTTGATTATTCTGTCTTCCAAGGAATGAAAGGAAATCGCTGTGATGTGGGCTTTTTTAGGAATTAATTGAGTGATCCTTTCTAAGAAGCCGGCAAGGCTCTTTAACTCCTGGTTGACTTCAATGCGTATTGCCTGAAAGACTTTGGCAGCTGGATGGATCTTTCCTGGCTGGGGCCTCCAGCCACATATACCCTCGACAATGCGTCGGAGCTGAGTCGTTGTTTCGATTTTCTCGGATTTTCTTGTCGAGACAATTTCTTTGCCGAGTCTTCTTGCCTGTCTGAGCTCGCCGTATTCTCGAAAAATTTGAGCGAGTTTGTGTTCTGGATACTTATTAATTATTTTATAAGCTGTTATTTTATTCCGGAGGTCCATCCTCATATCGAGAGGGCCGTCCTGGTTAAAACTGAATCCCCTTTCTGGAGAATCAAGCTGAAAAGAGGAGATTCCTAAATCCAGCAAAATTCCCCTAATTATGGAAAAGTCGATTTTAAGATCTGGGATATACCTGAAGTCTGAATGATAAAGCTTCACTCTATCTGCATATGGGCCAAGCTTCTCTTTTGCCTTAAGAAGAGACATTTCATCGATGTCAAAGCCGATGAGAAAAGCCTTAGGATTTCTCTTGACTATTTCGAGCGCATGGCCGCCCAGGCCAAGCGTGCAGTCCACATAAATCCCTTCTCTCTTTATATCCAAGTAATCCATAACTTCTTCTAAGAGAACCGGAAGGTGGCCGTTCCCGTTCATCTAGGTTTTCCTCGGGGCATGAGTTCTGCGATTTTTTCAAAATCTTCGTTTGTTAGAGGCTTCTCCTCGAGTGTTCCATCGAGCTTATGTTTGTTCCAAATTTCTAAATGATTGGAGAGACCGATAACTTCTACTTCATCCTCAAGTTTCGCCTTCTCTCTTAAAGTCTGGCTGATCAAGATTCGTCCTTTTGAGTCAATACGATAGTGGTTTCCCTTTCTGTTAACTCGGAGCATGAATTTTCTCACCGTAGGTTGGAGATGCAGAGCTCCTTCTCCGGAAACGCCTGACAATTCTTCCCAGACTGAGAGGGGGTAAATTTGGACGGATTCATCAGTTAGAGAAGTTATGAATATTTCTCTTCCGTATTCTTTTTCCAGGGCGATGCGGAATTTTTCTGGTATCTTAATTCTCCCGCTTTTATCGAGCCTTACTGTGTAGCTTCCTAGTAATAAATTTCCCATTTTGTCCCGTTTTGTCCCATTTTGCTAAATATAGGGGAGATAATTTCCGTTGTCAAGGAAAAAATTAAGAAAAAAGCCATTTATTTTTATTATTTTCTATATATTGTGTGAATTTCTGGATGGCTACTATATAGAGAATTGTATTTTTTTGTAGCGGCTTGATTTATCAAGCCCGCCTTTGTATCTTGTCTGGATTTGCTTTATCTGGATGGATTCTTATGTAGGGGCTTGATTCATCAAGCCCACATTTTTGATTATAGAAAAAGATATGATTTATTGATTGCTTGAGTTATCCCCTCGTTTTTCCTCAAGGAGTTTTTTGGCAAGGGTATAGTCTTTTTTGGAGACAAAAATTTTTATCTCCCCCAGACCATCCGCGGAAAAGGGATGGACAGACTGAACCACTTTTCCTCTAAGAAGGCAGGAAATTCCGTTGCTTTCGAGAAAACTCTTGATCACATCAGCTTCTACTGGTCCCCAGACTTTATGAACCTCCTTGAGCTGTGATTCTTCTTCTGATTTTTTTTCTTTTTTATTATTTTTATCCATTTCAGACCATAATGCTTTAAATATTTTTATTTTTTTGTTTGAAATAATCGGCCAGGATCTCTTGATGATCGAAGGCAAGAGGAAAATCGATTTCCTCCTTGGTGAAAATCGCGATTTCCTTGGCATCATCCTGAGCTTTCGGCTTTCCCTGAGCCGCAGCAACATACACAGTTGAAATGGTATGCTTCCGGGGATCTCGCTTCGGGTCAGAATAGGTGTGAAACTGGCTTTTTAGTCTGATATCGAGAGATGTTTCCTCCTTAGCTTCTCGAACAGCTGCTTCTTCCAAGGATTCACCGCAGTCAACAAATCCTCCCGGCAGGGCCCAACCATAAGGAGGATTTTTTCTTTTAATGAGAATGATTCCTTCCTGTCCGTTCTCTCTTTCGATTTCGATGATTATATCCACTGTGGGGATTGGGTGCTCGTATTTTTTCATGATGATACTATTAGAGTTAGATTGCTGAGGACCTTAAGAGAAATAAGACTATTTACAGCGAATTGCAGTTTCAGAGCTTTTTAATCTTTAAGCTTGAATTTCTTTTCCAGCTTTTCTAACTTCTCGACAATCCCTCCGTATTCAAGCTCGCTGTAAGGAAGCATCGCTGCTCCGGAGAAACCTTGTTGTCTTATGGCAGTTGCTTTTTCAGCTATCTGATCTCTCACATAATCCCAGTAAGGATGATCAAAGACATCAGCAGGTTCTGTAAGTTTTCCTTCTTTGACACAAAAAGCTGCCCCTGTGACAACTGGAGGGCCGTCAAAAAAGGAGATGGTTGCATTCTGCTTACAGGGCATGAGAGGTCCGATGTGACTTCCTCTCATAAAGCCGGCTACATAATGGCCGATTTGATAAGGAGCCAGCACCTCTCCAGTTGCGGGGAATTCTCCCTGAACACGGCATAAAGCCACAGGATCATCTTTCCCAGTATATTTTCCGGCAATACTGTGGAGGCGGGTTGTTGAAATAACTGCAGCCTGATTTCCAGAGGCCCGGGAGTAGATGCTCTCGACAACATATCTTTCATTGTCCCGGAGTAAGGCTGCGATATCGTACATTTCTTCAGGAGCGTTGAGATCAACAATTTTATCCTTCTCAGTATATTCGACATCGATAATACGGAACTTGAATCCGTCGCTCATCTTTGGGCTCAAGATCAGTCCTGCGCAGTACATGGGATCAACAAAGGCCAAGTAGAAAGGAAGGTTGTAGGCACCAGGATCAGTTTTATCAGCGGCAAAAAAGACGAAAGGCTCGTTGGGCCTCTCTTCAAATTCCATCTCGGCAACAGCAGGGCCCATTCCTTTTATGTTTCCGCTGAAGGCGTCTTTTAACAAATCCTGTCCTGCCCCATAAAGTCCTTGTTTTTTGGCAACTTCAGTACCGGATATAAATGCGTCCCAGGCCATTTTGTGAATTTTTTCGTCTGAGACTCCTCTCTCATGAGTGCATAAGATGGCAATATCATCTCCAGTATGACTCGTGAAGAAATCAATGATTAGATTCTTGCCGTTCTCCTCAACAAAATTCTTGACTTCGTCAAAAAGGGCCTTGCTGGGTGTTATATGACCGCCGATGCTGCCTATATCTGCTTTTAAGACACTAAGGGTGATTTTCATTCAAACCTCCTCAAAGGTGTGTATTTTTTGGGAAAAATCATTCTAATTTTTTGCTCCCCAAAAGTCAACAAAAAGTGGGGTCAGACCTTTCAAACTTTTATATTTAGTTAGAAGAAATATAGATCAAGTTCTTTATGATCAATAAGTTATAAAAGTATGAAAGGTCTGACCCCAATAGGATACAGCTGGCAGAAAAAGAGGACAAAAAAATACCTAAAAGCTGCACTCTGACCTAATCCTATTTGGCACAAAGATTGCAAGTGCTTAATAGTAAATGATAAGCAAAAGACCCTGTTTAAGGAGGGAACCATGAAACCAAAAAGAATCGTCTCTTTCGGGGTTTTTGTTTTAATCCTTTTCCTTCCCTGTTTCGCTTTCTCCAAATCCCATTATCAATATGTCCATTCGCCAGAAACAGATATTTATTTCGGTCACATTAGCTACACCGAGGTCAAACGTGATGGAAATGACCCGGTAGTCCTGAGAGCTGGGGTGAGGCAGCCTGAAGTCGCTGTCCTTAATTTTCCTCTAGCCCCCGGAGATATTATCAGGACCACTGAGCGTAGAAGATGCGAGATTCAATTAGATACAGGAACGATAATTAGGCTTGATGTGGCAACAGAACTGAAGATCGAGACCATTCTGGCTCAGAGCCTCAGCTCATCGAAGAAACTCACCAATCTTGTTCTTAATAAAGGCCAGGTCTATGTCATGTATAAGAGGTACAGCTATCCTGAGATTTTTCAGGTGATGACTCCTACTGCTGGTGTGAAAATAAAGCACGGGACAGTGGCCATGATAAACGCAAGAGAAGATGAAAGCACAGACGTCCAGGTCAAACTAGGGAGAGCCTACGTAGTTTACGGACCCGATGAAAAAAACATCGACGAAAAAAAGGTCAAGAAATTAAAGAAGTTGACTATCACCAAAGATCACCAGGCTGTTGAAGGAGAATACAAGGAGGATGTTGATTTTGAGTTGTGGAATGAGCATATGAACGAAAATTTCGAGGACATTCATAAAGGAATAAGTCCTCTCCCCAAACCTATCTATAGATATTCCAGGGCTGTTGTCTATTTTGCTGAAAAATACTCAAGTATTCATGGAGAATGGTTTTGGCACGATCTTTACGGCTATGTCTGGCGGCCTTTTTATAACGATTATTACCCCTGGGGGGGCTGGCAGCCGTACTTCTATGGAAGCTGGAGAGAGATAAACGATCATCTTTTCTGGGTGCCGCAAGAGAAGTGGGGATGGGTTCCCTATCACCTCGGCTATTGGATCTGGAGCAAGAAATACGGCTGGATTTGGATGCCTGGCTCTGCCTTTGCTCCGTCCTGGTCGGTTTGGGACCTCACCATGGGTTATTGCTTCTGGAGTCCCAGCTCGTTGTGGGGTGGGTATCCCTATTATTTTGGCTACGGAGGAGGGATTGGCGTGATTTCGGGTGCTGGAAAAAGGGAAAAAACGATTACAGTAATTAGTAAAAAACAGTTGAAAAAGAAAGGAAATACTACAAATATAATGCCAAAAGAAGTAAAGAGAGCCTACAAGAAATTAGTAACTGCCTTAAAAAAAGGAGATGATAGAGTTATCGATTCCTTGCGCAAAATCCCGGAACATATGGTAATAGTAAAGAAACACGATTTAAACGCGAAAAAAATCCAGGATATAGCTATAAAGCTTCGAGATATTCCTTCCCAGGCGAGGAAGGAACTCCTTCCTGGGAAATCCTCTAAAAACGCCTATCGAGAGGCAGTAGATACTTACAAGCTGAATGCTTTCAGAGGTTCGCTCAGAGATTATAAAAATCAAATAGAATCTTATTACAGTGGTTTCATAACTTCCTCGTTGAAGAAGAATAAGGAGTCTGCATCTAATAAAGTAGAAAGCCTTAAGACTAAAAAGATGGGAGTTGGCTCCAAAATTAAAGTAAGCAAACCAAAAGTCATTTCACCCGAGAAGGAGACTTCATTTCATAAAGTGGAAAAGAGTATATCAAACATCTCAAAATCGACCAGCTTTAGATCTTCCCTTCGTTTCAGAGATTGGAACCCTGATGTCGGATTGGCCCGCAAAGCAGGAGTCTCCATCAAATATGTCAGCAGGACCAACGAAATCCGCTGTCCGGAACTGGGCCTGTCTTCACGGAATGTGGGCAGCCGCGGCAATGTCGGTCGCGGTGGGAGTTTTTCTTCCTCAGGAAGCGGCTCTTCTTCAGGATCACGAGTATCCTCTTCCTCCTCTGGATCTTCCTCTGGCTCCTCAAGGGGAACAAGCTCTTCAGGCAGCCGAAGCTCTGGAAGCAGCTCCAGAAGCGGAGGCTCACGCAGCGGCTCCAGAAAAAATTAGCAATCCGGCAGCTCTGTTTTCTGATATATCCAGAGTTAGAGGGGAAAGGAATTACTGAAACCTGATAATATGACCAGAGGGGCCTCTAAACAAAGACAATAACTCTCAGCTTTTTTCTTAAAATCATCCAGAAATTCTGCTCTTAAGGGTTTTACGGGTTCGGGATTAAAAAGAAGGGGATTTATGTATCTTCCGTCTTTCTTGATTCTGTAATCCAAATGGGGGCCGGTCGACTCACCCGATGAACCCACGTACCCGATTTCCTGCCCTCCTACGACTTTTTTCCCCTTTCTTATCCCTCGTGCATAACCTCTAAGATGGAGGTACATGGTTTCATACCTGTTTATATGACGGACGCTGATCATACGGCCCGAAGCTCCTCTCCGCCCGGCAAAAGTGACGGTTCCGTCCGCAGTCACCTGGACCGGGGTTCCGACACTAGCTGCATAATCCACTCCGTAGTGGGGGCGGTAGACCTTGCGAATCGGGTGCAGCCTCCTGCGACTGAAGCGGGAGGTGATTCGGCTGTACCTTATCGGAGATTTCAGGAATTGCTTCCTTAAAGACCCGCCCCCGAGGTCGAAATAATCCGAATCTTTAGTGTCAGGATAGGTGTAGCGGAAAGCCAGGAATTTCTTGCCTTGATTGACAAATTCCGCGGCCAGAATATTTTCGTAGCCGACAAATTCGCCGTTAAGATATTTCTTCTCGAATATTATTTTAAACGAGTCGCCACGGCGAAGGTCAGCATAAAAATCGATATCCCAGGCAAAAAGATCAGCAAGGTTAAGAGCCAGGATTACTCCCTCGTTTTCATCTCTTACGGCAAAGATGAGGTTCTCCTTGATACTCCCCCAGATCGTCTTGACCCTAATATCATAGGGAATTTTTTTTATTTCGGCTCCATATTTACCCTCTTTTTTCTGGATATGAAGATAATTTTCCTCATCGATATCGTACTCTAAGGAAAAGAGCTCTCCCTGTGGAGAGGAAAAAATTCTTAGCTCTTGACCAGCTCTTATTTTGGCCAGGTCATGGACTGGCTTTATATTTTTTATCAGTGCATGTATTTCAGCGCCGGAGAGATTGTATGGCTTTAAAATATCTGTCAGGGTCATTCCTCTTCGAATGACTTCTTTTTTTTCTTCAAGAGGCGGGAGGACAAAAGAAACCTCTTGTTGAAGAGCCTCTTTTTCCTCTTCGAACAAAGGCCTTTCCTTATGAAGGAAGGTCAGGCTAAGGAATAGCGAGAAAGAGAGGAATATAAACAATAAAAGATGTATGCGCCGAGTTTTTCTTTTTTTCCTATATGTCTTTATCTTGATTTGCATGAAGCATTATTATTTTGGAGGAAGCCCTAAATGAAAAAAATAGTATATTTTGCCCCTTTAGTCAACATCGCGGATAGCCCGAATTGCTTTAGGCATATCAGCTGTCAAACAAACACCCATTTTGGCGGATAACTTAATATTTTTTTGCGATTGTTTGATTTATTTCTTAACATTTTCATGGAAAGATAAGTATATTAAATGGAGATGAAGAGTGAAGATGAATTGGTCGAGGAAGTCCTTTGCGGAAATCACAGCTCATTTGAACTTCTTCTCGAGCCTTATCGTCAAGGATTATTGAGCATGGCCTATCGTCTGACCGGAAATTTAGAAGAAGCAAAAGAGGTCTGTCAAGAAGCTTTAATCAAGGTTTACAGGCATCTCAGTAGATTCAAAAAGGGCAGAAGCTTTAAGAGCTGGATTTACAGAATTACAGTAAATTCTGCTTATGATTCATTGAGAAAGAAAAAGAAATATGAGGATTTAGTGGAGAGTCAGAAAAAAGTAGGGCTCAGTGCCGGCCATGATCCTGAAAGACAACTCATGAATACAGAGATAAAGGCTAAAATCGAAACTTGCCTTAAGGATTTAAGCCCCAAAGAAAAGGCAACGTTTCTTCTCCGGGATGGAGAGGGCTTCTCCATCCAAGAAGCTTCAGAGATTCTTAAATGCTCGTCGATAAGTATCAGGACCCACCTATCCCGGGCAAGGAAAAAAATCCGGGAACAGTTTGAAAAAATAAATTTTGCAGAAACAAAAGAGGTGAGAAGGTGAACTGTAAAAAAGTTCGACGTTTACTCCCCCTGATGGCTGGCTCCGAGATTCCTAAGTCTAAAATTTTGTCCTTAAAAGCTCATCTTGAAGAATGTTCCAAATGTCGCCAAGAATACGACTCCTATGTGTTGTCTCTTGAGAAAGCAAAGGAATGGCTGGCAAAAGATAGGAAAGACTGGGAAGAGAGCGATTGGCAGCAGGCCCTCCAGAGAGCCATAAAAGATAAAAAACCTGAAGTTACGCCTCTGGTGCCCTGGCCGTTTAAGAAAGTCTGGGCTTACTCTTTTATAGGAATGCTTGTTGCTGCTCTTACCTTGTTATTTATAATCAGGCCATCAATAATGCAGAAAAAGATGGGATTGGGATCAGAAAAATTCACACAAGAGCAGGCCCAGCTTTTAAGGAGCTTCCAGGAGGAGTCTGAACAGGATGTGGTTTCCATGACACTCGTTTCCAAAGAAACCGGGCTAAAAATAGTCTGGTTTTTAAATAAAAATTTTGAATTGGAGGTCAAAGAATGAAGAAATTTATCGGAATTTTATGCGTTTTTTTCCTTTTGACTGGAATGACTTTGAATCTTTGTGCTTTACAAGAACAGAGGAAGCCCGAGCTTAAGAAGGAGTTTATAAAGCTTAAGTATGTTGAGGCCGATGAGGTGCATAAGGTTTTGCGCAGCTTTCAGAGTCAGTATGGTCGCATAACTTCCAACGACGATCTAAATGTCATTACCATACAGGATACTCCTGAGATTGTTGACAAGATGCTCTTTCTCATCAAGCAGATCGATGTCAAGCCGGTTGATATGCTTATCACTGTTGACCTAGTCCTGGGATCGATGGGTTTAATAGAGATACCTGAAATTGCAGGATTGATCAAAGAAAAGCAATCGAAGCAATTAGAGTCTGACCCGATAATAAAAGAATTGAAAAACGTTTTAGGATACACCCACTACAATAGAATTGATTCTTCCTTCATAAGAATTCAGGACAACAGCTATTCTAGTCTGAAACTCGGCGGTCAGGGCCTGGATTTAAGTCTGAGATTGGAGCCTCACTATGTAAAAGAAGAGAAAGGAGATACCTTTCAGTTAGAATTGCGATTAATCCAGCATACAAGCGAGCAGCACATAAGCGCGGGAGTCGGACCAACTGAAAAGAAAGCAAGAGAAATAGTTCTGATAGGCACAACTCTTACCGTGAAAAGCGGAGAAAGGACTGTGGTAGGAGTCTCTAAACTTGACGGCGGGAACAGAGCCTTAATCCTGATAATCTCAGGTAAAGTTATTAAGTAGAAGGTTTTGCCCTAAAGTTGCTCGATCCATTGTCATTGCGAGTCCCGTAGGGGCGAAGCAATCTCTTAAAAAAAGGTTGAGATTGCCACGTCGCTGTGCTCCTCGCAATGACATGTTCTATGAGATTTGAGCGCGGTACACGCAATGACAAATGTTGCTGAAGTGATTTGCCGTATCAATAGATTTTATTTTTACGAGTGTTCAATTTTTTCAAATAGCTTTTCACCAACACCACCGCGACTCCAGACAGACCTACCAGGCCTATTAGGTTGGTAAAAGCCATCATTCCGTTGAATAAAT
>SMTZ1_10008248_pt1 | contig 10411 bp, 10 predicted proteins | sample DeeMarSWOR136_30_FD_25667 | JGI IMG/M metagenome (IMG submission 25667) | reverse complement strand
TCTGTAAAAATTCTATCACCTTAGTATATACCCCGGGATATTCCCATGTATAGTGATGTCCCGGTGCCTTGAGCCAGCTTATTATGTCGCCGGGCTCATCTTCTGGTGATGATAATCCAATCCAGCTCTTGAAACTTTTGCGTACTATCACCGGAACCTTTCCATCACTGAAAGTGTCTACAGTCCTCCCGTTGGTATTTATCAGTAATGTCCTGCCGGAAAAACCGGGTTTATGCCAGAAGGGCATGCCCGTCTGAATGCTGTAAACATGTAGATTATCCCTTAATAGCACCATAGTCCTGTCAGTAATAACGGTGCCCGTACTCTCTCCGGTAATAATGACCCTGACATCCGGTATATTCTCGGTAAGAAACTCTATGCGTTTCGCCAGGTCCTCGGCTCTACTGGGATACCCTCTGGCCGATTCGAAGAACTCCTGCACGCACCCGAATACCCCCTTTCCCGTCCGACGGTAATTGAGTACATTCGAGCTGTAGCCGAGCTTATGTAATTCTGACTTGATGCCATCCAATATGCCGGCCCATCCGGGAGTTTGTTGCGTTAAGTTCCACCCCCAGCCACCCGAGTTAAAGATAATAACAACGTCGTTACCCTTAACTTCCATGTACATTCCTACAAGCTGGTCTTTATACCTTTTTATTCTTTCCTGGTTTTTCCCGAACAACTCCCCGGCATACCTGATAGCATTATCCAGAACGGACTTGGGCACTTCCGCCTCATCATATGATGATAAACTTGGCTCGTGAATTCCTATTTCTTTAGTCATCACAATCTCTGCACGAAATGATACCAACCAGGAGGAATAATCAGGGGAAAACACCAGAAATCGTGATATTCCAAATCGGTCTATTTATTTGAATATCAGTGTTTTTCAGATTTCCAGTAACTATTATATTTTAATTCCAGACAATACATCATCAAGAATATCGACAGCCTGGTCCACTTCTTTATCGGTAATAATCAGAGGCGGTACCAGGCGAACGGCATTCGGCTTGACTCTATTGACCAGAAGTCCTTTATGGAGGCATTCCATTAAAATATCCTGAGCGATATCTTCTTTCAATTCGAACGCCACCAGCAATCCCCGCCCTCGCACCTCGGTGATAAACGGATATTTCTCCTTAAGTCCGGCCAGCTTGCCCATGAGATACTGGCCGACCTTGGTAACCCGCGAGGGGAGATCATTATCAATGATATATTTCAGTACAGCACAGGCTGCGGCGCTGGTAACCGGGTTACCGCCGAATGTTGAGTTATGGTCGCCGGGAATAAATACCGCGGCATGCTCTTTAGCCAGCAACGCTCCGATGGGTATGCCGCTGCCCAGACCCTTGGCCAGCGAGATTACATCGGGCTCGATGCCGTATAATTGATAGCCGAAGAGCGGCCCGAGGCGACATATCCCCGTTTGAACTTCGTCCAGGATAAGCAGTATTCCTTTCTGGTCGCACCATTCCCGTACCTTTTTCAGGTAATCCTCATCGGCAACGTTCACGCCGCCTTCTCCCTGCAAAGGTTCCAGCATTACCGCGCATGTTTTATCCGTAGTTGCCGCCCTGACGGCTTCGATATCATTGTTAGCCACGTTGACAAACCCCACCGGAAGCGGAACGTACTGAGCGTGCATGGTGGGCTGTCCGCTAGCAGCTGTCATCGCCAGAGACCGACCGTGAAAGGAACCGCCGGTGGTTATTACCTCGTAAGCCCCGTTGAGTTTCAGGTGGCCGTAACGCCGGGCAAGTTTAACGGCACCTTCATTGGCTTCCAGCCCGCTGTTACAAATAAACACGCGGTCGAAGCAGCTGTTCTCCACCAGCAGTTGCGCCAGTTTTACCTGCGGAACGGTGAAATACCAGAGTGAAGTCTGGATGAGGGTGCGAACCTGCTCGGTGACGGCATTAATCACAACCGGGTGGCAATGTCCGAGTGAATCGGTCGCCAGCCCGCCGACACAGTCCAGGTACTCTTTACCCGTATCGTCCCAGACCTTCATACCCTCTCCCCGCACCAGCGTCACCGGGATGCGTATATTGGTCTGCATATAATACTTTTTTTCCAGTTCCCGCCAGTCAGTCATCTGACTCCTTGTATACGGTAGTTCCCTCACCCCTACCCTTATATTCGTTCATCAGGGCATTTAGCTGTCTACCATCTATTATACGGGCTGTCGCCCCAACATTTAAAGCTGTTAAACAGGCATTTAGTTTAGGTATCATCCCACCCGATATTACCCCGGACTCCACCAGTGACTGGGCCTTCCTGGCAGCAAGACGCGGTATCACCTTGCCGGAGGCATCATTAATTCCGGCCACGTTGGTGAGGAAAATCAGCTTTTCAGCCTTTAACGCGGCCGCCAGATCGCCGGCAGTTGGGTCAGCATTGATATTCAATATCTGGGCAGCGCCAGAAAGTCTATCGACGGCGTACAGGCTCATCGATGAGACTATGGGCATAAAACCCGACTGAAGCAGGGTTTCCAGAATCTGCGGATTGATATTCACCGCCTCGCCGACATATCCCATTTCCCGGCTTTTCACCCTCCCCTCGATGAGAGAGCCGTCAATACCGCTGACCCCGATAGCCCTTCCTCCCCTGTTATTGATTGCCGCAACGATTTCTTTGTTAACCAGCCCCGCCAGCACGGCGGTGGCCACCTCCAGCGCTGTGGCATCGGTCACACGTTCGCCGCGCACGAACTCCGTTGTCACTCCCTGTCGTTTCAGCCATTCGGTAACTCTGTTCCCGCCGCCGTGAACGACCACCAGCGATTCACCCCGCTTCTGAAGAGCTACTAAATCATCGATAGTAGTATCATGGTTGCCCAGAGTGGAACCGCCTATTTTTATAACCGTTACTTTTTCCATTATTTTAAAACCCAAATATATTATGTTGTATAGTCGCTATTAATGGTCACATATTCCTCGGAAAGATCGCAACCCCATGCTGTCGCCTTCCCGTTGCCCAGATGTAAATCCAGCTTCATTAACACTTCCTGCCCATCCATATGCTTCACTACTTTTTCTTTATCATAGGGAACGGGCTCTCCCCCGTTCACCACACGGATTCCGCCTATCTCCAGTTCCAGCTTATCCGTAACCAACTCTACGCCGCTCCGTCCCGCTGCCGCCACCACTCTGCCCCAGTTAGGGTCGCTGCCGTGTACCGCTGCCTTGACCAGCGAGGAGCTTACAATCGTCCGAGCCGCTGCCCGTGCCTCGGTATCGCTCGCCGCGCCGCAAACGGTGATTTCAATCAGCTTGGTCGCCCCCTCACCATCTCGAGCAATTTCCTTCGTCAGATGTAAGCATACCTTTTCCAGAGCCTTCCCGAATATCCTAGCCTGCCGGTTGCCGGCTGTTATTTTCTCCCCTCCCGCCCCTCCGTTCGCCATGATAAGCACCGTGTCGTTGGTGCTGTTATCACCATCCACCGAGAGCATGTTAAAAGATACATCTACAGCTTCCCTGAGTGATTTCTTCAGAAAATTTACTTCAACATCGGCATCAGTGGTGAGAAAACAAAGCATCGTTGCCAGGTCAGGGTGAATCATGCCCGACCCTTTTGCCATCCCCCCGATGACGAAATCACGCGCTTTAACCGCCACCTCCTTGGGTACAGTATCCGTTGTCATGATAGCCTGGGCTAACTCGTGTCCACCTTCAGCAGAAAGGACTATCCTCTCGATGCCGCTCCGGATACGTTCCATCGGCAAATAGGTGCCGATTACCCCGGTACTGGATACCTGCACCTCATCCGCGGTGGTGCCCACTTGTAGAGCAGCCCATTCCCCCATCTGCTGCGCATCCTGAATGCCCTGCTTCCCAGTATTCGAGTTGGCGCAACCGCTGTTGATTACCACCGCCCTTACCTTGTTCTTCTGCAGTTTCTGCTCACTCAGAATAAGAGGGGCCGCCTTTACCTTATTCGTGCTGAAAACAGCCGCCGCTGTGCAGGTAACCTTAGAACAAAGAATACCGAGGTCAAGACGTCCGATATATTTATCCCTGATACCAGCGCTGGTGGCACCAGCTAAAAATCCCCGGGGTGACGTTACCCCACCACCGGGAATAAGGTCAATGCTATCTTCCATTTACACAAACTATATCATAACGGCTGCTTACAGGCAATTTCCCACGCCTGCACCCCAAGCTTGAAATGAGTATTTACCGATGATAAACTCAAATTATGAAAATCGTTCGTTACTCAATAGGGAGGAAGGTTGAATACGGGATACTCGAAGGCGATATTATTCACGGTCTTACCAGTAATCCCTATCGCCGCTACATGAGAACTGGTTTCTCTCATAGACTATGGGAAGTAAAACTGCTGGCACCGTGTACCCCCTCGAAAATAGTCGCCCTCGGGGTAAATTACCGCTCTCACGGCGAGGAGATGAGCCACCACATCCCCACCGAACCCCTCATCTTTATCAAACCGTCCACATCGGTAATCGGGCCCGAAGCCAATATTATCTACCCGCCGTCTTCGGAGCGCGTTGATTACGAAGGCGAACTGGGAGTGGTGATAGGCAAGCGCACCCGGCCCGTGTCAGCACAGGAAGCCAGCGAATTCATCTTCGGTTATACCTGCGTCAACGACGTTACCGCCCGCGATATACAGGCACGGGACAAGCAATGGACGCGCGCCAAGGGCTTTGACACTTTCGGCCCCATCGGACCCTGCATCGAGACCGAAGTCGATCCGCGTAATCTTACACTGGAAACACGGCTTAACGGTGAGCGGAAGCAGCACACCAGCACTGCCGACCTCGTCTTTCCCGTTGATGAACTGGTGAGTTTTATCTCTCACGTCATGACATTATTGCCCGGTGACGTCATCGCCACCGGGACCACCAGCGGCGTCGGGCCAATGCAACCGGACGATACGGTGGAGGTCGAGATAGAAGGCATCGGTATTCTGAGGAATTATGTAACCAAGCAATAGCGGTGTTTGTATATTCATCTTAATACAAAGGAGAAACATGGAATCAAAGACGACGTACTTCGATAAACCGGGCGGGGAGGAAAACACCAGTAAAACTCTGGCTCTTGCCCGGCAGCGCGCCGATGAACTGGGCATCAAGACCGTGGTGGTAGCTTCCACTGTCGGTGGTACGGCCGTAAAAGCCGTCGATATTTTTACGGGACTCAAGGTGGTTATTGTAACCCATACCGATGGTTTCCGCGAACCGAACACCCAGGAATTAACCGCTGAAAACCGGAAAATAATCGAAAGCAAGGGAGGTATTATTCACACCACCACTCATGCTTTCGGAGGTATCCACCGTGCGCTGCACCAGGGAGAAGGTCGTCCGGCCCCCACAGTGGCGATGGGTGACGTTATCGCCATGACCCTGAGGACTTTCGGGCAGGGTATGAAGGTTGCCCTGGAAATCGCCGCGATGGCTGCCGATGCCGGACTGGTTCGTACCGACGAGGATGTTATCTGCATCGGGGGTACGGGACGCGGGGCTGATACTGCGGTGGTACTAAAGCCCAGCTACGTGCACCGTTTCTTCGATACCAGGGTAAAAGAGATAATCTGTAAACCGCATTTCTAGATACGGATATCACGCTTGAAAACCTGGAGAGTATCTAGTTCAGAAATCCCCTGACGATGTTGGAAAATTCCGTCACATCATCCCGGTAGACGTTATGCCCGCGTTTTTCAAAAATCTTCAGCTGGCAATCGGGAATCAGCCGCGCTGCCGCGTAGGCCTGCCTGACCGGAACAATACCGTCTCTGGCTCCCCACACCAGTAAAGTCGGCGGTAGTACCTCGGCAAAGCGGTCGGCCAGTATCATTGTCTGCTGCTTGAAATTCGCTACGCTGCCACCGATATTAACACTTGCCGGCGAAAACGGTATGACGAACTCAACCTGTTTGAGTACTTTCTTTACCACCCACTTTATGCCTTTAAATACCGACAAAGTAAATGCTCCCAGGAAACGCAGTAATGTGGGAACCGAAATCAGCCTGACCCAGAAAGCTATTTCGCTTCCCAAGCATAGACTGCTGACGAGTACCAGTTTCTTTATCCGGTGAGGTGAGTTTAGAGCGTAGTTCAGAGCCACACCACCCCCGAGCGAATGGCCAACCAGGTGAAATCTTTCCAGGCCCAGATTATCCGAAAAATCATCGAGGAAGTCGGTCAGCTCTGGAATGTAATATCTACCATTCAGAGGCTGGCTATTACCATAGCCGGGAAGGTCGGGAGCATATACGGTATAACTCGATGAGAGTTCTTCAATATTACGCAGCCATGTTCTGGCGTCACCGCCGCCGCCGTGAATCACCACGACAGGATCTCCCTTTCCCGCAGTGAAATAATGTACATTATGACCTTCAACGTTTATATGTCTACTACAGATATCAGCTATATTGTTTCTCATATTTTTCAACCTCAAAAAAGGGCGAAGTCGCTATTCATCTTATCTTGGAGGCAGCACAACTCCGTCTCAGAACCGGGGGTAAACAACACAAATATGTCACAAAAAAATACCACCCTACTATATATAACGATATTGGATGGTATCAGGTTTTTCCCGACTCTATATATATTTTAACACGCCTGGAGTCTATCTTGAATACCGCTAGCCAGTACCTTTGATAAGAGGTACCCCGTATTTTCGTATGTCGACAGTTTTATTATACCGCAGTAATATTAAGAACATATTAAGGAACATGTTTAATAAAACATTAAAAAGTGTGTTTATACACATCGAACAACGGGGCAAAACAATGAAAATTATATCTTGCTTAACCAGCGGTCATTGCATGGCTGGTGTTCAATCGCTAAATCAGGAACGGTTATCGCACGGTGGGATTATTTTTAGCTGTTTGTAGCCAGAGGTGGTATTTTCAGTTGGAATGGTTGTTGTAGGTGTAGTTGGAATTGTAGTAGGTATGGTCGTCGTAGGAGTGGCTATCGTCACGCAAGGATTAATTTGAGGATCTTCCCATCCGAAGGAACCTCTGGTATCTGTAGAATTCATTTTGATATAATCAATGTATCCGATACGATTTACCTGTTTTCTTGCTAGGGAGTTACCGTAGGCGTTGATCTTCCAGTCACCCTCTTCGGGGAATACGATTGTGCATGTGACCACAACCGGTTCACCCGGTATCAAGTCGCCTTGCCACGTTGAAATTCCGCTTGACATGATACTTTCAACAGGTATCCTTACTTCGGCAACTCCTACTGTTCTTTTAAAGACTTGCAGTTCCGCCGAGAAGTCGGTGACTTCATTAAAGGATCTTATTCGGTATGTCAATACAGCTTCCTCGCCAACCCGGGGAGCCTTGGATATATCAAGATCAATAGCGACAGGATGTAATTCATCAAGATCCCTTTCACCCCCTTCGCCATAATAAAGATTCCCCAAGTAGGCCAGCGGACTAGAACAAAATTCTTCCGTATACATTATCACTGATGTCCCTTCAGCCACCGCTACCTTAATTGAATGAGTAAGCTGGACATCATCGTTAGTGGAGAATATAGCCTTGATTTTCCATACTCCCTCTCTAGGAAGTCTTATCTGACTGTGTAAAGTGATACTGCGATTTAAAGAAGCATCGCCTTCCCAGGAGGTTTCCCCGCTTATCAGTACTTCGTTGAGGGGCACGAGTTCGGCTCGCTTGGCCTCGGAATAGCTGCCGTGGATATTTGTCCAGTAAAACTCTATGTTAAGGTGTGAGTTTGTCAGGTTTTCGTAACGTTCAGGTTCAAGCATTGTAAAAACAACTTCCAGTTCTCCGGGATCCTCTAAATCAGGAATAGGAGAAAGATTGAGAATAAAATAAGAGGGTGCTTGGGTAGGTATGACACTATCTGTAGTCTGTGTGCTTGTTTTATCTGGTTGAGTGGTATTAATGTTGTCACATGCTAATACTAATAGAAGTAGTGCGAGAATCAGCAAGGCATTAACGAGAGATAGAATAAATGACCTTTTAAAAATGACCTTGAAATCTATCACCGATCCCTCACTTTTTCAGCGGCCTGAGTATGGCCCGGCAGGGTCCGGCATCACCTTTATACATGAGTAACGGCAGGCAGAGCAGCTCGTACTCACCGGGCGGTACACCGGCCAGGGCACAGTCTTCAAGGATATAAATACCGGCCTCGAGTAAAGTCTGATGAGTCTTGGATAGGTTGTCCCGTTCTTTGAAATGACCGATGGTTATATTATCAAGCCCGAAAAGAATTATACCTTTTATCGCCAGGTACTCGGCGGCGGCAACGTCAAGATAGACGTAGTCCTCAACAAAGGTTTCACTTTCGTAGGCCCTGGGGGAATTTCGCGTTTTACAGAGGATTCTCTCGCCCTTTCTGATATTATATTTTTCCAGCTCCGGCACCTTTATCTTTTCAGGGTCTTTTATTTCTAGCACGCGAGCCGGACCGATAGTGGCTTCCAGCGGCATATCGGAGATAGTCGAGCCGTCGGGTATGAAGTGCAGGGGAGCATCGATGTGAGTACCGGTGTGTGAAATGATTTCCAGCATCGACATGGTAACTCTGGCTCCCAGGGCTCTATCGTGATACCGGTATATTTTGGGCGGGACGGGGTCAGTCGGGAAATAAGACATTCCCTGCTTGAGAGGAACGGTAATATCATACCAGCCTTCAGGCATCTTGACAGTCATGGATATCCTCCTTAATAGCGCGAAATAAAGCTACTCTTAGGATAGAGGAATACAATTACAGCGTCAAGAATTTGTGATATACAGGACAAGAATATAGAATAGATAATAATATCGGAGGCGGGTAATGAGAGTACTGGTAGTATACGACTCGGTTTACGGTAACACGGAACAGATCGCCCGGGCTATCGGAGGGGCTATCGCCAACGACGCAAAGATATTTCACGTCAAAGAAGTTGAACCTTCCGGACTAAAGGGAATCGATTTGCTCATCATTGGTGCGCCGACACAGGGCGGCAGGCCTACACCGGCAATGCAGGACTTCCTGAAAAAGGTATCAGAGCCTGATATCAGGGGTATGAACGTAGCCACGTTCGATACCAGAATATCGGCGAAATGGGTAGGTATTTTCGGTTATGCCGCCGGTAGAATCGCCAGGAGTCTCAAGAAGAAAGGCGGAAATCTTCTTCTTAATCCCGAACCCTTCTTCGTCGAAGGCACCAGAGGCCCGCTTAAGGAAGGCGAACTGTAGCGTGCCGGCGCCTGGGCTCGGGAAGTTATCAACAACCTGAAGTAGCCTGTTTAATAGCATCGACGGTTATTTCCAGATTGACATAGATTGTCCAGGTATACTATATTAGTGTATTCAATCGACCGTGAACCGCTAATATCTATCTAGGAGGTGCCTGAATATGGGATGGTGGATTGGCGCCATACTTCTGGGAATTTTTCAACTCGCCTGAATTATTAGTGTCATGGTGGGCGTGTTCCGCCAGAAAGAAAAAGCCTGGAGTGCCGGTACCATATTCGGCTATCTCCTCCACGGCACCACTGCCGTGCTGGCTCTCTGGATGTTCATGAAGGCTGTTGCTTGAGGCAGACAAGGAGAAAGGAAACAACATGAAAATCTTTCTTAATATACTAGGCGGGCTCCTCCTTCTCGGCGGCATCGGCTGAGCTATCTACATCGTCGTGTCCGTCGGACAGCAAAAAGAAGGGTTCGAGACTCTGAGAGAAATGATACCGGTGCTGGTATTTCACGCCATCGCCCTTTTCCTGGGCATGGTCTGTATCGGCATCGGCCAGCGGGTAGGCAAGACCTCCGCCGGATAAAGCGGGTAAAAGTGGATAGGCAAACTTGATAAGGGGGCAGATGCCCTCTTATCTTTAGAAGGAGTTAAGATGAGTGAAAGCATGATGGACCGTTTACACCCTGACCTCGTGGGACCGATAAAATTTATGCAGAGCCAGCCGGACGGCGGACTTAACCTGGACGATATCCCGGCAGCCCGGGTGGCCAGCGCGGAAATGATGGAAGCCATGACAGGCCAGATGCCGGTGGTGGAAGGTGTTGACTCGGAAGACCGAATGGTACCCGGTCCGCTGGATGCCCCCGAAGTGGGAATCAGAATCTATAGACCGGCCAATCAGTCGGGAATACTTCCCGCCTTTTTGTGGATACACGGCGGCGGCTATATTTTGGGCGACATCGAGATGAATGATGTGATATGTAAATATACCACCCTGGCCGGAGAATGCGTAACCGTATCAGTTGATTACCGTCTGGCGCCCGAGAATCCCTTTCCTGCCGCCATCGAGGACTGCTATGCGGCGCTTAAGTGGCTGGCTTCGCACGCCGAAGAGTTAGATGCCGATGTAAACCGCATCGCTATCGGTGGAGGCAGCGCTGGGGGCGGACTGGCGGCTGGACTGGCGTTGCTTGCCCGTGACCGCGGCGAGATAGACG
>SMTZ1_10014844_pt1 | contig 10412 bp, 12 predicted proteins | sample DeeMarSWOR136_30_FD_25667 | JGI IMG/M metagenome (IMG submission 25667) | reverse complement strand
CTTTCATCCTTTTTATTTACGTGAAAACCGTAGAAAAATAAATATATGTAGTCAGATTAAATAAAAAAAAAATCAACAAATTCAATCAAAAGAATGAATAATGAAAAATACTTAGCAATACTTATTTTAATCGGTGGAAAAAGTACTCGTTTTGGTACAGAAAAAGCAATAATTGAATTTTATGGAAAACCATTAATTTTACATCAATTAGACATATTATCAAAATTTGACCAAGATATCTATTTAGTTGCTCATTCTGAGGAACAAATATTTAACTATCGAAAGCAAATTGATTTTCCAAAAGATATTAATTTTATTATTGATGATAGAGATATTTTTGGACATCCCAAAATTAATAAACCAATGTTAGGAATCTATTCTGGTCTTAAAGAATTGAATAAATTAGGTTTTGAAAAAGCATTTCTATTATCATGTGATATGCCCTTAATTAATCCAGAGGTAATAAAACTAATGATTAATGAGTCTCAAGGATTTGATTGTTGTATTCCAAAATGGAATAATGGTTTTTTAGAACTTTTTTTCGCAATTTACCCTATTGAAAAGGGATTTCAAAAAGCTAGAGAGATCTTAATTACTGAAAATTACGGATTAATTAATTTTATTGATAAAAATTGGAAAATCAATTATATTTCAGTAGAAAATTCTATTCAACAGATAGATAAAAACTTGGTGAGTTTAATTAATATTAATGGTCCTATAGATCTTATAAAATTATTAAAATTAAGTAAATAAAACTTAAACCAGGTTAAAAAGATGAATGGAAATGAGTTTAAATATGGCTTTTTAGAAAATAATGTTATTTATATAAAAAATGATTTTAAAAAAAAGGGAAAAGAATATGGAATCGTAATATTGACTATAAAACAAATTAATGCACTCGCAGAATGTCTCGATTTACAATCAGTATCTCCGTTATTATCACCCAAATTCAGTCAGAGAATAGAATCTTTCTTATTACCAAGAATTGATGAGATAATTAGATTCATTTATGCAATGAAACCTCTTCCTGAGGAATTTGGAATTGAAATATCAAAAGAGAACACTAATGATATTCTTAAAGGACTCACGTTTAGTAGTGTCATTACTGAGTTAAAAGATAGAGGTTATTCTGTTGAAGAATTAAATAAATCACTAAAAAAAGTCAAATTTGAAAAATATAAATAATTTAAAAAAAATTTAATATTCTTTTTCAATTTAATTATTCTAGTGTTATAATAACGAGTAGAGTTAGTTTAACATTATTTAATGTCAATCTCTTCTTCTTTTACTTGTTAATAACAATGATCTTTATCTAAATTTGTATTGTTAATACTAGAAATATTTAAATATAAAATATGTTTTTTTTCGAATTGAATACAATCTATAATTTTAATTAAATATATACAAAAAAATAGGAGATTAGTAAAATGGATTCAAAAGATGAAGATGATGATTTAGACGATGATGATGATTTAGACGATGATGAGGATTGGGATGATGACGATTCAAATGACGATGAAGAGTGGGATGACGATGATTCAGATGATGATGAAGAATGGGATGATAACGATGAGGACTGGGATAATGATGGATATTTTGAAGTAGAAGAATAAAAATTAAATAGAACTATAGAATTTAACGCTTTTATCTATAATTTCAATAGAATGAAATTATAATCAAAAACCATTTTTTTTACAGATTATTTATAAGAAAAACCTTTAGAGTGAATGGGAAATATTTATTATCCATCCATTTAAAAAGTAATTAGTTTAAATTTGATAAATAACCTGTATTTATTTTAAATTTATTTAAATCAAATTTTTCAAATTAAGTTAAATTAATCAATATTAGAGAATATCACTAATTAAATGGATCTCGAGGAATTAAAATTTTTAGATAAAACAATTCTAATTAAAAAGAAAGAGAATTTAAATGACTCTTTTAAAATTAAATCTTATAAAGTTAAACTGAAATATATGGAAGACAATATAATTCTTCAAAAAAAAATAGAAGAAATTCTTAATCATTTATTTTTTAAAGATAGAAGTATATCAAGCAAGACTAAAAATTCAATTTCTAAGATAATTTACTCCGAAAAAGATAAAATTATCATTATAATCACCCAAAATGGAAAAGACATAATTAGAAATCGTGATAAACTAGTTCGAAATTACGGATGGTTCTTTTATATATCTGAACAGCATACTGAACAAAAAAAGTTTAAGGAAAAGCCTAAAAAAAAGGCAGAAAAAAAACAAGAAAGAACAATAAGTTCAGAAGAATTTCAATATGAAGATTTAAGAATTCCCTTAAAACAAAAAGAAAATATGCGTCCACTTTATCACACAAAAGAGTATAGACATTATTTAAAAATAATTAAATCTGAAAATGTAAAGCAGATCCTTTTAAAAGATGTTCTTAATAATCTCTTTTTCAATAATGAATCAATTCCAACAGAGGAAAAAAAAGGAATTAGAAAAATTATCTATTACCAAGAAGAAAGAGTTATTGTCATTAAATCTCTTGTAGGAGATGAAATGTATGAGAATTTAGACAGTCTTGTTAAGAAATATGGTTGGTACATATACATTACAGGTGTTCCTGTTGGAAAAAGTGATATTTCAATAGCGATAGATAAAATTGAAAGAAGGTTTGATTTAGATTATTTTTTAAATATCTCTTTAATTGATGAAGAAAGCAAATCAGGTGATATCAGATTAACTATTTACCCAATTATACTCAAAGTCTTTCTGAAAAGGATGAAGAAAATGAGATAGAAGGAGATTTTCAATACATTGAAGAGTATATTCAGAATTTGCCTCAATATATTCTAGAGCAAGAGAAAGAGAGAATCTCTGATAATTCTAATGAAATAACTATAGAAAATCTTCCTGATAAGCCCAAAATTGATGCTATATTTATTTCTCATAGTCATTATGATCATGTTTCGGGATTAAAAGAATTAATTAAAATGTTTCCTGATGTCCCTGTATTATGCTCTCGAATTACTTTAGATTTATATCTATTAAGAGATTCAAATTTCTTAAAACAAGAAAAAAATGAAGAAATCGAAGAAGAAGAATACCAAAATATAATCAAAAATGTTATATATGTAGAAAACGGGATAAAATTGGATTTTAAAGAAAAGAATTGTTATTTGTCATTTTTCCATGCAGGTCATATGCCTGGGGCATTGATGATGATAGCAAGAATAAACGATTTTAAGTTCTTATACACAGGAGATTATACTTATATTGATATTACTCCATTTGCAGGTACAAGACAATTTCTAGAACAAATTTCACACCCTATAGATTATTTATTAATCGATGGCACTGCCGCAAAAGAAGATTTTGGCATTATTTCTGACCAGTTCCATAGTTTAATTTTATTTTTAGAACAAAAAGCCGAATATGGCGACAATTCTTTAATCGGAGCAGATCCTTCAAGCTTAGCCATCAGTTTTATGCTAATATTTTGGCGATATTTTAGAAAACTTCAATTACGACGTGGTTTCAAAAAGCGTCCAAATATTTATGTAGATATGATGGTACGTAAGAATATACAAGTAATTAACCATCGTTATGAATACATTTATGGTCCAATTTCAAGATTGATTAGAGATAAAGCAAATCCTTTTAACAGCATAAAATTTAGATGGTTTGATCATTCTAATTTCGACTTTTTACGTAAAAAAAACAATATTATTATTTCTCATCCTCCAGATCTATCTTATGGATTAATAAGAAATATTATTAATATTATAGGGCGTAGTCCTCACAATTTTATTTTTCTGGCAGGGTCGATTCATGAATCTCCTGGTGCTGAATTAATTGAAGGTGCTGATGAAATTCAGTTCTCTGAGACATGGAAGATGCCATTTCGAGCATTTTTACTTAATACTTTTGCACCTCATATTAAAATACAACTCCATGCTGATAAGAATCAGTTAAGAGAAATGGTAAAAAGGTTAGAACCAAAACATGTGTGTTTTTTCCACCAATCTGCTAAAAATTTAACAGAAGTAGTAGATTATGTAAAAGAATTAGGTGTTGGAAAAGTTTCATTGCCTATAAAAAGAAAGCTCTTAATATTGAATTAATGAATTTAATCTATGAGATATTAACCACAAATCTTTAAGGTAATAATTTCTTATTTTTAATAGAATAATACATACGATAAGGTGATTAAGCATTTACTCTGAAAAAGTAATGGAGCACTTTAGAAATCCAAGAAATATGGGTGAAATGAAAGATGCTGATGCGGTAGGCGAATATGGAAATCCAACATGCGGAGATTTAATGTATATATACATCAAGGTGAAAGAGATGAATGGACAAGAAATTATTGATGACATATCTTTTCAAACGTTTGGATGTGCTGCAGCTATTGCCACATCATCAATGATTACTGAGATAGCCAAAGGAAAAACGTTAGATGATGCTGCTAGAATTACTCGAGATGATGTTGCTAATTCGTTAGATGGACTTCCCCCAATTAAGTTACACTGTTCTAATCTAGCTGCAGACGCTTTAAAAGAGGCAATAAAAAATTATCGAGAAAAAAGGAATAATAAGTGCCATTAAGAACTTTTTTTCTATCATCCTATATACCTATACATAAAATTTAGTAGTTAATAATCATGAATTTTACTCAACCAATTATGGATATAATTCGGGAGAGAACATCCCATCGGACTTATTCTGGTCAACCCCTTGAGAACGATATGAGAGAAAAGATAATTAAATTATTAGAGAACCATGATTTAATAAGTCCATTTAGTAAATATGCTGGAAAAGCGAGATTCAAACTTATCAGTATTCCTGAATTTGATCCTAATGAAAGAAAGAAATTAGGGACTTACGGTTTAATTAAAGGAGCTCAAGATTTTATTGTGGGTGCTGTTGAAAAATCTAAATTTGCTCGTGAACATTTTGGATATCTAATGGAAACTATTATACTAACTGCTACAGACATAGGCTTAGGAACATGTTGGTTAGGGGGTTTCTTTAATAAGAGTCTTTTCTCTATAAAAATAAATAGCAGTTCGAATGAAATTGTCCCTGCTATTACTCCTATTGGTTATCCCGTTCAAAGAACAATAAAGGAAAAAACCATTCGATTATTCGTGAAAGCAAATAAAAGATTCTCATGGGATCGTCTATTTTTTAATAGTGAATTGAATACCCCACTTACCCGTGAAGATGGAGGAGAGTATTCTGAATTACTCGAAATGGTTAGGCTCGGTCCGTCTGCCAGTAATAAACAACCCTGGAGGATTATTAAACTATCAAATGAGAATATGTTTCACTTTTATACTGTGAAAACTAAATCAAATTATAGTAAATTTCCACCTCTGGATATCGGAATAGCAGTATGCCACTTTGATCTTACAGCAAAAGAATTAGGTTTTGATGGGATATGGTTATCTGAAAATCCTCAAATTTCTGGAACAGAGGATTTATTATATAAAATTTCTTGGAATGAGGATAAATGAAGATGAATCCATCCAGTGGTTTATTAAATTTCCAAAAACAAAACAAATAAAAATTCTTTAAATTATAATCGGTACTTTTAATTACAGAATTTGGCAGCATATATTAAAGAAATGCTATTTAAATTTAATAAATCTGAGAGGTGGTGAAAAATATTTTTTCATTTATATGCATTTAGTCCATTTCACTGGGTTTTTATGATTTTAGGAGGCATTCTTTATTTTATAATTAGTTTATTTATCGCAAAATATATACATAAAGATGCACTTAAGAGAGGAATTAAAAATAGTGAATTTTGGTTATTAATAGGTTTTATACTTAACTTGATCGGATTACTGCTTTATATATTCGTAAGGAAAAATTATGAACCAAGAATTTAATATTTAAAATTTAGCGAGATATGTAAATATTAATTTTTCTAATTTTTTTTAAATTCCATTATGTTTAGGATGAATTTTCTATTGAATTATTATTTGTGGTGAGAATCAATATATGCTTTTGCGCAATGCTTACAACAAAAGTTTAACTCTTTACCATGAAATGCTTCAACATGAAAATCTTCATAAAGTTTTACTCCACAACTAGCACATATTTTTAATTTTGACTGTATTGCAACTTCCATCAAGTTGTTAAACCTTAAGAAAATTCTATCAACAAATTCAGCTCCCGAAGGGGTTAATTTAAAACCTTTAGACCTTTTTGATTTTAGAATTGGGACATCTTCAATATATCCTTCTCCTTTTAATTTATTGAGAAAATCATATACATAAGTAGGACTAGCAGTTGTATGCAAATCCTTATCCAGCCGTTTCAAAATGGAATATCCTGTTATGGATGTTTCTGATTTTAACAATATTAATATAAAAAATCGTGATAAACTTTGAACTTTAATATTATCTTCTTCACTCAATGTAAAAATCACCAATTAAAACAAATAATTAATAAATAAATAAGATTTAAAAACTCTGTATATATAATATAATAGATATCCTTAAATATATATGGATTAGTATATATATAAGATTCTAAAATTTTTTTAATAAATTACACTAAAAGTAAACGGAGTAAATTCAATGATCTTAGATAATGGAGATAATTTAACACATCATATGATGATGGATTGGGAGCTTGGAAATTGGATATATATAATTTTAGGGTTAGGGATAATTCTTTTAATTGTACTTATTTTAGGGTTCATTTTTCTCTATAATAATCGTAAAAATATATCTAACCATAAAGATCTTCAAAATACTGTTCAAAACCAAAGAGAAAATGAAATTAATGATAATAATTTTCAAAAAGTAAATTTTTGCTACAATTGTGGAAAAAAATTAGATGATAATCAATCAAAATTCTGTCTTTTTTGTGGAGAGAGAATTTAAAATACGAAATTAGTCTAATTAAAAGATTTATTAAGAAAATTTTTCAAAATCAATATTTAGAAAAACAATTTTCAATAGAGATTTACAAAATATAATCAAAATTTATAATTATAACGTTTGGTAATTAATCATTAGGTTTATAGGTGATAATAGATGGGAATAGAATCTACTGAAAAAGTAAAAATTAAGCTTGGTGGAATGACATGTGCTTCTTGTGCATTGAAAATAGAAACAAAATTAAAAGGACTAGAAGGTGTTAAAAGTTCCGTTGTTAATTTTGCAAATGAAGAAGCAACCGTTGAATATAACCCTACAGTAGCAAATTATAAAGTTTTTGATGATGCTATAAGAAATTTAGGTTATAAAGCATCACTTGCAAAGATGGATCTTAAAGTAATGGATTCCTTGCCAAAAAACGAATTTGATATCTTAGAAAATAAAGTTAAGCAAATTAATGGTATACAAAATGTCAGGAGCAATTTTGAAGCAAGGAAATTTTTTATTGAATTTAATGAATTAAAATTAAGTGAAAATGAAGCTTATTCACTCATTAAAAATCTTGGATACAAAATTGAGAAAGCGGCCGGCGTTATAGATAAAGAAATTGAACAACATAAAAAAGAAATGAGATATCGCTTAATCCTTCTCATAATTTCGTTAGCATTTACAGCAGTTATCACCCCTATTAATTTTGGTATACATCCTACCTTCACGCGAAATTTAATACTAACCATTTTGGCAACTGCTAACTATGTTATATCGGGGTCTTTCTTTTTAGGCGGTGCATATAAATCACTTAAGAATAAATCAACTAATATGGACGTGTTGATTGTGCTAGGAACAACGACTGCTTATATCTATTCTGTACTGACTACTTTTTTTATATCGGGTGAAGTTTTTTATGATGCAATGAGTATGATTTTGGCTTTTATTTTGATAGGGAAGTATTTAGAACATAAAACAAAAGGGCAAGCTTCTGAGGCGATAAAGAAGCTTATTGGTTTACAACCTAAAACAGCAACATTATTAAAAGATAACAACGAAATTGAGATTCCTATTGAAGAGATAGAGATCGGTGATACACTAGTAGTTAGACCCGGTGAAAAAATACCGGTTGATGGGAAAGTTCTTGAAGGTAAAACGAAAATCGATGAATCTATGATAACAGGTGAAAGTAAATATGTTAAAAAAGAGGTGGGAGATAGTGTTATAGGTGCTACTGTAAATCAAACTGGGCTAATCAAAATGATGACCGAAAAAATCGGGAAAGATACCCTCCTTTTTCAAATCATTGATTTTGTTAAAGATGCGCAAGCTCGGAAGGGTTCAAGACAACGTTTAGCAGATAAAGTAAGCAGTTATTTCGTACCTATAGTAATTATAACCGCTACTCTTGCATTCTTATACTGGTATTTTATTGCGAATTTAGGTTTTGAGATCGCACTATTAGTTTTTACATCTGTAGTTGTAATTTCTTGTCCTTGCGCTTTAGGATTAGCGATTCCCACTGCAATTATGGTTGGAACTGGGAAAGGTGCTGAAAATGGTATTCTTATGAAAGGAGGTGACTCTTTAGAAGCTATAAATAATATCACTACAATCGTTTTTGATAAGACAGGAACTTTAACTATTGGAAAACCAAAAGTAACTGTGATTTATTCTGAAAATGACTTAATCGGAAAAGGATTAGGTAAAAAAGATGTTCTTTATTTTGCAGGAAGTGCTGAAATGGGTTCTGAGCATCCTCTTGGTCAAGCTATAATTGAAGAAGCAAATCAAGAAGGGTTGAAATTAGTATCTCCGAGTGAATTTGATGCTATACCTGGAAAAGGAATAATAACAAAAATAGACAATAAACGAGTTTTAGTTGGCAACGAAAAATTGTTCTTAGCAAATAATTTCGATCTTAATGAATATAATTTGAAATTCATAGAATCCCAAGAAAAGGGAAATACAACAGTATTAATAAGTGTCAATGACCAAATTAAAGGAATCATCGGTATTGCTGATAAGATGAAAGATCAAGCTCCCTACGCTCTTGAAAAGTTGCGTGAGAGCGGATTGGAAATATATATGTTAACTGGTGATAATAAACAGACTGCAATGAGTATTGGAACGGATTTGAATTTTGATGAAAGTCATATATTAGCAGAAGTATTACCTAATGAGAAAGCACTAACGATCAAGAAACTTCAAGATTCTGGAGAAAAAATACATGTTGCCATGGTTGGTGATGGAATAAATGATGCTCCTGCCTTAGCACAAGCGAATGTTGGAATCGCAATTGGTTCTGGAACAGATGTAGCTATTGAAACAGCTGATATTGTTCTTATGCGAGGAGATTTAAGAAATGTTGTTGCAGCAATCAATTTATCTCAGAAAACATATAGAAAGATGATTACTAACCTTTTCTGGGCATTTATTTATAACATTATTGGAATTCCCTTAGCAGCTGGGTTATTATATACCATTACTGGATATTTTCTTCCACCATACTTGGCTGCGATATTTATGGCTTCAAGTTCTGTTTCAGTTGTTACGAATGCATTATTCTTGAAAAGATATGAACCAAAAACAGAACAACAGATTCAAGAAATGAAACTCTTAACTGAAAAGAGAGTAATTGATCCTATATGTGGAATGGAAATTATTCCCAGTCAATCGATTGAATATAAATTCAAAGAAAAGAATTATTATTTCTGCAGTGCTGCATGTGAAAAAGAATTTAAATTATCTCCTGAAAAATATACTAATTTTCAAAATATTAACCCGAAATTAATGCAAGAAAAATCTGATTCCTCAGAATTAGCTATTGATCCCGTCTGTGGTATGAAGGGTCGCGCAGAAGAGTGGATTGAGCATGAGTATAATGGTAAAAAATATAATTTCTGCAGTGAAAATTGCGTTAAAGATTTTAAAGTTAATCCCGAGAAATTTATCCAAAAAGAGGATCAAGATAAATTGAAGGGTTTATCTGAAGAAACAGGGGAGATCTTAAGGTGTTCTGAGTGTGGTTATGAAATGGAATTACCAAAGCATTGTGGAAAACCTATGCATAAAGAAGATGATCAATTAGTATGTTGGATGGGTGCTTCTTGTGGCGCACAGCCAATTCCAGAACATCATGGGAAGACCATGGAAATTGTTAAAGTTTAAATTAAAGAATGAAAAAATCAAAAAGAGGATGATAAAAAAATGGAAAAATTAAAATGTGTGGAATGTGGATTAGAACAGGAACTTCCAAGACATTGCGGAAAACCAATGCATAAAGAAGGAAACCAATTAATCTGTTGGATGGGAGCAGCCTGTGGAGCTCAAGCAGTCCCAGAACATCATGGTAAACCAATGGAAGTAATTAAGTAATAAATAATGAAAAAGGTGAATCGCTATATGGGATTATACAAATGTAGTGGATGTGGTAAAGTTATAGATACAATTCCAAAATGTTGTTCGGAAGACATGATTTATAATCAAGAGAAAGCCCGGTTTGAATGTTATATGGGACCAAATTGTGGATATCTTCCCCTAAATGAAT
>SMTZ1_10008247_pt1 | contig 10412 bp, 10 predicted proteins | sample DeeMarSWOR136_30_FD_25667 | JGI IMG/M metagenome (IMG submission 25667) | reverse complement strand
GTCACGCATTAGACCAAATTGCACTTAAGCCTGCTCTACATGGAGAACAATGCGGTGTTGGAACTATAATGATGGCGCGTCTGCACTATATGGATTGGAGAAGGATCAAGGAAACACTGAAGAAAGTTGGGGCACCCACAACCGCCAAAGAGTTAGGAATAGAACCCAACCATGTAATTGAAGCGTTGGTTAAAGCCAGCGAGATTCGACCTGATCGCTACACAATCTTGGACGAGAGAAAATTAAATTATGACTCAGCCGAAGAACTCGCACGAATAACAGGCGTTTTGTAAACGAATTTAGCCTCTGAGCACGGTATTTGGAATAAGGTTTTTTGCCGTTTTGAATAGATTCTCCACTTCTGCATTGGAGAAGGGCTTCAAATTTTGATAATTTGGATCAATTGTCTCAAAATCGACCTTGAAGTTTTGAAGTACATATTTTCTGCAACCCTTTATTTTTTCACATATCCTCTCAATGTGGTAGGTTTCATGTAATGTCGGAACCAGAGTGGTTCTGAACTCATATTCAACGCTACTTCTAAGCAACATGCCAACTGTGTCTTCCATAGTCTTTAGCAGAAACGTTGTGTTTACGCCTGAAGCTTTTGAATAAATATCTTCGGCAAACGGAGCTTTAACATCCATTGCAACGTAGTCAACTAAAGCCCTGTCGAGTAGTTCCCTTATCATGTTTGGGTTGGTTCCATTGGTATCTAATTTTACAGCTAAACCCACGTTTTTGATTTTTTCACACAACAACGGTAAATCTTCTTGAATAGTAGGTTCCCCGCCTGTTATTACGACTCCGTCAATCCAGCCTTCGTATTTTTTTAGGTAATTTTGAATTTCTTCAAATTGGAGTGTGGGCATCACTTTCGGGTTTAGCACAAGTTTAACGTTGTAACAGAAGGGACATCGCAAATTACAGCCTGGAAGAAAAATCACAGACGATACTTTTCCATCCCAGTCTACGAGACTAGTGCCAATGAAACTCTTTATTTCCATGCGATGCGCCAACTGAACAGTTTTAGATTCACCCATTTTTTTGGTTCATTACTTCATTGCGTTAGAATGCTGCAAAAAACCCTTGTATACAGTCTTTCATTGACTGAAAAAACGTGTGTCTAACTTCCACTGGAGCATTTGCCATTTTCTCAAGTCGCGCGATTCTAAAGTAAAGCGGCGGATGTGGATCCCACGTTATCCACTCTTGAAGTCGGGAGACAGGGCTTCGCCGAAAACGCATTCGGCGGAAACCAATCTTTCGCAAAGCTCCAGCTAGAACTTGTGGATTCCCGATTCTTAGAGCAGACTCAAGATCTGATCTAGCTTCAAAAAATTTGGCGACAAAATATGTGGCAGACAAAACGAATAGGAGGTAGAACCAACCGAAATAGGTGAATAAAATCGGAAAATAGCCCACTAAGAAGAAGACTCTGAACAAGTATTCAGCTGAAACTATTCCAAAGAGTACAAAGGGATCTCTAGATTTTAGATGACTAAGCTCATGTCCTAAAACCGCTCGAATTTCGTTCTCCTCTAGTTGAACAAGCAAGCCTGTGGTTACTAAAACGATGCCATGCCGTGGGCTCGGACCTGAAGCAGCCGCGTTTGGCACCATTGTGTTAGAGATCGCAATTTTTGGAACAGGAAGGCCAAACTTACTTGTGGTTTCTTGGACAATTTGGTAAACGTTAACAGTTTTTGTTCTCATATTTTCTGGGGAGCATTCTAGCCCTTGTTCAGACATCACTTCGCGAGCTGTCTCGCAGTCAACTGGTTTTCCCACAGCGAATGTCTTGTCGTAGATTTCTTTCTTAATCTGAAGCAACTTTTCTCGAGGGTATTTCTGTTGAAACTGCCAACGTTCTTCGGCTGGTAAATTGTATTGGAGTATGTGAACCCTGGGATTTTGTTCGGTGATATTCCACTCAGCCATCGAGCCAATGATCCTAGCTGCAAAGATGACAAGGAGAAATTGACCCGCAACAAGCACTATTGCAGCATAATAATCTATTACAAGAAAAAGAACAATGCTTACTAAAATCATTAGCATAAACAAGAAAAGTATATTTCCAAACAGTATACGTTCTAAAAATCTTGATCGCCTAAATGGCGACTTCTCAGGAACAACAGTTTTTCCCTCCACCCAAGCGAAGTATAGAGTTGACCGTCGCACCAATTCTTCAAAATATTGAATAACAATTATCAACTCTTCTCTGAGGCCATCAAGAAAAGTCTGCGGCACCTCTGCCCCACTTGGTTTCAAAGTAATCTGAATGAGCTTTCCTGTTTTCATTTCAACGTTGACATGCCACTTTCCACTAGGGTCAACTGCGGTAAAGTTAATAATATGCGTTTCATTAAAAGACGATTGACTCACATTGGTAAAGTTTTTTCCTGCAGGTAACACATAGTTCTGATATGCATATTTAATCAACTCTGCATAGTATGCAGGTGTTACCTCTGTGTCGATACTGAAAGAAATCCCTTCTTCAAGCATAGTTGTTCGCTTCCTTTCAATTCTAAACAAGTTACTTAAATGATTCTCTTAAAATGTGATTGAGAAAAGAAATCTTGCAATTGAGTTGCAAGGCTCATCGAATTGAAGTAGCTTGCAATGCAACCGTTCATAAACCTTTTATATGAAGATGAAGTCGGAATAGTAAATTGAATCATTTGACGGCGATGCTTTAATGGAACCTAGTAGAAAACCTTTGAACGTATTAACCAAAAGAATGAATGCGCACATTGTGATTACTTTGAAAAACGGAGTGGAGTACAAAGGCACAATGACTCGTTGCGATGGATACATGAACATTTTGCTTGACGGCGCTTCTGAACATGTCAATGACAAAATAGTTGCCAATTACGGAAACGTTCTAGTAAGGGGAAACAATATTCTCTATATTGCTATTGACGCGCCTCACAAGTAGCTTTGGCAGTTCTCTTATTCTTTAACTCTCTGTGGAACATCGAGTTCATCGAAGCCTCAACCATTTCGTCGATATCGAGTAAAAACTCTTCCGCGCGCTTCAAATCTTCCAAGTTCAAAGAGGGAAGAGAATTGGTTTTTCTCGAAATTCCTCGTTTGCCTACTTTTGGATCCGCAAGTTCAGTTATTCCAATCTTTCGCGCTAGCTGCATAATTTCAGTTTCGTCAAAAACTTGAAGCGGTCTATAAACGAGATAATCTTTCAACACCTCATCTTCAATTCGAAAGTCACTTAGAGTTGAACCGAATTTGTCATCTAAGATTTCTCCTGTAACGATACCCTCAGCTTTTTCAAATTCAGCGATTCGCTCGGCCACTCTAAGCATCAAACGCTTGCAGACAAGACTAGTTGAAATGCTCGGACAGTTCTCAAAGATTTCGACAAGGTTATTACCATTAGAAATTACGCGAAACTTTGTTGGAAAACCAATAGCCCACTGTGACAAAGCTTGGGCATAATTTAGTGTTGAATTTAAGCGGCTTGGTTTGATGATTGGGCTGTTGTCGAAATGCACAAACACAGGTGGGCAACCACGTTTCATTGTCAACCAGCAAGCTATAGCCGAATTCAAATCATTAGTCAATAAGCATATTAGTTTGGGCTGAGTTCCTAAAGGCAAGCCGCCAGGACCCTTAATGACATCCACAAATTGGAAGGCCCTATTTTCTCTGACTTCGATGCCCAAAGTAACATCTGGATTTTTCAAGTCTACACTTAAGTCTAGGTGAGGAAAACTATCTTGTATTCGTCGTCCCACTTGTCGACAGATGTCTTGACTACTGTAAGGATGCTTACCGATCCTTCGACAGCGAACAGCGAAACTTTGGCCTTTTTCAAGTTTGAAGCTAGCAACACGAACACTTGCGTCAATTATGTCTTCACTTTGTGAAGTAGTTTCCAAAGCCGAAGAAAGTGAAGAAACACCAAACACTTTTGCCAACACCTGAGAAACGCGCTCAGTTTCCGAAGTCTTCAAGTAGAGCCTGCCGAACATTGAGTTAAGCGCTTCATAGGGAATAGAATAATGTTTCAATAAGGCTTTTATGTTGTTGATTAACCGTCGCTCGTATAGTTTCCTAGTCCAAAGTCCTTTGATTCCTATTTCACCCGCAAATCGAATTATTACAGTGTCAAATCTTAAACTAGGTTGATTGTAACTCAAGATAGACGCCGATCAGTCTGATGCAGACGTTCGATTTATCGTTTGTTTCATAGAATAACCAAAACTCAAAAATTCAGTGGAGCCGGGAATGGGATTTGAACCCATGTGAAGCAGCTCTGCAGGCTACCGCCTAACGGCTCGGCCATCCCGGCTTCTACAATTCACAGAAGATAAGGTAATTGAATTTAATCTTTATCTCTAATTTATGCTTGGCAAACTTCGCAGGATGCGGGAAGTTTGGCATAATCGTGATGCAAGTCGCAGAGTGTTTCGCTTTTCCTCAAAGTCATACAAAGAGTGCAGAATATTGACATAGAATCTGTCAGAGAAAATTTTTTGTCAACCATTTTCGTTGCTACTTCTTTGGCTACTGATAGAATAGCAGGCGTCGACTCAAGTTTTTTCATTATTTTGTTGCCACGTTTGGAGTACAAATAATAACTAACAGCAGCTTGTGTGGTTCCCAGCAGTTCAGAAACCATAACCTGCGACATATTGTACGTCTCAATCAGTTCCTTTGCAATCAGAGAACGAAAAGCTGGCAATACAAAACGCACAACCAACTCACATGGGGGACGCATTGAATTTGACTTCCTTTAGCATTATGACAATGTTATAAAAAATATAAACTAATCGTTCTAGAAACTAATCACAATTTTCCAAAACATTCAAAATCTTATACTGACGCAAAGAAATTACAGATTTATCGATCAAACAACTCGCGCACACATATTGCTTATATTCAATAGATTGCCGATATAAGACTTAGTAGTAAGAAACCTATCTTGAATTTTAAGCAATTAATAGGCTTAGAACAATCCAGATTATGTCCCCGAGTATCAAACCAACAATTAAGCCTAGAGTGATAAAAATCAACAGAGGTAAACCGAGAGTCGCCCAAACCTCGTTTGGCAGCCTTCCTTCTTGTTTGGCATTCAAAATTCGACCAATAATCGTTTCTCGTTCTTCATCCTTCGGCAAAACCAACAGTTTCCTTTCTATTTCGCCAGTCTCAAGCGTTTGAATATCTTCAAGAGGATACATATATCCAGTCTCCAGTTCTGCAATCTTGACTTTATAACCTGTTAGAAAAGCCAAAATCTTCCGCCAAACCAACTCATTTTCAAACCCATCGAAAAGTCTTCGTCCTGTTTGAAGTCTCCAAGAAAAGTTACGGAGTACAGCGTATACGACACTAAACGCTGCTAACAATACAGCGTTGCTGAAAACAGTGAGAGGAAATATAGGTGAGACAGTTGGAGCATTAAATTGAAAAAGAGTTTTCGGGTAAAGAGGCAAAGCCAGAGCCAAACAAATTAGTGCTTTAGCATCGGCTCCACCGAAAGCTCCAACATAGAACAAAGCAATCGACAACGCCGCAGTGATCGCAAAAGAAGTAAAATAGAGAGGTAATGATTGAGAACTGAACAAAACAAATTGCAGAAGAGTAAAAGTCAGCGCAAATGGCGCCATAATAATCCAAACTTTATTACTGACTTCCCGCGTTTTCAAGTCACTCCAAGAAGCGTAAACAAAAAAAGAAATACATAAAATCACTCGAATTCCATCAAGAATTTCATTCATTTTACAGCACATACACCAAAACTTACTCTATTCGAACAAAATACAAAAAAAGGTTATTGAAAACCTCGAAATGAATGATGTTAGAATCATCATGGAGATTGCTCTGAAAAATCCAAAGATTCTGGTGTATCTGTTGCAAACTTGAAGTAGTATCTCGTGTTTGCTATCCATTGACATGTTATGGTAAACCGGTTTGTTGACCCTGCTTCAACAATTGCTGTAGAACTCCCAGCAGGCGGAGACATTGTGATGCTTAGATTAAGATTAGTTGACGAAGTTCCCATATAGACCGCGGTGATTGTTACATCACTTGTTCCAATGTTTCTAATGACAACTTCTATGGTGGAGGCAGTGGGCCAAGACACCTTCTCTTGAATGAGAAAAACTTCAGCAGGTTGTGTCTGTAATCCAGTGAAGGTTATGATCCAAGCATAAGTTACGACAACAGCAGTAATGACTATTACAATCAGCAGAAGTTTTGCAAGAATTGGTGAAATTCCTTTTTTTACTATCATCGTAGGCGAAGTAAATCCCCCTAGAATTTGCTGATATTTTTAGACTTTCTAGCCTGGACATTATTTAACAAATATGAACTCTGAATACTGATTCAAAATTGCTCTGATTTTGAAGTAATTTGCAACTTTAACTGTTCACTGACATTGGTTAGTCGTATTTTTTGACTCGGTATCTCGTATGGGGAGGCTAAACTTAATATTCTTGACGGGTTAGAGAACGCGTAATATCTGTCAAGCAAACTAAACTGGCTATTTCAGAATTCTTCAAGACAGAAGATTCTTAATTCTATGCTACTTCATGGAGTAGATTGCGTATAAGATATCTGCTTCGAGCACAACAGGTTCTGAAAGACTTGGTACAGGTTGGATTGAGCATTTCTCAGTACAAATCTGACTAGTCACTTTTTGCTTCTAGTGATTCTCAACAATTTCGAAAACAAACGGTGCATTGAAAGCTCTTACTTCTAGATTGACTCCGAGCAACTTCTCCAAAAACCCAGCCAATATTTCAGCGTTGTTGATGAAGGGGGCCTTTATTATGAAGTACTTGTCTCGTGGATAGAAGTCGCCAAACCCTTGGACTCGCAGACGTTTGAAAACGGCACTCCATTTTTCGCGGTTGGTTGTTTCTAGGTTCAATGTAGCTTCCATAGAGACTTTGGCAGCATCGCCTATTTTTTGACCAACCTCCCGCCATTTATTATCTGGAATGTACTGAAATAGTACATGCAGGAACTCGACATTGACGAAGGCGACGCGGCTCACACCAACATAGTATTCGCCGGGGTATTTCCAATCGTAGATGCTCATGCTGCGATACACATCTAATAGCTTAGAAACAAGCGACTTTATGCCAGCTTCTTTTCCTTCGCTAATAAGAGAGTCAATGTACTTGCGTTCTTCATCGTCTAAGATTATTGTCGTTCTCTTTACGTATTCTTTACTTTCTTTGGGGTTTTTGGCCAAAAGCCAGTCACCTACATAGGCGGTATATTTACCCACATACTATATATGTTTTGCTATTTGCTTCAGTTATAACGTCTAATTTGCTATCCGAAATCCAAAAATCTACTTTTTTGCACATGCAATTCGACCAATTCCAACCTGGTCGTTGTAAAAAGTGAACACAAAAACAACAAAATTACACCTTCTTTCTAACCAAGCCCACTTTTCCATGAGAGAAAAAGAATGGATCAGCGATAATGAGGATCCAAGAAGGCCTAGAAACACATATTGTTTAATCTAATTAATCGTCCTGCGAATTCAAGTCTGGCGGTGGCGGAGGCAAAGAAAGCTTCTGATTTCTCTTCCTCAAACGTACAGAGATTAAGATTGAGCCAAAAATAGCAAATATTGTCAATAATATAAGAACGATTAGAACCCAAGAATCTATGCTTAAAGTTGAAGGGGTTTCATCAGAAAAATGCTCAACGCCATCCGAGTCATTCTTAACGTCTAGAGTCATTTCGTATTCTGTGTGAACGTAAAAACCATTATTCAATAGAAACTTTTGTTCTTCAAGAGAAGCAGCAACATAATCGGTGTGCATAACATTGATGTACTGAGTAGTGTTCTGAAGAGTAACAGCTGCATGTTTTATGGCATTCAAAGGATCTTCAAATCCCTGGGGCACAAAAGTCAAATCCACCGGAAGCCAGCCCCAAGGCGGAACATTGATAAAAGCCCAGCCATGCCAACCGATTCTACGCTCAACAGAGGAGACATGATTGTTCCAGACGGATGCATTGTCAAAATGGCGGGGCAAGTATATACATCCTACCTGAAGATAAGCAGGAATCTTGACTATTCTACACAGCGTAACTGCATGCATGCAAAGCATTGCTTGGTCGTCGCAATCACCTTCTCTTGGAGCGTACGTCTGGTTTGGATAATACCGGTTTTCATGGCGGTCTTTAGGATTGGAGATGTGCTCCTTAATCCATTTGATGAAGTTTTCAACTATTTTTAGAACATTTGTCTCACTTCCTTTCAGATGGAGAGCTAATGACACCAACTGTTGATTGCCAGTTTGCCAAGGCCCTTCTCCAAGCGTATATTCGTCCACTAGATTTTGTGGTATATCTGTTAAATTTAGAGAATCAGTCTCAGTAATGTAGGGAATTGCCCGAGGGTTCGACACCGCGTGGTACCATATTGTGAAGTTTAGGTTGTCGCCCGGTTGGAGCACCAATTTCTGAAACTGCAAGATGGCAACTGAATTATCGTCTTCATCATTTCCTTTTGTTTCAACGGGAAAAGTAGAGTTCACCAAATAAACGGTTTGCCAACTGTTGTTCATGAATAATCCTGTCGTTCTGTCGATGTCTCCCCGCTCAGTGAAATTCCAAATTTTATCTTGACTGAGATTGTTATATTGCACATTGAATTTGAGGAAATAATTTACGTCTTCCGTTTCGTTTTGAACAACGGAAAAATTTTGAAGAGATAGATTCAATAGAAAAATGATTAAAATAGGGTTTATTGGACTTGGGCTCTTCATTTAGTTTTCACACGTGTCGTCGACAAGTGAGTTCTTCTGTTGATTCAGAAAGAAGATTGCCGCAAACTACCTTGTTAACCTTTGTGTAAAAGGAAAAAGGGGTTTACTCTACATGCACTCGGTAGAGGTCGATGTCTTCACGCATCTGAGGTGTACACTCTAGAAAGTCTCTGACGGCACGTTCTATGTCCTTTGACTGTGTTATATACCTGCCAACGATTATTATGTCGGCTCCACACGTCAACGCTTCATGCGCTTTTTCAGGAGTTATCCCACCCGCAACTGCGATTAAAAACTGTTCACGATCAAAAGTCTTTCGCAATTCTGCAATTAGTTCCATTCGAGCATATACACCAGACTTTTCCACGTCAATTGCTCGATGTAGAATCACGACGTCGGGCAACTGCTTCAATGAACGTAGTTTTTGAACTGGATCCGCAACCTCCATCATGTCAACAATGGCATATATTCCTACTCGCTTAGCTTCGTAGATGAACCCGTTAAGCACCTCAGCAGCCGCGAGTCCCGAGGCAACCACAGCGTCGGCTGTTTCATCAAATGCCAAGTCAACCTCGACCTTCCCGACATCCACCGTCTTTAAGTCTGCAATAATAAATCTGTCTCTAGCTACTTCTCTGAAGTCACGAATAACTCTGGTCCCATACTTCTTCAATAATGGAGTGCCAACTTCTAAAATTATGCGGTCGCTTTCTGGAATCTGCTTGATAACCTCTTTCATATTCTCTAGATTTGGAGCATCCAACGCAATTTGCAGGTAAGGTGGTCGCCATAAGCGCGGAACCTTGAAACCCATTATGGGATGTTTCGCCCTGTCCTTGTCGTAGGCTATTTTTTCCCAAGACGGATAGTTGGCCAACGCTCGTTTCAAAGCCAGTTTTGTAGCTCCATAATTATATTGATAAATCCGACGATAATCCTTGGCCTCCGGATGAATAAAAACACTGCAAACCACAACCCAATCGTCAATTTTGTCTTTAGGAACTGTACCTTCTTCCACCGCGTCTGCCACTGCCTTCGCTACAGCCGCTTGGGCGGGTCCAAAAATCTTTCCAGCCTGCTCTAAGTTTTTCACCGTGACCTTTGGGACTAATAGGGTATGGGGCTTAGAAGGCAGATTGGGCCTAATTACAGCCAATAAAGGAGTATGCCCAGCAGACAAAGTTGACAAGCCATTGGCGAAAGCCTCTCCAACAGGACCATCTTTGTCGCCGATTAACAAGTCTACATGTGCAATTTCTGACCCCTCGCCGAGTAAAGCTTCGCCAATCAAATAAGTTGCTCCCCTGGGCGTTTCAAAAACCTTTGGAATTGTCGGCTTGATTCGACGAATGTCGGCAAACTTTACATTGAAATTGCGCATCCATGTATAAAGAGTGTCTCTGTGAACGCCGAGAACCCTAGCTGTACCCGTGATTGTCGGTTTTCGAGTCTTTTTGTTCAACATTTCCTTTTCGGCGCCAGTCTTCAACAAACTTAATAATTCTTCTCTTGTTGTAGGTTTCTTGCTGTTGATATCCGACACTTTTTTCACTAGAAGCATAATTATGCGTAGCTACTATTAAAACATGTCGGAAAGACTTCTAGATTTTAAAACAATTCCGACATAAATAATCGGATAAGAGATTATGAATT
>SMTZ1_10027858_pt1 | contig 10413 bp, 9 predicted proteins | sample DeeMarSWOR136_30_FD_25667 | JGI IMG/M metagenome (IMG submission 25667) | reverse complement strand
TAGGCGGTGAGTATCAAGGGGGTGATAGTCAGATGAGATACGGTAAAGCCCTTAGAATTCTGGCTCTAGGCTTAATCCTGTCCCTGCTGGTGGCAGTCATACCGGCCACACCAGCCCTGGCGGCACCACTGATCACCCTATCGCCAACTTCAGGTGCCATCGGGACCAAGGTGACCATAACCGGAAACAACTTTGACTCTTATATTGGTGATACCATCTTGATACTATTTGATGATACCGAGACAGCTGAGCTAACGGTGCCGGAAACGGGCAGCTTTAGCTTTAATTTTCTCATTCCGGCCGGTGCCTCACCGGGGAGAGTCTGGATTACGGTCAAAAGCGAGTTTGACTTTATCATCGCCCAGAGCTCGTTCATTATCGCCAAAACCGAAATCAAGCTGGACACCAACCAGGGAGCTGTTGGCACCACCGTAGCCATTGAGGGCAAGGGGTTCTATGTGGAAAAAACGGTAACCTTCTACTACAGCTACAATGGGATTAAATCAAAGCTAGGCACAGTCACCGCCAGTCCTACCGGGGAGTGTAGTTTCAGCTTTACTATTCCGAAGAGCGCTATCGGCAAGCATGAGGTTGGTGGCGTGGGTGCCGAAGGCAATTCCGCCGAAGCTGACTTTACGGTGATTCCTTCAATTATCCTGGAGCCGACCTCAGGAGCGGTAGCTGATACCATAACCGCCGCCGGACATGGTTTGACTAAAAGGAGCGTGATTACCATCTACTTCAAAAACAGCGAGGTCGCCCATGCCAAGACCGATGAATACGGTAGCTTTGAGATTATCTTTAAAGTACCGTCAATGAAGTCCAGTACCTACGAGGTTAAGGCAGAGGATGAAGAAAACAACTCGACCAAGGCTATGTTTACCATTGTTGAGGCCTCTCTCAGCCAGACCACGGGCAATATCGGTACCCCGCTCATCGTTAGCGGCGCCGGTTTCCTGGTGGGCAAGACAGTAACCGTCAACTATGATGACCTGGAAATAGCTCTGGCCACGGCGGGTAGTGGCGGCAGCTTTTCGGTTGCCTTCAATGTCCCGGCCAGCGTCAGCGGCGAGCATACCATAACGGTAAGTGACGGCACCAACGTCCTTCAACTCATCTTTACTATGGAGTCAGAGGCACCAGCGGCGCCAGCACCCCAACTCCCCGAAACCGGGGTTAAGGCAGACTCACCGCTACACCTTGACTGGGCCGATGTCACCGACGAGAGCCCCCCGGTGACCTATGCCCTCCAGATTGCCACCAGTAAAGACTTCCCCACCGATTCCATAGTCTTGGAAAAAGCCGGGCTCAATATATCAGAATATACCCTCACTGAAGACGAACAGCTAGCGCCGGTCAGCAAGAAAGCACCCTACTACTGGCGGGTGAAAGCGGTAGACGGCGCCTCTAACGAGAGCCTGTGGTCAACGCCACGGTCGTTCTACATTGGCGCCCCCTTCGCCCTGCGTGGCTGGGTACTTTATACCCTGATCGGACTGGGGGTTATATTGATTGGCCTGTTACTCTTTTGGGTGGGAAGGAGAACCGCCTATTACCGACCGTAATTAATACCTTAAATGACAACCTAAAACAAACCAGGAGGAAATGGAAATGAGACACAGCAAAATTTGGCGAATATTGACCGTTGCTCTGATTCTTTCCCTGCTGATGGCAGTCATCCCGGCAACACCAGCCTGGGCTTATGACTATGACATTGACATCGACCCGGAACAAGGTGAAATCGGCGACGAGATTGAAATTACCGGCTCGGATTTCACGCCCAGTACCGATGAAGATGAGGAACTGGCTACTATCTACTTCTCCGAAGATGAAGCCGATGCCGGCGATGACATCGATTATGAAGTTGAGACCTACGAAAAGCTGAAGTCAGTCATTGTTGGCGAGGAGGACGCCAGTGATGAGGGCGAGTTTGAGACCACCTTCGATGTGCCTGATGAGCTCAATGATGGGGATCGTGATGCCGACGTTGAGCCGGGCACCTATTACATCTATGTCACCCGCTTCAACAGTTCTCGAATAAGGGCGGTGGCTGAATTTACCGTAATCGGTGCTGGCGAGATTAGCATTGACCCCGATGATGGTCCGGTGGGCACGGAGGTGGAGATTGAAGGCACCGACTTCGGCGATGAAGAGGATATCACCATAGAATACGATGACGATGAAATAAGTATTGAAGATGGTGATGACGCGACCGATAACGACGGTGAATTTGTCTGCACCATCATTATCCCGGAAAGCACCGCCGGGGACCACACCATCAAAGTTCTGGGTGAGGATTCCGGTGCTGAACCCGAGGAAACCTTTACCGTGGAGCCGGAAATAACCGTCAGCCCGGACGAAGCCAATGCCAGTGAGACGGTAACCGTAAGTGGCACCGGCTTCGCCGGAAGGACCGATTTTACCGTCTACCTCGATGGGACTGAGCTAGACAGCGATGAGACGGATAGTGACGGCAGCTTTGATTTTGACTTTACCGTGCCGGCGGTAGCATCAGGCACCTATGATGTGATGGCACTCGACGATGATGATAATGAGGCTACGGCAGAGCTCAGCGTCGCCGCTACCACGGTCAAGCTTGAGCCCACTACCGGTAAAGTCGGCACCCCTATCGCGGTGACTGGTAGCGGCTATACACCGGGGGGCACCATAATCATCAAGTATGACGACGCTCAGGTGACTACGGCCACCGTCCAGTCCAGTGGCATATTTGCCGTTATCTTTAACGCTCCGGCGAGCCAGTATGGAGAGCACACTATCACCGTAGGTGACGGCACCACCACCAAGCAGTTCACCTTCACCATGGAGTCAGTGGTACCACCAACCCCCCAGCCGCTGCTGCCGCAAATGGGAGCCAAGCCAAAACAGCCGGTCCGCTTTGACTGGGCCGATGTCACCGACGACAGCTCTCCGGTAACCTACACCCTTCAGATTGCCACCAGTAAGGATTTTGCTACCAGTGCCATGGTGCTGGAGAAGAAAGAGATCACCAAGTCGGAGTATACCCTCACTGAAGCCGAACAGCTGGAATCACGCACCGAAGAAGAGCCCTACTACTGGCGGATAAGAGCGGTAGACGCTGCCTCTAACGAGAGCCCCTGGACCGGCGCCGGGGAATTCTATGTCGGCGCCCCGTCCATTACCGGCGCGGAAGGCATGCCCCCCTGGGTAATGTATACCCTGATTGGACTCGGTGGCGTTCTACTGGTGATTATCGGCTTCTGGCTGGGGCGGAGAACCGCCTACTACTCATACTAGTCATAGCGGGTTTTTTCTGCCCCTGAAAAGGGGCGGAACTAATTTAAGCGGGGCTTAGGCCCCGCTTAATGTTTTCTGGCTCCCCCTGAAGCTGCGAGCGCTGCTGGGGACTCAAGTAACCGCCGCCGTGGACCGGCATCAACCGATACTGGCTGAGAAAGAGGGGGTGGTTTTCGCCGAGGCGTTCCCGCTCCGCCTCAACATAGGCGAGATAATCGGGGTTATATCGGGCTACTTCCTGCCAGTCATAGCGAAAGTGACGCTTGAGGCCATCTTTTTTCTCCAGCTCTAAATTGGTCTGCTTTACCTCCTCCAGCAGGGTGCTGTCGTCCCAGGTGGTGCCATAGTGGACGGTAGTGACATTGGTGGTTGCCCCCATCGGCTTGAACTCCTTGGTGTACTTCTCCTGGCTCACATCCTGTGACTCATCTACTTCCAGCAGGATATGGGCGGTATTGCCGACCACATTAGCCGATTCATCGGCAGAGAGAAATATCGCCCGGGCATTCCCCAGCCGGATGATGTAGCCCAATTCACCGGTCCAGATGCCGTTGAAGCCGACTTCGTTCAGCCTCTCTTTAAGGCGCATCATGGAGATGACCGTCTGCGGTTTAAAAGTAGGCGAGCACTTCACCAGATTGAGCGGCTCAGCCATATACAGCGTCAACAGGAGAAGCTCAAGCTGGGCGGAAAGCTCGTTCTTACCCCCCTGCCGGGCAATCTCCACGGAGAAGGTCAGTCCCTTCTTGGTAAAGATACTGTCCAGTATCGCCAGCGCCACTTCCCGCTGATAGGGGCGCAACTTTCTTGCTGATAAAGCCGACATAGCCCAAAACGCCCGATGAAGGATTATTTACTGAGGGTGGTGCCAATACCAATACCGAGGGGCAGGGCAACCTCTCTGAGGACATTGCCGATGGCCTCTTTCAGCCCCTTGCGCTGCTCTTTAGTGATTTTGTATCTGGTGCGGATAAGCCGCTCCAGGGCATTGGTGGCCTGCATAATAAGCTTCACATTCTCCGGGTCATGTTCCAAGATAGACTTTATCTTAACCCGAAGCAGGGCAATCTCATCATCAATGCCGTTAACGCCGGAAGCCAGCTCAAAGTCGAGCCGCTCGGCTTCATCCAGAACCTTGGCGTAGAACTCGGCCTGTCTAGTCTCTCTTGGAGACTTTCTTTTTCTTCCGGCTCCGCTTGGCATGTGGCCTATCTCCATTATTCAAAAGTCGGGCAGTAGCCAGGATAATGGTATGGGCAGCTAAATCCCACCTCTCTCTTTCCACAGCTATCCTTAGTAGTCTCATCGTTTCCCCTCTAGTGAAACTGCTCCCATAATAGTACATATGTTCTATTATGAATATAAAGTTTTGTCACCTTTTGCGCCAGCACTAGTCATTTAGTACCACTTATATTGACTGGTTAAATGGGCAATGCTATATTGAAATTAACTTTCAATAGCGCGGTACAGGGGTAGGCAATGGACGATAGCAAGACCAAAGCCGATGAAAAAGTCACTGGGGGGGTGGAACCGGCCGAGGTTGAGTCGGTTATCCAAGAGGTGGAGGAAATCAAAGAAGCGGTTACTGGTTTTGTCACCGAGACTGCCCTCAGTGACAAGGTGGAGCAGCTTCGCACCAACCTGGATAACCTGAGTGAAGAGGTAGAGAGCTGGCGAAGCTGGCCGAAGGACACCTATCTGGAAGTTCTGGAGACCCTGAAGGCTCAGGTGGAGGAAATACAGAACGAATGGAATAATGTCGCCGGCAGTATGCAAACACAGCGAGATAGACTGGAGTCTCTCCTGCAATCATTCCCGGGAGTGATTGAAACCTCGGCAATTAAGGCACTATCCCTGCGGATGACCCACCTGGAGCAACTGGTATCAGAAGTGTTTCACGAATCTCAAGCCAGAGCCAGCACCACCAGAGCCCGCAAACAGCTAATCATTTCCCTGGCGGCTTTGGGGGCCACCGTGATTCTGTGGGGGGCATTTCTGGTGCTCAATGCCCTGAAATGAGCCTTAATTAATTATTTCTCTTCCAGCTCAAACATCTTGTGCAGGGCACGGACCGCATCTTTAACCCGGGCTTCATCAATGATGCAGGTTATTCTTATCTCTGAGGTAGTAATCAGATGAATATTGATGCCCTGCTCACTTAAGGTGCGGAACATGCGGGCAGCGTAGCCGGGGGTGTTCTGCATCCCGGTGCCCACAATGCTTACCTCGCCCAGTTTAGCGTCACTGACGCACTCCCTGGCCCCGATGGACCGGGCGATGGGACCGACCACCTCCATTGCCTTAGTCAGCTGGCTTTTGGCCACGGTGAAGGTCAGGTCGGTAATATTCTCAATACTGGCATTCTGCACAATGGTATCAACGCTGATACCCCCCTTGGCCAGGGGTTCAAAGAGAGCAGCCGCAATACCGGGACGGTCGGGAACGCCAATTACAGTCACCTTAGCCACATCCAGGTCATAGGTAACACCCCTCACCTTATTACGCACTTCCATTGATGCTCCTCCGTGAATTAATGTCCCCGGGCTATCGTTGTAGCTGGAGGCGATTAATATCGGGATATTGAATAGCTCCCCCAACTCAACCGCCCGCGGGTGTATCACCCTGACCCCGTAGCTCGCCAGCTCCAGCATCTCATCATAGCCGACTTCGGTCAGCTTCTGCGCTTCGGGGACAAGGCGCGGATCAGCGGTATAGACGCCCTCAACATCGGTATATAGCTGGCAGATTTCCGCCCCCAGCAGGGCGACGGCGGTGGTATCCGAGCCACCCCGCCCCAGGGTGGTGACATCCATCTCCTCGGTGATACCCTGAAAGCCGGCGACAATAACCACCCGCCCCGCCTTCAGCTCTTTGACCACCCGGGCGGGGTCAATGTCCCTGATTCGGGCTCTACTGTAGGTGGTATCCGTCTTTACCCCCGCCTGGGCACCACTCAGGCTGATGGCCTCATAGCCCATATCGCGCAGCGCCATCGCCAGCAGGGTGCTGGAGACGAGCTCGCCGGTAGATAGCAGCACATCCAGCTCCCGGTCAGCGGGGCGTCCGGTTACCTGGTAAGCCATATTGATTAAGCCATCGGTGGTATCCCCCATTGCCGAGACGACCACCACCACCTGATTGCCCTTATCTCTGGTCCGGGCAATACGCCGGGCAACATTTTTAATCTTGCCGGCATCCGCCACCGAAGAGCCACCGTATTTCTGCACGATTAACGCCATATATTATCCCTCTATTAATCTACCCATAAGATTATACCCCGGGTCAACAAACAGTCCAGTTTTAGCAGCTTCCGCCTCGGTAAAGCGCCGGGCTCCGTTGGCACTGAAGCCGGGCCCCCAGAGCATAAAGGGCACCGGATCCGGGCTGTGGGTGCGAATTTCAATCGGGGTGGGGTGGTCAGGCATAATCAGCACCCGCAGATTACCCGGCTGGCAGGCACCGAGCCGGCTGACCACTTCTTGGTCCACCATCTGAATCGCAGCTACTTTATCTTCAAACGAGCCGGAGTGGGCCGCCTCATCGGGGGCTTCAACATGAATAACGACCAGGTCATGTTCTTTGAGTGCCGCCAGGGCCCCATTAGCCTGGGCGGCGTAATCGTTGTCCGGCCCATCGCTCACCCCGGCAATCTCCAAAACAGCCATCCCCATCATGCGGGCCAGGCCGCGCAGCAGGTCAACCGCCGAGGTCATGGCGGCACTGACCCCGTAGACAGGCTTGAAGGCGGGCATACTGGGCACCTGACCGCTTCCCCAGAAGAGCCATATCATATTGGCCGGGACATCGCCCTGAGAGCGCCGTTTAATATTTACCGGATGCTCAGCGAGCACCGCCGCCGAGCGCTTCATTAAATCAACCAAGAACTCACTCCCCTCCCCTTTAGGCATGAACTGGCTAATTACTTGCTCGGGGATGTCATGGGGCGGGGTGCAGCTGGCCTTAAGGGTCTCCTCGTGCCCCCTGAGCTTCAGGATATGCCGATAGCTGACGCCGGGGTAGAACTGAATATTCTCACTGCCCAGGCTCTGGTTCAATGCCGAGATAAGCTGGCTTGCCTCTTCAGTGCTGATATGCCCCGAGCTGTAGTCCCACATCTTACCCTGGCGGGTCGCCACCAGATTGCAGCGGAAGACGACCTCGCCCTCGCCAACCGGAATGTCCATGCTTTTGGCCTCAATGCTGGCCCGACCCCGGTAGTAGACCTTGGGGTCATAGCCCAGCACCGACATACAGGCACAGGCGCTGGACGGCTCCATCCCGACGGGCACGGTCCGGGTAAGCCCCAGAATCCCACCCCGAGCCAGGGCATCCAGATGGGGGGTATCAGCCAGCTCCAGGCAGGTCCTGCCCCCCTGCTCGGGCAGGGGCAGGCCGGCGGCACCATCGATAATCAGCACAACGTATTTCATCACTCTATATCTCGGTTTACAATTAGCGCCCAGCAACCTATAATATCGTTGGTCGGGGCGTAGCGCAGTTTGGTAGCGCGCCGCGTTCGGGACGCGGAGGTCGGCAGTTCAAATCTGCCCGCCCCGATTTTATTTTTCGGCTTTTTTTACTTCCTCCCACAGCGCATTTTGCTCGTCAAAGGATAGCTTGCTAAAGTCCAGCCCGCGCTGGCGGCAGAGCGCTTCCATACCGGAGAAGCGCCGGTAGAAGCGCTGGTTCGCCTGCCTCAAGGCGGCTTCCAGGTCTATGCCCAGACGGCGGGCGATATTGGCCAGGGTAAAGAGCAGGTCACCAAACTCGCCTGCCTTCTTCTCTTGGCTATCGGCCTGCTTTAATTCATTAACCTCTTCGGCCAGCTTGTCAATAATGCCGTCGATATCGGCCCAGTCAAAGCCAACCCGGGCCACCCGGTCCTGAATTTCCTGGCTATAGCTTAACGCCGGCATCTGACGGGGCACATTGTCCAGCATAGATGCCTCGCTGCCCCGCTCCTCTTTCTTGAGTGCCTCCCAGTTAACCAGCACCTCCCCGCTGCCCCTGACCTTTACCGAGCCAAAGACATGGGGGTGGCGGTAAATAAGCTTGTTATTAATACCCTGGATAACATCGCCCAGCTCAAACTCGCCGTCTTCAGTGGCAATCTGGGCATGGAGGACCACCTGCATCAGGAGGTCACCCAGCTCGCTGCAGAGCTTGTCTTTATCTGCCTCATCAAGAGCCTCCAGCGCCTCGTAGCACTCCTCAAGCAGATTCCCCTTGAGGGAGGCATGGGTCTGCTCCCTATCCCAGGGACAGCCATCAGGCGAGCGCAGCTTGGCCACAATATTGACCAGAGCATCAAACTGGCGGAGATTCTCGGGCAGGAACAAAATGGCCTCCTTAACTGCTTAAGATTATACAGGCTGGGCTGGAAATGAGCAATGCCGTCAGCTTGAGGGCAGCAGTGCCCCGATGAGCTGGCGCTGCCCGCGCCGGAACTCGGTGGCCGATAGGGCCTGTTTCCCCTCCAGCTGCACCCGCCGCACACCGAGCACTCCCTGGCCGGTGCCGACGCCAAAGGCCAGCCCCTTATCGGCCAGATTCAGCGCCACCACCTGCCCGGCTTCAGGAGAGGTCTCTTCGGGTAAGGGCACAGCGGCAATAATCTTGAGCTGTTTCCCCTGCCAGCGGGTGTAGCACCCGGGCCAGGGCTGGAAGGCGCGCACCCGCCGCCACAGCTCAAGCGCCGGTTGCTTCCAGTCAATCTCGCCCTCTTCCTTGGCGATGGGAGCACAGAAGGTGGCTTCGGCATCATTCTGGGGGCGGGGGGTCAGCTCCCCCCTCAGCCAGCGGGGCAGAATTTCCAAAAGCAGCGGCGCGGCGATGCGGGACAGCTTGGCGGTGAGCGAACCGGTGGTATCCAGCGGCGAAATCGGAATCTGCGCCTGGGCTAGCACCGGACCGGTGTCCAGCCCCCTCTCCATCAGCATCAGGCTTATGGCGGTAAACTCATCACCGGCCAGAATCGCCGCCGCCACCGGCGCCGCCCCCCGAAATCGGGGGAGCGGGGAGGCATGGATATTGATACAGCTATGGCGGGGTATGTCCAAGACCGGCTGAGGCAGAATCTGACCGAAGGCAGCCACGATAATAACCTCGGGCTGGAACTCAGCCAGCTGCCGGACCGCCTCGGCATCTTTAAGACTGGCCGGCTGTACCACCAGCAGCCCCCAATTCTGGGCTACTCTTTTTACCGGAGAAGGGACCAGCGTACGCCCCCGGCCGGCTGGTTTATCCGGCTGGGTATAGACAGCGACTACCCGGTAGTGATTAAGCAGTAATTGCTCCAGAGAGGGCACCGCAAACTCAGGGGTGCCCATAAAAACGACCCGCATTTTAGCCCTCCCGCCCCCAAATTCTAACATCAAAAATTTTTAACCACAACTTGTCTTTTTATGCCTATGGGGTAGCTATTTAGCCAAAAAAGGAAGTCTCAAAGACCTTGTAAGGGAAAACAGGGGCTGACGGCAACCAGCAATAGGGCTGAAAACCTTTGCCATTAAAGGAGTCAAGGAATATCCTGTTAGTTGCTCGCTTAACACTACCTCCTTCTTCCCCCCACCCCAACCACTCGTGTTATCGGCCCCTAATCCGGATGGGGCGTTGTTATAAGAACTGGTAAAAGTTAAAACGGGGAAACGCTGGGGGCTTAATGGAAGAAGGTAGGTCAGCTAGAGACATCTGGGAAGCGGCTTTAGGCGAACTGCAGGTTCAGGTCAGCAAGTCAAACTACCGCACCTGGTTGGAAAAAACTACCGGCCTCGCTTATGACAACGGTCAATTTGTCATCGGTGTCCCCACCACCTTCATCGCCGAATATCTGGATCAGAACCAGCGTTCCCTAATTGAAAAAACGCTTATCGGCATCACCCAGCAAGATACCAAGGTACAGTTTCATGTCAACGGGAGGCATGAAGACCCTCCCGATAATTACCCCCTCGAGGAACCCACGCCAGTGAGGGAAACCAGCCCCCTCATATTCAATTCAAAGTATACCTTTGATGCCTTCGTTGTCGGTAGCTGTAACCGCTTAGCCTACGCCGCTGCCCTAGGGGTAGCCGAAAACCCAGGACAAAACTATAACCCTCTTTTTATATATGGGGGGGCTGGTTTGGGCAAGACCCATTT
>SMTZ1_10008246_pt1 | contig 10413 bp, 11 predicted proteins | sample DeeMarSWOR136_30_FD_25667 | JGI IMG/M metagenome (IMG submission 25667) | reverse complement strand
ATAGACTGGGACTCTCATGGCCATACCATCAAGCTTTCCCTTCAATTCAGGAAGGACCACACCAATGGCCTTGGCTGCACCCGTCGTGGTGGGTATGATGTTCATGGCAGCAGCCCGTGCTCTTCTCAAGTCTTTATGCTGTAAGTCCAGGAGTCTTTGCGTGGTAGTGTAGGCGTGAACTGTTGTCATGTGTCCGTATTCGATTTTGAAAGTATCGTTCAATACTTTTGCTACTGGAGCCAGACAGTTAGTAGTGCAGGAAGCGTTTGATATAATTTTATGTTCTTTCTGGTTGTATATCTCGTGATTGACGCCCATGACCAGCGTAATGTCTGGGTTCTTGGCGGGAGCAGATATCAACACTCTTTCAGCTCCTGCTGTCAAGTGCTTGGATGCATTCTCCCTGTCCCTGAACAGCCCTGTGGATTCCACGACGCAGTCAATTTTGTACTCTGACCAAGGTAAATCAGCTGGATCTCTCTTTGAGAGTACATCAAATTTTTCTCCCTTGACAGAAATCCAGTTCTCACCCTCACCCGATTCTACTCCTTCCCAAATACCGTGGACAGAATCGTATTTTAACAAGTGGGCCAAAGTTTCAGCAGTAGTGATATCATTGACTGCCACCACCTCTATGTCTGGATGTCCAAAAGCAGCTCGGTAAAAATTCCTGCCAATGCGGCCAAATCCATTAATTGCAACTCTCATACTATACCTCCTCAACCAATTCGTATAAAACCTGTTTCGGATCTTTTGCTTTCACCACACCTGAAGCCAGCAAAACACCTTCTGCCCCGAGTTCTATAGCAACTCGCACATCTTCACCTGTCTTCACACCTGCTCCACACAAGATTCTCACATCAGGAGCAATTTTCTTGATCTCTTTCACTGTTCCTGATACAATCTCTGGGTTAGCAGTAGTAACAGATATGTCTCCTCCAATTAATTCAGGAGGTTCTACTGCTACAAAGGTGGGATGCAGAGCTGCTGCAGCTTTTGACACATCTATATTGTTGGTGCATACAATAGTTTCCAAGGCAAGGTCCTGACATTTTCTCACCAGCCAGTCTATGTCAAAGACACGCATTCTGCACTCTGAGTGGTTGATCAACGTTCCTTGTGCACCTGAAGCTTTTACTGCTTCTGCCACCACGTGACCAGTACGACTCCCTGGTTCGCACGCATCGATATGCTGGGCGTACACTGGAATTTTGACCTGATGTGCAATGAATTTCAGATCTGTTTGCTGAGGGCACACAATGAAGGTGACACCTGTCTCTTCTGAAACAGTTTCACAGAATTTTGCAAGGTTAAGGCCCAAATCGCCCATGGACTGGGGATAGGCCTTGAAATTTAAAGCTACCAGGGGCATTATACCCCTCCTGGTACATATTTTTTCTCCATATAATACCTTATAATAGTAAATATAAAGCTTTTGGTTCCACGCACTGTGAGGCTTCAAGCAGTACTACCCAGTTCAGCACAAGACTTATATTGTAAGCTCCTGTATTTTATTCATGGATTACAGTTACAGGTTGCCTCGCTTATTTTCAGATGTTGATGAGATTCGGGAACGTCAGAAGAAACTGGAACGATACATAAAATATCTTCTGGAGAAAAAGGCGGAAAATCTAGAAAACCTGGAAAAGAAGATTGCACATCAGGAGAAACAGATTGAGAAATTAAAAGAGAGGACAGAATTGATGGCCAAAGATAACTTGCGGTTGAAAGAGCATGTGAACAAACTGACTGAAGTGGTAGAATATCTGGCTAATAAGCAAAAGAGAGAGGAAAGTCTGGAAAATGAGCGGCTAGGAATTTAATTTGAATTTAATGTTCAGCGTTTTACGTATCTTCCCCTTTTCTCAATATCTTTCACTCTCAACATGATTTCATCTGCACTGCCTCTTTCTCTGTAACCTTCTTCAACCTTTCTCCATAAGCGCCTCCAGTGTTCATGATGGGTGCTCTTTAGGGTTTGCTTCAGCAAATGTAAATCCACTGCCTGGTCCTCAACTTCTGTGGAGAATTCTCCTAGACCAAAGTCAATGAAGTATATTTCCCCTTCTCGGATAATAATATTGGAGGTGGTAATATCTCCGTGGACGATACCGCCCTGGTGGAGCCTGGCTATACATTCACCGATTTTGAGAGCAATTTTCTCTGTTAACCCTTCTTTTGCCCTGATACCTTCAATGTACTCCATGATGATGGTGCAGTCATTTTTGCTGACCTCATATAAAATAGGAGTATTCACGTAGGATTTAGCTTCGTGTAACAGTCGGGCTTCATGGAGAGTTCTCCGCAGTCTGAGTTCTTGATCTAAAGCTGGGTTTCTGTACCCTTTGGAGATTCGCTTTTTGACCAGAACTTTTTCTCTGTTCCACAAAAAGTAAACCTCTTCAAAGGTGGCTAAATAGAGGTTGGCTTCTGCACCTTTTCTGATCAGGTTCATGTAAATCACATTGTACTAACTTGCAGGTTACCCTTTTAAACGCACTTGCGTGGCCAACCTGGTATCTGTACATTACAGTATACTACTTCATCAACGGATGAAGGCATTACACACATATTTATACGTTGCCAGAATATTTACTGTGTGAAAATGAAAACCGAGGTCATTGTGGTAGACAGAGAAAATCCAGAATCAGAAAGAATTAGGGTTGCTGCAGAAGTAATTAGAAAAGGAGGATTGGTTGCTTTCCCAACAGAAACAGTCTACGGGTTGGGAGCAAATACGTTTGATACAAAAGCTGTTGCACGGATTTTTGAAGCAAAAAATCGGCCATACGATAACCCCACCATTGTTCATGTAGCCAAAAGGAGCGATGTCTACAAACTGGCGAGAGAAGTGCCTGTCATTGTTGAAGAGTTAACAGAAAGGTTCTGGCCAGGGCCTTTAACTCTTTTGTTAAAAAAGGCAGATCACGTACCGAGACCGAGAAGTCCGGGTGAAATAACTCTGAGAATGCCCAATCACAACGTTGCATTAGCTCTAATTTCTGAATCGAACCTACCCATTTCAGCCCCCAGTGCAAACATATCAGGAGGTGTGAGTCCCACCACGGCCCAACATGTGTACAAAGATTTGGCCGGGAGAATAGAAATCATTTTAGATGGTGGACCTACTGAGGTGGGAGTTGAATCTACAGTCTTGGATTTGACATCACCTGTACCCACCATATTACGACCTGGGGGAGTTACCTTGGAAGATTTGAAAGAAATTCTTGACACTGTAAGAGTTCACCCTGTGGCTGAAGCTGAACATAAAATTGAGGTAGAAGCACGAGCACCAGGCATGAAATACAAACACTACTCTCCAAAAGCTGATGTAGTTCTGGTTGAGGGGGATGTAACCAGAATGATCAAGAAAATTGGTGAACTCGCAGATGAGAATGCACAGGAAGGATTGAAAGTCGGCATTATGGCAACTGAAGAGACTGCTCACTTTTACAGACATGACACAGTTGTAAAGATTGTGGGATCGAGAAGAAATCTGAAAACTGTAGCAAGAAATTTATTTGATGTATTAAGGGCTTTTGATGAAGATGGGGTAGATGTAATCATTGCTGAAGGAGTGGTAACAAAAGAAATTGGGCTGGCAATCATGAACAGGCTGAGAAAATCTGCAGGGTTTAACATAGTGAGAGTGTAGGAACATGAAAAGAGCTACCCAGAATAGATTACAGTTCACAGCCAGGTCACCTCAACTTCATCTGTCCGCCACTTCTGGTTCACCACAGTTTTATTAAAGTCCATTCTTCTCCCGTGTGAGTATTCTAACAATCCTTGATAAGCAATCATAGTCCCATTGTCCCTGCACAGGTTCCGGGGAGGTACATAAAACGAAGCTCCCCTCTCTTTGCACATGATGTAACACATCTCCTGGAGCCTGAGAGCAGCAGCTATTCCTCCAGTCAGTAATAACTCTGTCTTTTCTGTATGGGCCATAGCTCTCTCTGTAGCTTCTGTCACCATGGCGTAGGCATTCTCCATCAACGATTTGGTCACATCTGGTAAGTCATACTTCTTTACCATTCTGATAGCCTGGGTGAGTAACCCGGAAAAGGAAAAATCATTACCCTTCACTGTGTAAGGAAGACCTGGTATATAGGTACCATTCTCAACCATTTCATCGATTTTTTTGTAACAAGGAAAGCCCAGACCTACCTCCCTTCCGAAGATGTCCTGCATGTTCCCAATACCAATGTCCAGGGTTTCCCCGAACACCCGGTACCTCCCGCCCGCATACGCGATAATCTGAGTATTCCCACCTGACACGTACAAGGTGACTGGGTCTGAAGCTCCTGTAGTCCATCTCCCCACTTCAACGTGGGCCACACAGTGGTTAACACCCAAAATGGGTTTTCCCAACCGTAGAGATAAAGTGCGCGCACAGGTGGCTGCAATTCTCAGACACGGACCTAACCCAGGCCCCTGAGAAAATGAGATCAGATCTACATCTGTAGTAGAGATTTCAGCTTTTTTGAGTGCTCTTTTCAAGACGGCACCTGCTACCTCAGCGTGGTGGTCTGCTGCTTCCCTGGGGTGGATACCTACCCCTGAGTAGGAATCACTCTCATTGGCCAAAACCTCTGATTCTGTGACAATTCCCACACCAAACGTGTGTGCAGTTCCTTCAATACCTAGACAGAGCATGGTAACCCTCGTTTTCATTCAGTTCTTTATTCTACTGAGGAGAACATGTGCGTGAGTCTGTCGTTAGTAGATTTAAAGCTTTTGGATTGTGAAAACCAGAGTAGTACCCGGAGTGAAGAACTGTGACTCTGCAGGATTTCACAAATTAAGGAAATAAGAAAATCTATACAGTGGTCCTTCAAATCTCTACGACACTTTTTGATGAAAGAAACAGGGCCCACCACTTCCTACGTGGCGCCTGAAGGTTGAAGGCAACCCTCAATAGTCAACTACCGGTTACTCTTCCACTTGGTGTACCCACATCTCCCACAGGTGAACCTATCGCCGTGATTTGCCATGAAGGTCCCTGGGCCGCATCGGGGACATAATGGGTTTTTTCTCACCAGTTTGTTATCCTTGAACTCGTAAAGGCTACTGGGTTTCATCAGATGCCTCCTTTACTAACCCATTCTTTCTCAGAGTGTGGTATGCTTCCACAACTTTTAACCGCTCTTTTTTCTTATATATTTTGAGCATACAGCGTGATTCGTTCATGCCGTATTCTGCATACACATTTTGAACCACGAACAAAGCTTCATCCAATGAGAGTTGAGCAGCAATTTTCTTTCTCAATTCTGATATTTTGGGACTTCCTGCATCCTGGATGATGCGTAATTGAATCTCCTTCCGCTCCAGGAGAGGATTGTCCTTTTCTTCAAGAATTTGAATCTCCATACCTGTGTTCTGTGGTTCGATTTTAAAAAGGTTTCTGTCTTCACAGCCAATCTGGTACTATCACCAGTCTGCAGACCTCCACACTGCAAAAGTTATTCTACAAAAAGGGAAAGAAAAAGAATGAACCCCTACTCAGCAGCATCAGATTCTGCTGGGCTCTCAGTTATATGGGAGCCTTTCAGGTAAACCTCTCTCTGTGGATAGGGCATCTCTATGGACGATTTTTCAAACTCTATTTTTATCCTCCTGTTAATCTCATCCTGTATTCTCCTCCTGTCTTTTGCATTCTCAATCCACACTCTCAATTCTAAATCTATGGATGAATCGCCAAATCGCTTCACCACCACCTGAGGCTCAGGATCTGTTAGAACACCTTCTACATCTTTAATAGTACTCAAGAGCACCTTCGCCACTGCTGCTAAATTACTATCATAGGAAACACCTACTGGAATTCTCACCCTGATGGTAGAAGAACCCTGCGTATAGTTTATGATGTCTCTGGTCATTAACTGGGAATTGGGAACGATAATAGTTATATCATCTGTAGTCTTCACCTTGGTGGTGCGCAATCCCACCTCTGTCACGTCTCCCCAGGTTGCCTGGTCAGGAGGCGCATTCCACAGCTCTATCCTGTCACCAGGTAAAAAGGGCTTGTCCAAAACCAGAAAAATGCCTGCAATTGCATTGGAAATACTGTCCTTGGCAGCTAACGATATAGCAATTCCCACAATCCCCATTCCTGCTACCAGAGCTGTCACATCATACCCAAGGCGATCCAAAGAAAGCAAGACTGCAACCAAGTAGATGAAGATCTTTGCCAAGTTTGCTAACAAAGGAAATACTAAATCATCTAGCTTGGTATCGGATTCTCTTACCAAGTTTTTCTGGAACGACTGCAACAAAAAATCTACAGCTTTCACAGAAAGATATCCTCCCAGAAAAATCAAGAGTATTTCCAAGAATGCAGTAAACGGTTCATAGTCTGCCAGCTCTGTAATGTAGTAGACTACAACTGCAACAATGATAAATTGGGCTGCCCTCTTCAATATTTCAAACACAATGTCATCCCACACAGTGAGTGTCTTGTGTGTGTGTCTTTTGATGTAACTGAATATAATTGACGAAAGCTTGAAGGACAAAGCTCCAGCGAGGAGGACACCTGCTGTCTTTACGACCTCCCACAAAGATATGTCAAAGAACATGATAACACAAATAAGTAGATAGATTTAAACTTTTTTAAAAAAAGCATCCAGAGTAGTCTTATTGTAGATCTACAATTACTCCAGTACTTCTCATGCATCTCTTTTGAATGATTTTGTTCCTTTCCATTAAGATTTCTGAGTAATACATACACTTGTAGTAGATGAACTCATGGATTAAAAAAGCGTAAGATTCAAATAGGTCAGATAGTACCTATGCTCATGAACATTGTAGTTGCAGACGAACCTGAACTGAATACATACGGACTTCCGGAGCTTCCTTTTATCATTTCTGATCCAGAAAACACGAGATATGTCAGAGGATTTGCCCAGTTTGCCTACATCAAAGATGGTTCAGACGTGGTAGGATTTGTTGTTTTTCGTGACGAGGGAGAACAGCTTATCATCTACTATGTAGCGTTTGATGATATTCCTGTCTCTAAAGCAGAAGAATTCATGAGAGAATTCTGCTCAAATAAAGAGATCTATGCCCTCGCCTATAACAGTAATATAGCGTCTCAGGTTTTTGAGGCCATGGGATTCTACAGTGAATTGGGTCTCCAGTACATGGAATTGAGCCACATTCCTTATCACAAACCTTCTGAAGAGTTAGAGTATATACCTGTTTCCCTATCCAAGGTTCCAAAGAGAGTTTCCAAGCTGTATAACAAATGTTTCTCTGTTACTGATGGCAAGAAAACGATGGAAGAATTTGTCAGAGATCCCTTCTCCAGGACAGGAACTACGTTGATTGCAAAAAGAGAAGGGAGAAACATCGGCTTCTGGGTCGATGTGACCTACTTTGAGGATTTGTGCTTCAACTGCTGGATTGGAATCCTTCCCCAACAGAGGAGAAAGAGGTACGGGAGCCGACTGATGGAGCATGCTCTGGCTGTGGCCCAGGAGAATGGGTGCACAAAAGCAGGGCTTCTGGTGAACCCAAAGAACGAGGTGGCAGTCAAATTCTACGAGGACATAGGATTTGTAAAGAAATGGGGGAGAATTCATTTCCGGAGTGAACCAGAGTAGGGTTTAATAGGGTTCTATCCGGGTATCTAGGTATACTCTCAGAACAGGAGCCATACGAGAGTGGCAGTACATACCAATTGAGAGGGAACTATTCACTGTTACACTTTAAAAGATCATTCTTTCAGTTCTTCCCACCGTATCTCGTGGTAGATTACGTATCTTTTTGCGAGCAGATACCCTGTAAGTGACCCAATTACAGATGGCAGCACAGCTGGCGGGCCAAAAAGCTCAATGCAAAGGATGGCAGAAGCTAAAGGAACGTTAAGGGTGGTGCATAAAGCTGCACTCATGCCCACTATTACAAAAAGGAGATAGTAAGATGATGTCAGTGATGCACTGATGATTCCCAGAAGGACTCCCACCATCATCACAGGCATGAAAAGCCCACCACTCCCGCCTGCACCTGCAATGAGGGAGGTGGCAAAGATGATGATAACAATTACAGCCACAATCTGGTGGAGAGGTGCAGCAGCAATGACCTCCAGAGGGTAATAACCTCCTCCCACAACCTGGAATTCTGTAAAAAGAGAGTAAAAAGGTGCCATAATCAGAGCAGCAGATACCATACCCACCACAGGCTTTAACCAGTTTTTCTCTTCCCAGGAATGCTCGAAGAAGAAATCATGTATTTTCTGGTAGAGGAAGATGTACCCAATGTTTATAAAAACTGTCATGAGCGCTGTACCAATAATAAAGAACAAAATTTTTGGAGTAACAACTGGATTAAAAAGCGTAACTTCAAAGTATGCAGTCTGCAACCTGAAAAAATACGTGAGGATGTATGCTGTTACACTCGAGGCCAAACAGTAAAAAAAGCGTTTATACAGTATGTAGTTGCCGTAGACCACCTCCACAGCAAATAAGGCTGCTCCAAAAGGTGTCTGCAACAACGTGGACAGGGCTGCTGCCATACCGCAGAGGGAGAGTGTTTTCTGTCGATCAGGATCTATCCTGATAATACTGCCGAGGTAGCTTGCCACTGCGTTTCCAAGCAGGGCTGAAGGACTGACAATGCCAGTGGGAGCTCCAGAACCCAGGGTTATTAAAGTGGTTACATACTTTGAAAAGCCAGTCCGCAGTCTGAGGTTACCATCCCGTTTATTGAAAGCAGCTATAACAATGTGGAGTCCTGGTCCTTCAGATTCTGGTGCAATGTGCCAGACAATAACCCCCACCAGAATACCCCCAAGAGTAAAGGGAATCAGCAGCCACCAGGGACCTATTGCTGCTATTTTCAGGTTTAATACGAGAGCAAAGTATTTTTTTATCAGAAATGATAAGGAATACACAATTGGTACAACACATACTGCTGTGACAATAGATAATATTAGATTTTCGAATTCACGTCTCGTCATGAAATGCGGCTCTGTCTGATTCTGCAGCATATTGTTACACAGTGTATGTACTCTTAATGGTTATGGTAATTCTTTCACTCTGGCCTGAATTATTTTGGCTGACAGTATGCATGGACTTCCGGGTGACAGAAGAGATGTAATATTACCACACATAGGTAACACTTCCTTATAAATCATGGTAGTCGCTCCAGGTATCGTGCATGAGGCAGATCAAATACTGAGTTTTTTAATCAGTTTTGCTGTCAGTGTGATTCTCATTCATATCGGTGCAAAAGTTGCCAGAGTTGCTCATGCTGCCTTGATAAAAGCTTTGGAAGTTGCTGTAGTTGGTGCATTTCTGAGCGTGATCTTCAACCTGGTTGTTGGCTCGTTTTTTAGTGCAGGTTCATTGTATGGGGGTGTAGTCATCTTTTTGGTGGTCATGTTCATTTTTCCTTTTTCAACCTATAAGATGGGTTTTGATTTATTTTTTAGATTGTATATTCTAGAGAACTCATTGAATGATCACTCTTTTTTATCTTTCATGAAAGGAATTTAACGTGTTAAGCAACTTTCTTTCCATTTTTTTGAGGAATCTCTTTTCCTTCTTTTATTGCTTGTTTTAACCACACCTCAAGGGCTGTTTTAGCTTTTTCATAGATTTGTTCACGTGTTTTTGCAGAAACAGTAAATCCTGGTAACTCTGGGACTACTGCTACGTACTTGTCTTCTTTCTTGTTGTAATATATTTTGATGGAATACGTATACATCTGAGTCATCCTCCTCTACAAAGTGCATTCTCATTCTCAGCAGTCTTTATAACTTATTGCTTGACATGGAACAGGTGCAGAAAGGAATGGATGAGGCACTTTGTTGAAGAAGTTGATTAGACAGTCCTGAAATTCCTAAAAGCTTAAATAATTGTTGACAAAGAATTTCTATGAAGAGAGTATTTGTTGTATTACTGGTGGTTTTATTCACAGGATGTGAACAGCCTGAACCCAACCTCTTGGAGAATCCTTCTTTTGAAGCAGGAGATGAACCCTGGTTCTGGATAGAAACATCAGAATATTGGCAGGGCTTCCAGACAAGTGACTACACAGCACGCACAGGGAATAAGAGTTGTCTCACTTTTTTTGAAGCTTCCCCACAGTCGCAAAAAACGCTGGTAGTAGGTGCTGTACAGGAAATTTTTACCAGTGATGTCCCTGAAAAGGTTTCTGGTTACTACTATGCTGAAACCTGGAAAAAGACTGCAGAAACGATGTATATTCAGGTTGTCATCATTTTCTTTGAAGATGAAGAGGTTAACTACCCTTCAACACAGTTGAGGTATATATTAGCAGGAATATCTGAAGAACCATTTGTTATTAGAAATGCCAAATTCATTTTTGTAACGAGAGAAGAACCAGAGACAGGAGAATGGATTTACTTTGAGATGAACCTGAGAGAAGACCTCCTGGACAAGTGGGGGGAGG
>SMTZ1_10008244_pt1 | contig 10413 bp, 12 predicted proteins | sample DeeMarSWOR136_30_FD_25667 | JGI IMG/M metagenome (IMG submission 25667) | reverse complement strand
CATGCAAAATAAAACTCAACATCACATCGCTCCCTGAAGGCCTATCAACAAGAGGCTTCCCGTCGAGTAGAAATCCCATAAGGCCACCCATAAGTTGCTCGTGCATCCTTTCAATAACCAGACCATCTTTCACCAAGGAATCCTTCAGCTCAGGGATTTCCTCAGGCACCACCTTCCATTCGCAGTAGGGATCACCTAAACCTATGCACTTTGTCTCAATAGCGTTCCATTCTCTCTCTAGTCCCTTCCAGCTCTCAATGCCTTTAAACATGCCTGCAGCGGTTGGAGGGAGCAGATAAGCCATAGCAGCACCAACGTTCTCGAATCCCCAACATTCAGCGCTCTCATATACCCTAAAGTGGTGCTCGTTTGTTTTAGAGGCGTCTTCAACGTATTCCAAGATGCCCATACCCATCCCTTTCAACATCTTGGAATAGAAATTCCCCATTTTTTTCATGTTTTTGACTGTGCTCAGGTTCTTTGGAGTGAGCAATCTGAAGAGCGTTCTCTGGTGCCAGGGAGCAGCCTCCATCATGTCTTTCGTACCTTCGCCGTGTTTTTTGCTCATCTCATATGCCATGTCGGGGAAACCCTTGGGGTCCCATAGTATGCAACTCCAGTGGGCGAGGCTGACCCAAAACAAGTTCACGTAATTCCCAAGTTCTCCTCTGACTTCTCCCAGAGCTTTGCCCGTCATCGCGTGGAGAGGGAATTCCATAATCTTTTCTTCCCACAGCCTCATATCCCATAGCTTTTCCGGAATCTTGGCTCCAGGAACTTCAACCCTTGTAGGCTCTATGAGAGGATGCTTCACTACGTTCAGTACTCTCCTGCCATCCTCTGTCTCCATCTTTATCACGCCGTTGGAGAAGCTCATCATAGCAATAAGGTCCTCTTCTTTGCTGCTCCCTTCGTCAAAACATGCGAGAACACCGTTTCCCTCACCGGCAAACCTTGAGAGGGTCAATCTCATGAACCGCACAACCTCTGGTCCGCTTAAAATGTAGGGCGAGGTCAAGGAGTCAAAGACCAATAAAACATCTTTCTTCTCTATTCTTTCCTGCAACTTTGATATGGCGATGCCTATGCTGGAAAGGTTCGCACAGTCTGCGTGGACAGTGTCAGGTCGATCTGAAACCGAAAGCCCTACAGTTTCATTGTAAGCGTCAACGAAACTCAATAGGTTTGGCTCAGTACTCCCTAGTCCTTTTTCTCTTAAAGATTTCCAAACCTTATCTGGGTCATACTCGGTTATCACATAGATAACTGGCTTATCCATGGCAAGGTTCTGAAGAACAGTCTGCTCACAAAAATACGATTTCCCTGATCCAGGAGGTCCAATTATAAGGATCATGTTTTTGGAGGGTACTTCCTGTAATTGAGCTAGGGATACCATATGATCACTTACCTGAACTCCCACTCGCAATAAGGATCGCCCATTGCAATACACTTGACTTCTTTGACGTGCTGGTTCTTGACGGCTGCGAAGAACCCGTTGAGGAAGCCCGTGGTGAAGAAGCAGGAAGGCTCCTTGCTCTTTCTTGCGAAGAGCTTGATTTGGGAGCTCTCACAGTTCTCCCTTATCCTTATGGTCTCATCCATAGCAACCTTCCCCACCTTGCAGTGTTCTAGGAGGCTTAGGATACGCTTCACCGCATCGTCCTCCCTTATCCCCGCTTCAATCAGGTGCTCGCCCACCTTTTTTCCCGCCCTAGCGCCTCCCATCCTCAACGCCATCCTGTATCTCTCGCCAGCTAGAGCAGGAAAAGCCATGGCGTGGAAGACTGGATGGATGTATACCTCGCTTCCCTCCCTCGTCCTTTCTACAAGGGGCTTTCCGTGGAGCATAAATCCCATGAGGCGTTGCATCAATCGTTCGTGTATCCTTTCGATAACCGAGATATCTTTCTCCAGAGAATCCTTTAGTTCATCGATCTCCCCAGGCACAAGTTTAAATTCGCAGTATGGGTCTCCAAGCCCTATGCACCTAGTCTCGACAGCGTTCCAATCCCTCTCAAGCCCTTTCCAGTATTCAAATCCCTTACAAAAACCTGCGAGCAGAGGAGGGAGATATGAAGCCATCGCTGTGTTGACATTTTCGAATCCCCAGCAGTCAGAGCTCTCATATATTCTAAAGTGGTGCTCGTCAGTTTTAGAGGCGTCTTCTAGGTATTCCACGATGCCAGTGTGCTCTTTTGCCAACCGTCTTCCCACACTTTTCCACATTTTTTTCATGTCTTTTACCTTGCTGAAGTTCTTGGGCAGGAATAATTTCATGATAAGTCTAATGCGCCCGGGAAGATAGGCGCTCTTCACCGATTCATCCTCCTTGCTTAACTTGAACAAGGAGGGAGGATCCTCCTTGTTAAACTCGTATGTCATCGTCGGGAACCTTTTGGGGTCCCAGAGCATGCCGCTCCAGTGGGCAAGGTTTGGCCAGAACAAGTTCACAAAGTCCCCCATCTCCTTTCTCAGCGTCGCTTCACCTCCTAGAACCATCGCTTGAAGAACCTCTCTTAACACACTTAGATCGAAGATGCGCGCTTCGAGTCCAATCCGTTCGGGTTCTATGGGGATTTCAATTCTTGTCGGCCTCACTTTTGGGTGCTTCACGATGTCCAAGAGCCGCTTATCTTCTTCTGTCTTCATCTTTATGACGCCGTTTGAGAGGCTCATCATGGCTACTAGGTCTTCTTCTTTGCCGCTGCCCTCATCGAAGCAGGCTAAAACGCTGTTTCCCTTAGCTGTGAACTTCGACAGGGTCAGCCTCATGAACTTTAAGATTTCCGATCCGCTGAAGAGGTATGGAGAAGTCAGGGAGTCGAAGACCAACAAAACGGCTTTTTTTCCTATTTTTTCTGTCAGCTTTGAGATTGCTATGTCTATACTTGAAAGGTCGTTGCAGTCAGCATAGACAGTGTCTGGTCTTTCTGAAACAGAAACGCCTACCGTCTCATTGTAGGCATCAATGAAGTTTAGTAAGCCTGGCTCGATCTTGCCTAACCCCCTCTCCTTCAAAACTTTCTCGACCTTAGACGGACCGCATTCGGTCGTCACATAGATGGTGGGTCTATCCATGGCCAAGCTCTGGAGAATGGCCTGTTCGCAGAACGTCGATTTTCCCGCGCCTGGAGGACCAACTAAAAAAATCATGTTTTCTGGTGGCACTTCTCGTATCTCGTTTAGAGATACCAATAATAATCCCAGTCATAAAAATACGTAACTATTTCTTTAAATTATCGGTAGCATCAGCATTTTTCATTCAAAAAGGATGAGTTGAACTCGTGCGTGCTAGGAGGTTAACAGAAGCAGGTAATTTTTGCCCTTCGCTGTTATTTTGTAGACGCCTCTAGCGAGTTTGTTAATAAAATCGAGAAAAGACTTAATTTAAGCTATTTTGGCAGAAAAAACCAATAAAAAAGAACCGTTTTGAAATTACTTGGTCAGAAAATCCCAGAAGCAGCGCGCCACTAGTCCTTGGGTTTCCTAAGCATCGAACCAATATAGAGCCCGATGAAACTTAACACAAGCGTCAAAGCTATGGTTATGAATATGAAGATGTCCACATACATCATCTCCCAGAAAACCCACTCGGCAGTTGACAACGTGGCACTAGGGTTAGCCGCAACGTACTCTGCCTTAACCTTTGTCCCCCAGTCTTCTACAGCAGCTGGAATATTTGCCGCGATCACCATAACAATAGCTGCCCATACAACCGTTATTTTAGCTACTGATTCCCTCTTGGCTTCCCACAACTTTCCAGCGAAGATGTAGCCACTAACCAATGCACTAAGAAAAATGGCAACAAAAACGCCAACGTCATATCCCGGTTCGAGCCCCAAAGCCGAAACAAACACCAGCTCTAAGGGAACAGCGATCAAAGCAAAAATCACAGCTATCGACGCCACACATATCACCAGGTCACCAATCCTCAACCAATCACCCCCATTTAAATGAAAGATAAACAGTTGTTACGTTTCTGCTACTTCAGTTTTTATAACTTGTGGAACAACTTCTAATCATTTAGAATGAAGGCTTAAACCTTCCAGCCTACAGCAACTTCACACCTCTAATACAAAACAGGTTCCTTCGGTTCTGTCTGGTGGAAGCCTCCAGCTGGGCTTGTATGGTAGGAGTTTTCTTCCAAAGTTATTAATGCAACTTGAAAGGAATAAGGAATGGGGTGAGAGAGTGTTATATATCATATATTTCAACCTGAAGAACGGCGTAAAGGATGAGGAGAAGCTTGTTGAACAGACAAAAGAGCTTTCGAGCTGTCTTGAAGGCAAGGTAGAGGGGCTTGGATCTGTGAAATTGTATAGGCACCACAACGGCGCGAACCCGAGGTATTACCAAATGCACATGGAGATGAAAGACTATGGCACATGGGATAGGTTCCTAGCTTTCATGGAGAAGGACGCTAAGGTAGCAAAGCTCCTTCAGGGATGGCGGAAAGAATTAATGGACCTGGATACACACTTTGATGAATTCGTTATTGAGATGCCCTTGTAGACATCAACTTTCCTACTTGATAGATATGTGGATTGCTAATTGTAAGTAATAGCAGTTACTAAACCTACTCTGGAAAGAGTTTCTTTCCTTTTTCTGTGTATTCGATGACACCTAGTTGTTTGAGGAAATCCAATTCGGTTGTAGCATACTGCAATTCTACAACCTTGCCGTCAGCTATACGCCAGATGGAAACAGCTTCCCATGTTATCTTCTTTCCAGTAGGGGCTAATCCACGAAATTCGCCTTTGTGTGTCCCCACACCTTTCACACGAATCCACACCTTATCCTCTTCAGCTATGATGTCCTCAATGGTCTCATGGGTATCTGGAAAGGTCTTGAAAAACATTCTCAAGTATTGTTTGTAACTTTCCAGATCCCCAAACTGACGTGGACGGTCAACATAATCGGGTGCTATTAACTCATCCAGTAAGGCTAGGTTCTGCTTATTGAAGACTTCAAACAACCTACGAATGATAGCCTTATTCTCTTCTAAAGACATCGAACATAGTCCCCCCTTTACTATCAATCCTAATTATCTCTGTTTGACATTTAACAGTTGCCACGAAAATGAAACCTTCCTGTTTCTGTTCCTGTTGTGCGCGTAAGACCAAGCGCACTAAGTTGCTAAGAGAATTAGGTATTTTTTGCCTTTGGGTGTTATCTGGCAGATTCCTCTGGCGATTCTTGTGATATAATCACTGCTTAGCAGGTAATTGAGCTGCGATTTGAAGGTGTTTGTTGTTGCGAATGGGTAGCATGTGGCACACACTTTCTTGTAAGTCTGTGTAATGCACACAGCCTTTCGCAAGTAATTCCAGGATAGTTCTGCGGATAATGTCTAGTTCTCGATCTTTCATGATAAACATTCTATGTGCGTGCATGTGTGCTCTTGATTTCTGATTCATAAATGATAAGTTTCATCTTTCTGAAAGTTTTCTGCAAAAACTATCATACTAATAGTTGCTAAAAAAGCAGCACCTGTGAGGAATAAAAGAAATGGCATTATCAATTGCTGGAGAAATAATTCTAATCTTTTCGATAATGTTCATAGCCATAACAATTGCTGCCTTATGGTTTGCATTTTCAGCCTCAAAACTGAAACATAAGAAAGAATTGCAGGAAAAGAAAATGGACATAATAGACAAACATTTCAATGACATGATTAGAATTGAATGCCCATATTGTAGAACAATCTACACTGCCAATAGAAGTGAATGCCCAAATTGTAGAGCAAACACCAAAAAAATTCTTTTCCCAGAAATACCGACAACCTAAGAAATTATTCTCAAGAGATAGATCAGGTTAACCGCGTGCGCATCTTCCTCCAACAGGAACAAGGATTTCGAGAGAGAGGTTAAAATTCCAAGAATGAAAGTTGTCAAATACCTTAACGTAATTTGGCATGTGAATGAATGATTATGGAAGCGAGCAGCAGCTTGCTTACAGGAATTCTGAGTCTCTGCTTCGTGCGAAAATTTTGAATGCTGCAAAACTGAGGAGGAAACAGGTCGCGGATGCCATAAACGCATATGAGAAGCCCAGATTTTCTGCTATTATTGGTCCGGTTAAGCATCCAATGGCGCTGCCTGCTCCTAATAACGCGGTGAATAATCCAGTTTTGCCTCGTGGAATCACTTCGATGGAGAGGGAAAGCACGGAGACCGAATAGACAGCAAAAACGAATCCACTAAGAACTAAAACAATAACCGACAACACCATCGCCCACGTTAATGAGAAGCCTACAAACAGTAACGAGAAAACCAGTATACCTCGGAGTAGAGAGACCCATGTCGCTATCGATGTTTCTTTTATGTTATTGTGGTTCCTCTGCGTCAGAACATATCCTGTAAGGCAGCCTAGAGAATTGATTAGGAATAGCGCAAATATTGTGCTTGTGGGAAGAGCTAAACTCTGGGCGAAGAAAATCGGTAAAGGAGTGAAAAACATGCTTGTGGCAAGAGAGAATAACAGTAAACCAAAACATAGAGCATACAGGTTCTCTCGGTTAAGTTCGCCTGAATCATATTGATCAAAATTCAGTCTTGCCAGCAACTCTACGCCTCTTTGAACCAAACTGAATGACCTTTCTATGGTCACTAGTCCCCTCTCGAAAATTAACGCTGGGGCATTCACGAAAATTGCTGATAATATGAAAGATGCAAAACTCAGGGCGATGCAAATAATCAGCAAAGTAGCGCTGCTGAATCCCCAGAGGGTTAATAGGAAACCTAAAAACAGTCCTGCAATCCATCCAAACTCAGTCAAGGCAGCATAGAATGCAAAGCCACGTTTCCAGTCTCTGTGAGAATAGGTTTCGGCAATCAGCACATTTTTTGGCGGTACATAAGCAATCTGAAAAACAACAATGAGCACGTATACAATCCCGAGTAATAGCAGATCAGTTGTTAAGGAGAATAGGTAAAGCAAGGAAGTTACAGCCGCAAAAGACATCAGTATAAATAAACGGTAACGTTGCGTAGCGTCACAGAGGTAACCCCACAGAAAAGAGAACGGAATCGCAACAAACGTAGCCACAGACGCAATTAAACCCCAAACCGACAAATTGCCTCCACTGATGACCTGAGTGATATAGAGCGGCAACAGAACTGACAAAAGCCCAAAAGATATTTTGTGGAAGATGAAGCCGATAAACAATCGCATAGCCAGAGTTCAACTGAGGAGCCGAAGAAAAAGCTTTCTGCACCACCTATACGCCATAACAAAAATCATGCGTTCACCCCTTGAAAGGAAGGCTTCTTTTCTACTTCCCGTTTCGAGAAACAAATCAGCGAAAGCCCAAAACCCCACAAAACAATGATAAATAATCAAAGAGCAAATGAAACATGGTGCGGGGAGTGGGATTCGCACCCAAATTTAATTTCTCTTTACTGAGTTAAAATTAGTTCTAATTAAAATGCATTTGGGCTTATTTCCACAAAAGGCAGCAGTGGAACCGTCATCCGTATTTTCACAAAAAACGACAATTTTTGGTCGAAAAACCTAACTAAAAGTTCGTGTTACTCCCGAAATCCCTATTTTTAATACACGCACTAGATTATTAAAAGAGCCAAATATTCTTTGCTTCTTGACGTTATTTGGTAGACGCCTCTAGCGATTCTGTCAATGTAACTATTGCTCAACAAGTAATGGAGCTGCGATTTGAAGGTGTTTGTTGTCTAACAATAAAAGGATTATAAAACACCTAACAACTGTGCGCGCAAAATCCTAAATGTAAAATGCATGAAAACCTAATGAGTGGTGGGAGTTTGTTTGGAAGAAATAGATGAAGCATTTAACTGGCTTGTGTTGATTCTGACAATGCTATCTGGGTCTTTGATTCAATATCCAAGTCTCTATCCAACCTTCGCATACAGGCTTAATCCAGAAATCCCAGTTATGAGAGTGATCCTAATCCCATTGGTTGTACTCATCATTTTTTGGCTCGGTTCGCATTTGACTCAGAACAAGGGAACAAAAGTTTTTCTTAAGTGTTCTTCGTGGCTCTACGCCCTGTCCATCTTGACAGTAGATTTGTTATTCCTTATAGGCGGCATCTTGGGAGTACACATTTTGGGATATCCACTACTATGGATAGGGCTGGCAAGTGTGGTACCTATTTCAATTTATCTAAACCTCATTCGCAAACAGTACAAACTAATATATCCAGATTCACGATTCCTCAAAAGTGACAGGAAGCAAGCACTTTTTTGTCTGATAATAATTATGCCTGCAATAGGATCGATTCCTGTTTTAGCGATCCCTTAGCACATGCTAGGATGTTAAGAGAGCTAGGTAGTTTTTGCCTTTGGGTGTTATTTGGTAGACGCCTCTGGCGACTCGCGTGATGTAGCCACTGCCCAGTAGATAATTGAGTTGTGATTTGAAGGTGTTTGTTGTTGCAAATGAGTGGCATGTGGCGCACACTTTTTTATCTAAGTCTGTATAATGAACACAGCCCTCCGAAAGTAGTGCTAAGATAGTTCGGCGGAGAATGTCCCGTTCTCGATCTTTCATGACAGATGGACCTTCACAGGCTTCTGTTTCGAATAGTAGGGAGGTGAATGATTATTGCAGACATAAAAGACGTCCAGACCCTTCTCTGAGTCGTAACCGTTCGGCGACAGATCAGGCGTGTAAGACGCCATCTTCTCGCCACAGAGAGGACAATACTCATAGCAGTCACAAACAGCAAAATCAGCGGGACGTTTCCTACGAAGAGTCTTCCCGCAGACCCCACATTTGCCCTCAGCAAACCCTATCTTCGCAACCATCTATTCCAACCACACTAACATAACCTGAATGAATTTTGACAAAAACAAAAAAAGGGAAATTGGGCGTTGACTGTAGCTGCTGCTTCGGTTAGATAGTAGTCATTTTGCCTACAGCTTTTGTACGGGTGATTCCGAGACCAATACGCTCTGAGGCGACGATGCCGTAACGGTCTTCCTTAGGATTCTCAAAGGGCTCCGTTATGATATCTCGTCTGACAAGAAGCAACGCATGAGCACGCTCAAGAGCAATCACCGTAGCTTCTGTGCATTTGCTGGACGAAAGAACCTTCATGCCCAAATATAGGTCTCCAAGAACACCCCTGCGGACATCTATGCCTTCGCCGAAATAGAAGCCGTGTATAAACTGGTCTTGGGTCCAGCAGTCAGCAACCTCGTCAGGATGCAAACTGATAACGTCAGGATTCCAGTTAATCTTCTTAAGAGCGTTCCAAAGCTTCACCAGCTCAGCCCACTCGAAGACACCATCGCTATCGCCAGTCGTTGTAGTTCCAGCGTTAGCCACAAGATAATCATAGATCATCTGAGTCTCAAGATCGGCTATAGCCCTGCCAACCTCAGCAGTCTGCCTCTCCAAAACAGGCCAGCTGGCATCCTCAAAGAACTTTTTTGAATATTCTGCGCCTGCGCGGATTTCGATGTCACATTTAACATCCTGCGTCTCATACTTCTCGCCCACCATAAACGTCTCTGCAAACTCGCCACTCTTGTAGGCTTTAGCAAGCTTTGCCTTCGGAAACCTCACCAAAGCTTCAGTTGTCGGCATAACGGTGACAAGTTCTCTGCCGATCAAAGCAGGTTTAGCAGCTTCTATTACGATGTCATGCATTTTTCCTAGGGCGCCGGCGATGTCGCTTAGGATTCCCTCTTTTAGCGCTGTTGTGTACCATGGGTTGTTCTTTGCTTTGTCAGTCATGTTTCCCCAATGGCTCTCGCCAAGCTCCGGATTCCTGATAACCGCTTCTTTTAGAAGGTTAGATTTATCACTCATGGCTGTCACGTTCCTTCTCCAACGTTGTTGGGGCACACAAACACCATGAACTCATCGTCAGCCTCGCCCGCAGACATGAGGGCTTTGCCGCCCTCCAGTCCCTGATTTGCTGCCAATGCTTTCACTGTCCTTCCTTCGTTATCTGTTACCACGGCATCCATTGCGGTGACTGCTCCGCCTGCATACATTTTGACTGCTCCGATAATCAGGACAGAAATGTGATCGTCTGTGTAGCCTGCAGTTAGGGCTACTCCGCCGATCTTTTCTCCGCTGTCAGCCTCATGCACTTTCGGTGGCCAGTTTTCGCCGTCAGTTATGGTTACGAAGCGTCCTTTTCTTACGCTGTCCTCGTCGCATTCGCATGAAATAGCTAGTATAGTGATTGTGGATTCTCCGATGTCAAGTTCTGGAACCAGGTCTTCTGCTGCCATCTTTCATCTCTCCATTTTTTTGTTGCGGTTTCGCCAAGTTCGTCCATGGCTACTCCCGATCACACACGTGACCTTGATTTACGGCTTCTTTTCTGACGCCGAGCCGCAGCTTTAGCAATTGCATCATTCAGCTCCTTGGCTGGCTCCTCCGAGGAAGCTGTAACAAGCTTCTTAACAATAGTGTCCACCT